>Ga0181601_10004197_pt1 | contig 12100 bp, 7 predicted proteins | sample 041ome_8_FD_133020 | JGI IMG/M metagenome (GOLD analysis project Ga0181601, IMG submission 133020) | Coastal salt marsh microbial communities from the Groves Creek Marsh, Skidaway Island, Georgia - 041407BS metaG (megahit assembly) | ecosystem: Environmental > Aquatic > Marine > Intertidal zone...
AAATCCTTGGGGCTGCTCGATGCATCGACTTTGGGTAAATTGGTGGTGAAGGGGCCTGATGCAGGCAAATTCCTTGATATGATGTACACCAATATGATGAGCAATCTGGCCGTCGGCAAATGCCGCTATGGGTTGATGTGTTCTGATAACGGGTTCCTGATTGATGATGGTGTTGTTGCCCGTATTGATGAGGAAACATGGCTGTGCCACACCACTACAGGTGGGGCGGACCGTATCCATGCGCATATGGAGGAGTGGCTGCAAACCGAATGGTGGGATTGGAAAGTCTATGTTGCTAACATGACCGAACAATTCGCCCAAGTCGCCGTTGTGGGTCCGAATGCACGTAAAGTGTTGGAAAAACTAGGCGGCATGGATGTGTCCAAAGACGCGCTTGGGTTCATGCAATGGGCCGATGGTACGCTTGGCGGGTTCAAGGCGCGTGTTTATCGCATCTCCTTCTCGGGCGAGTTGTCCTATGAAATCGCGGTCGCTGCGAATCGGGGACGCGCGTTCTGGGATGCCTTGCTTGAGGCGGGTGCTGAATTTGATGTCATGCCCTACGGGACCGAGGCGTTGCACGTGATGCGTGCGGAGAAAGGGTTCATCATGATTGGGGATGAAACCGATGGCACGGTCATCCCCCAAGATTTGAACATGCAGTGGGCCATTTCCAAAAAGAAAGAGGATTTTCTTGGCCAACGCGCCCAAGAGCGCAGCCATATGGTATCCCCCGATCGTTGGAAATTGGTCGGTTTGGAAACATTGGATGGGTCTGTCCTGCCTGATGGGGCTTATGCGGTTGCGCTTGGAAACAATGCTAACGGTCAACGCAATACCCAAGGGCGCGTCACCTCAACCTATTATTCCCCAACTTTGGGGCGTGGGATCGCCATGGGCCTTGTCCATAATGGTCCGGATCGCATGGGGGAGGTGATTGAGTTTAACAAGGTCGATGGATCATTGGTGAAGGCTAAAATCGTTGATCAGGTCTTTTATGATGCAGAAGGGGCAAAGCAAAATGTCTAATATCCAAACTGCAATGAATGGTGCACGTGCATCAGGTTACGTTAAAGTGTCAGAGGCACCTGCGATTGGCATGATCACCCTGCGTGGGGATCTGGCGGATGCAGCCGTGCAAAAGGCGATCACATCAGTGATGGGGTACGGCGTGCCTGCGACATTGGCCGTGACGGATGCGGACGCAGGCCAAATCCTGTGGATGTCCCCAGATGAATTGCTGATTGTCTGCGCCTATGATCAGGCGGAACAAATGGTGGTGGATTTGACGGCTTCGCTTGGGGATACACACAGCATGGTGGTGAATGTGTCAGATGCCCGTGCGGTGTTTGATCTGGACGGTGCGGCAACGCCAGAAATCATCGCGAAACTTGCGCCGATTGATGTGAAGGCAATGCAGGCTGGAACCGTGCGCCGTACTCGTTTTGCACAAATTCCTGCGGCGTTTTGGATGACATCAAAAGACAGTGCGCGGATCATCTGTTTCCGTTCCGTTGCCGAGTATATGTTCAACCAGCTGCGCAATTCTGCCCAAGAGGGTTTTGAAGTCGGCGACTGGTAATCAACCCAATACAGATAGCTTCAAAAAGAGGCGCTTAGGCGCCTCTTTTTGTTGTTCACTCTGTGTAGGTAATCGTTGGTTTTTAAGGGTAAGGGAACTTAGTTTCAGAGGAGTAGTTTGTCTGCGACCTGCTAATGTTCTTCAATAATGTCTGTCGATATATGACTAACCGTCCGCATGATCTGAATACACAAAAGCATTAGTATCTTTTGAAGTTTCCTGCGCGGTATATTCGCTTGAATTTGCCCGTTCAATCGTGCGACTTGACCCAAGGCGCAAACCCATTCTTACTTGCTTGGAGAAAAACCACAGATAATGAGCGCCATGTCAGCACACAATGTCCCACCTGAGACGATCCTAAGTAATGCTCAAATCATCCTAGAGGATGAGGTTGTGCGCGGTACACTGGTTCTGCGGGATGGAAAAATTGCTCAAATCGACACATCGGGAACGGCTGTGACAACGGCCGAAGACTTGGGAGGAGGGTTTGTTGCCTCGGGTTTGATTGAGCTTCACACCGACAATTTGGAACGTCATTTGGAACCGCGTCCAGGTGTGCATTGGCCCAAAGGTGCCGCCGTTTTGGCGCATGACGCGGAAATGGCAGGCTGCGGTGTAACAACGGTATTTGACGCGATGCGGGTTGGTTCCCTATCAACGGGACGGGGAAAATACGCCCCATTTGCCCGTGACTTGGCCGATTATCTGTTGTCCTTCATCCGATGTGATAAGCTAAAGATCAAACATCTGATCCACCTGCGCGCAGAAATCTGTGCGCATACTTTGGTCGATGAACTGGCCGCGTTTACGGATCAGGACCATGTGGGCATTGTCAGCGTCATGGATCACACACCTGGTCAACGTCAGTTTCGCGATTTTGAAAAATACAAAACCTATATAATGGGTAAACGTGGTATTGATGAGGCGGCGTTTCAAACATTGGTCAATGTGTCGATCAAGGCGCGGGATGAGTTTGGCGCAACAAACGAAAACGCCGCCTGCGCGGCTGCTGCGCGGTTGGGTGCTGTTATGGCCAGCCATGATGATACAACGGTTGGACACGTTGAAAATTCAGCCGACCGTGGTATGATGCTCGCTGAATTTCCTACAACGATTGAGGCCGCGCGTGCCTGCCGTGAACGGGGCGTTGCAATTATGATGGGGGCGCCAAATTTGATGCGCGGTGAGTCGCATTCAGGGAATGTTTCAGCATTGGAATTGGCCTTGCAGGATTTGTTGGATGTGATTTCATCGGATTATGTGCCTGCCGCCTTGCTGCAATCGGCACTGATTTTGGCCAAACTATGGGGGGATTTACCACGCGCCATGCGCACAGTGTCAACAAACCCCGCCATTGCTGCAGGGTTGCAGGACCGGGGGCGGATTGCGATTGGGCAACGCGCGGATGTGTTGTGTTATGAACCAATTGGTGACATGGGTGTGATCACCCGTGTGATCAGCGATGGGAAAATCGTCGCCTAGCTTGATCGCGGTCCAAAAACCTTGAAACGCCCCGAGCTTTCGCTAAAAAAAATCTTACCTTACGGGTCCAGGGGACTTGACGATCTACCAATTTACGCAACATGTAAGGAAACAAACCACTTTCACTAAAAAGGGGGCCCCAAATGGCTTTTGAACTTCCAGATCTCCCATACTCACACGATGCGCTTTCGGATCTTGGTATGTCTCAAGAAACGCTTGAGTATCACCACGATCTCCACCACAAAGCATATGTCGACAACGGCAACAAATTGATCGCTGGTACCGAGTGGGAAGGTAAATCAGTTGAGGAAATCATCACTGGCACTTATCAGGCTGGCGCAGTTGTACAAAACGGGATCTTTAACAACGCGTCACAACACTGGAACCACGTTCAGTTCTGGGAAATGATGGGCCCAACAGGCCGTGAGATGCCAGGTGAGTTGGAAAAAGCAATCGTGGAAAGCTTTGGGTCTGTTGATCAGTTCAAAGCGGATTTCTCGGCCGCAGGTGCAGGTCAGTTTGGCTCTGGCTGGTGCTGGTTGGTGAAAGACACGAATGGTAGCCTAAAAGTGACAAAAACAGAAAACGGTGTGAACCCACTGTGTTTTGGTCAAACAGCATTGTTGGGCTGTGATGTTTGGGAACACTCCTACTACATCGATTTCCGCAACAAACGTCCTGCGTACTTGACAAACTTCCTAGACAACTTGGTGAACTGGGAAAACGTCGCAAGCCGCATGTAATCCTTGGTCGTTATATGACGTAGATTTTGCGGGCCATGCTGGCAATCAAGCTGGCAGGGCCCATCTTCGTTTGTGGCGTGACCCTCGCTCGCTTACATCAAATGCGCGACAACACCTGCGGCATCGGGTTTGACGGTGAACAGATCGCGCAGGGATGCATCGGCAAAACCGCTTTTGATCATGTGATCCATTAGGGCGATCAGCGGACCCCAATATCCCTCAACATTCATCAAAACGATGGGTTTGTTATGCAATCCCAGCTGTGCCCATGTTAGAACCTCGAAAAATTCATCCATTGAACCCGCACCCCCTGGCATTACGACAATGGCGTCTGCGTTCATAAACATCACCTTTTTGCGTTCATGCATGTTTTCGGTCACCACATAGCGGGTCAGATCGGTTTTCCCAACCTCGGCCTTCACCAAATGGGAAGGGATTACGCCAAAGGTCTCTGCACCTGCGCCTTGGGCCGCGCGGGCAACTGTACCCATCAATCCAATGTCACCCGCGCCATAGACCAGGCGCCATCCGTTGTCCGCAATGGCCTGACCTAGGGCCGTTGCCTGTTCAACATATGCCTGCCGATCCCCGATGCGTGATCCGCAATAGACGCAAATTGATCGTGATCCCATGACCTAACCCCTTATGGTGCAGCTTCCTTTTGACCTTGTCTACTTTGGTTGCTATGAACGCTCAACTGGAAATAAAGTTTTTGACCGCTGGGTCCTATGGAGAACGAGGCATGAAACTATCACAGGGCCTATGGGCTGTGATTGCCGTTGTGGTGGCAGCTGGGCTGGGTGCGTATATTTGGATCTCGGCGCAGGGGACTGCGCCCGAGGAAGCCGCCGTTGTTGAACAGGCAGCCAATGTGGCACCCAAGGCGGAAACCGCCCCTGATGTCGAGACCGAAGAAGCCGCACCTGTGGAAGCCGCTGGAGAAGAACCCGCCGCCCCAGAAGCGCCCGCAGTTGAGAATGTGCAAGAGGCAGAAGCAGAAGCAGAAGCAGAAGCAGAGGTTGCACCAATCCCTGAAGTGGTTGCAACCCCCGTCATCCGCCGCCCTGTGATCGAAGTTGCGCGCGTCGACCCATCTGGCGAAGTGTTGTTGGCAGGTCAAGGCACCGCCAAGGCCGTGATTGAGGCATTGGTGGATGATGCCGTTGCGGCCAGTGGTGAAATCGGCGCTGATGAAAACTTTGTCCTGTTCTTTGATATCGAACCCAGTGAGCAACCGCGCATCATTTCATTGCGCCGTGTCGAAGGAGATGAATTTATCTATTCCGAACAAGAGGTGATTGTTGCACCTGATCAGATCAAGGCGCCTATTGCCGTTGCTTTGGCAGAAAAGGCAACTGAACCTGAACCGGCAGCAAAAGCGCCAGTGGCCGCACCTGAAGCTATCACCGAAGAAGTTGTCGTTGCCGCTGTCGAAGACGCAAAGACCGAAGAAATCGAAAGCGTCACACAGCAGGTTGAAACGGCGGTTGAAACGACAACAGAAGCCGTTTCGGAAACGGCCACCGTTGTGGCGGCAGAGCCAACGGGCGCTATTGCCGCTGTCGAAGACGCAAAGACCGAAGAAATCGAAAGCGCAACACAGCAGGTTGAAACGGCGGTTGAAACGACAACAGAAGCCGTTTCGGACACGGCCACCGTTGTGGCTGCAGAGCCAACGGGCGCTATTGCCGAAGTCAAAGACACTCCTGCTGTTGAAGAGGTCGTAAAGGACATGGTTGTGGTCGCCGAAGCGGCCACCGAGGACGCCGTCGATGATAGGGCCAAGGTAGAAATCCCCAAAGCGCCTGAACAGCCCATCCAAGAGGAAGAGGCACAGCAAGAAGAAACACCAACGGTCATGATTGCGGATGTCTCAGGCGTTAAGATCGTTTCCAAAGCCCCCGCAAGCGCGGAAAACCCCGAAATCTTCCTTGATACTATCAGCTATGATGAGGAAGGGGCGCTTACACTCTCCGGACGCGGCGTGCCAAGCGGTATCGTGCGGCTTTATCTAAACAATGCGGTGATCGGTGAAACCACCACCGATGCGCTGGCCGCGTGGAGCTATGATGCTTCCGCAATTGAACCCGGTGTCTATACGCTGCGCGTTGATCAGTTGAACGCAGATGCCTCGAAGGTTCTGGCGCGTATAGAAACCCCGTTCAAACGGGAGGCGCGTTCAAAGCTGCAAGAGCAACTCTCCGCCGCTGAAAGCCCTGCACGTATTAATGTGGTGACGGTGCAACCGGGAAATACCCTGTGGGGAATTTCGCGCGAACGCTATGGCCAGGGTATTCTTTATGTACAAGTGTTTGAAGCGAACCGCGATAAAATCCGTGACCCAGATTTGATTTATCCGGGTCAGATTTTTGATCTGCCTGATGATGCCGCAGAAGAACTATAAGGCTTGAAATTTCCTCGCGGCACTGGAACTTCGGCGCCGCGAGGGTTAACTGAGAGCTATTGACTTAAACGAGGTCTCATGTCCGTCAAAGCCGAGCCTGCAACCCTGCAGCAGCCAAACCAGCCCGCACCCAGTGACAAATCCGCCGCGGATGAGCGCCGTTCTGGCATACGTACCATAATTCGCGTGGCGCCCTATCTTTGGCCCAAGGATCGCATGGACATTCGTCTGCGTGTGGTCGGGTCATTGCTGTTTCTCATTCTTTCCAAGTTTTTATCGATTTATTCCCCGTTTCTTTATGGTGCGGCGGTTGATGCTTTGTCCGAAGGGGGCATGCCCCTTTTTGCATTGGGTGCGGTTGGTTTAATCGTGGCCTACGGGGGCGCGCGCATTGTGTTGCGCGGATTTGAACAATTACGGGATGTGGTCTTTGCGGTGGTTGGGCAACGGGCGTTACGCCGATTGGCATTGGAAACATTCGTGCATATTCACCGTCTATCCATGCGCTATCACATCACGCGCAAAACCGGTGGGCTTAGCCGCATTGTTGAACGCGGTGTTAAGGGTGTTGAATTCCTGCTTCGCTTTTTGCTGTTTTCAATGGGTCCATTGGTGTTGGAGCTGTTGGGGATCGCAACGGTCATGCTTTTCGTGTTTGGCCCCGAATATATGATTACAATTTTTATCACCATCGGGATTTATGTATGGTTCACATTCGCGGTGACAGAATGGCGCGTGAAGCTGCGCCGTAAAATGAATGAACAGGACACAGATGCCAATCAAAAGGCTATTGATAGCCTGCTAAACTTCGAAACCGTCAAGTATTTCAGCGCCGAACAACGCGAGGCGGAGCGTTATGACGGTGCGATGCGCGGATATGAAGAAGCGGCATTGAAAACCAGTTATTCCTTGGCCTTCCTGAATTTTGGTCAATCGCTAATCATCACATTGGGTTTAATTGTGGTACTGGTTATGGCGGCCAACGCGGTTCAGGCGGGCACTATGAGTGTTGGGGATTTCGTAATCGTCAATGCTTACATGATCCAAATCACAATGCCGTTGAATTTCCTTGGGACAGTCTATCGTGAAATCCGCCAAAGCTTGGTTGATATGGGCGATATGTTTGATTTGCTGGATCAACCTGCCGAAATCAAAGATGCCCCAAATGCCATGGATCTGAATGTCACGGGGGGGTATGTGCGACTAAAGGATGTGCACTTCGGCTATGATTCTGCACGACCCATTTTGCAAGGCGTAGATATCGATATCCCCGCAGGTCAAACCGTTGCGATTGTTGGCCCATCAGGGTCCGGGAAATCCACGATTGGGCGGTTGTTGTTTCGTTTTTATGATGTGGCTCAGGGCGTGCTTAGCATTGATGATCAGGATGTGCGGGACGTCACCCAAACTAGCCTGCATCGCGCAATCGGTGTGGTTCCGCAGGATACAGTTTTGTTTAACGACACGATTTATTATAACATCGCCTATGGCCGTGATCACGCTACCTGCGCCGAGGTTGAGCAGGCCGCCAAAGACGCCCAAATCCACGACTTTATAAAGTCCTTGCCAGAAGGTTATCAAACCCAAGTGGGCGAACGTGGCCTGAAGTTGTCAGGTGGGGAAAAGCAACGGGTGGGAATTGCGCGCACTCTGTTGAAAAACCCACCGATCCTATTGTTGGATGAGGCGACATCAGCGCTGGATACCGAGACAGAGCATGAAATCCAAGACGCGTTGGCTCGCGCTGGTGAGGGACGTACAGTGATCACCATTGCTCACCGCTTATCCACGATCGCGGATGCGGATAGGATTATTGTTTTGGAAAAAGGTCTGGTTGTGGAAGAGGGGAAACACGACGACCTCTTGGCCCAAAACGGACGTTATCACGCTCTATGGTCGATGCAGCAATCAGGCGAAGAATAGGCGTCTCGAAACTGCGTTGACCACGCAGAATGCGGTGTTAGACGTCAAACCCCAAAGTGCCGACCTTCTTCATAGTTGGTTCTCTTGCGTCACTCTGCGTGAGTTTGGGACCTTATGAAAGCAGGCTGGCTCTGTGCGCTACAGCTTTTCCGAATTCACAAATTAGTCGGCGCGTGCTTGTGCATCGACCTTTCTTTTATTCCGCCGCGTCGGGCAGGGGCATGATCACATGTTTTGCAGGAGTAAAGTGATCCTCATCCCAAATGATTTCCGTAGTCTTTGTTCGGCGCGCTTGGCGGCGTAGGGACCAATCCTTGGCAGCCTTGCCATGACGCGATGCCCCAAGGCGCAACAATAGGCGGCCAATCCACATTACATAGGTTTCAACCCACACCCGCATCGCCAAAAGTGAGGGGGTAAAGACCAAGGTCAGGACCGTGGCAATCCCCAAACCAAATACCACTGCTGTAGCCAACTGTTTCCACCATAGCGCCGTGGGGCTGTCTATGGAATAGCCGCCGCTGATGAAATCAAGGCTAATCCCAAACATCATCGGAGCGAGGCCCGCCATTGTCGTGATTGTGGTCAGCAACACAGGGCGAATACGTTGTTCAGCCGTGCGAATGATCGCTTCGATCCGCGGCATTGTTTGGCTAAATTCCTGATAAGTGTCGATCAAAACGATGTTGTTGTTCACAACAATACCTGCCAGCGCAACAATCCCCGTTCCCGTCATAATAACCGAGAAGGGTTGTTGCATTACCAGCATACCAATCAACACGCCCACCGTGGACAAAACCACCGCAATCAGAACCACGAATGAGTTATAGAAACTGTTGAACTGCGCAAGCAGGATGATGAACATTAGAGCAAGTGCCGCTGAAAACGCGCTCATCAAAAACGCCTGACTTTCGTTTTGTTCGTCCTGATCCCCTGTCCATTCCCATGAAATGCCCGCGGGCAGGGACATGGCGTTAATCTGTTCAGTCAGATATTCGATACGTTCATTGGCGTTGATGATCACGTCGCTTTCTGCGCCATTTTCATCAATGACAGTGCGTTTTGCGTCCGATGCCACACCTGCCTTGATGTCAAAATAACGCTTTTTATCGATGCGATTGATCTCGGCCAATTTTTCAACGGGCTTGCGTGTGATAAAGTTTGATAGCGGCACCAAACCATCGCTTGTGCGCACCTTTAGGGTGTCCAGCGTGCTTAGCAGGCGATATTCCTCGGGCATGCGGACGCGGATCTCAACCTCTTCATCGCTGCTATCAACGCGCATGGTATCGAGTAAGATGCCGCGTGTCACCAACTGTACCATGGCACCCACAGTGGCCACATCGGCCCCATATCGACCCGCCTTTTGAACATCGACATCAATTTGCCAATCAATGCCGGGTAGAGGGCGGGTATCTTCGATCTGGGTCAAGGCTTGTGTTTCATCAAAGAGGGTGCGCATGTCCGCGGTAGTTGCCAGCAAATTTTCCCAATTGTTACCCTTCAGGCGCAGGTGCACAGGTTTTGCCGTTGCAGGACCACGGCCCAGTTCCAGCACTTCGATCTGAATCCCTGGAATTTCCTGAAGCGCGGCAGAAAGTTCGCCAATCACAATGTCGCCGTCCAAATCGATGCGATTCTTGCGGTCCTCCCACGGGACGGTTTCCAATTGGATTTGTCCGATTGTATCCTTGGGCGCGCTGGCACCTGCGGTGTTTTGGTTCAATCCCCCTGCACCCGCAAAGGCAAATACAGATGAGATGCCCGGATGCTGCAGAACAATCTTTTCTGCTTGACGCACCAGTTCATCTTTTTCATCCAGTGATAGGTTTCCGCGCGCTTTTACATAAACGATGGCCTGTTCCGGTTCAGATTCAACAAAGAATTCAACGCCTAAATTGTTTTCGCCGAAATAGGAAAAGACAGCCATGGAAAATCCAATAACGCCTGCAATACTGACCAAAGGCATGATTGGGTTGCCCGCGATCAACTTGATGATCCAGCCAAAGAATGTGCGTCGGTACCCAAATGTCACACGCTTGGCCTGACGTTCGATTTTTACTGCGCCTAAAACCATGGAGACAAATGCGGCCGCCGTAATAAACATTGCAATACCGGGGGCGGTTGCAATCATGCCATCAGCGGCGTCTAAACCCAACAGATAGCTTGGGTTCAATGCCTGCATTGCCGCCAAAAATAGGCCATAGAACGCAACTGGCACTAGTGCCGCACGCACCAACCAAGGAAGCGTTGCACGCAGCGCGTTCGAAGCAGTGGAAAAGGCGCGGGACACACGACCAGATACACCGCCCATAATGGGTAGGAAAATCAATGCAACCACCAAAGATGCACTCAGAACAAAGATCAGCGTCACAGGCAGCATGCCCATGAATTGCCCTGGAACACCCGGCCAGAATAGCATTGGCAAAAATGCACACAGGGTTGTTGCGGTTGAACTGACGATGGGCCAAAACATGCGCTTGGCCGCTTCGACGTAGGCGCTCATTGGGCCGCTGCCCTCTTGGATGCGCTTATCGGCATATTCAACCACAACAATCGCCCCATCAACCAACATACCGACCGCAAGGATCAGGCCAAACATCACAATATTTGAAATGGTAATCCCCATCACGCCCAACAGGACGAAACATAGTAAGAATGACGTGGGGATAGAAAAACCAACCAGGAATGCTGCCCGGGTTCCAAGGGATGTTAAAACAACGATCATCACCAAAGCGATCGCGGTTAAAACCGATCCTTCCAACTGGCTAACCATTGAGTCCACAACGCGGCTTTGGTCGTTTGATGTGCCCATGTGCACGGCCGCACGCAAATCTTGGGGCCATGCCGCGAATTCTACTTCGACCATTTCACGCACGGCTGTTGCCGTGTCGATCAGGTTGAAACCTTTACGTTTCACGACCTGTAGCGCAACGGTTGTTTCTCCGTTGAAACGTGCGGTTCCTTCGCGATCCTCGAAGGTTAGTTTTATTTCTGCTAAATCCCCCAATGTGATTACACGGTCCCCATTTGTTTTGACGGGCAGGTCGTAGATATCCTGTACCTCATCAAAGCTTGATGGGATTTTAACCGCAAATGTGCCTTGTGCGCTGTCCACTTCCCCCGCAGCGATCAATCTGTTGTTGTTTCGCACAACATTGATCAATTCGCCTGCGGTGACGTTATAGCTTTCAAGGCGTAAAGGGTCGATTGTGACTTCGACCATTTCGTCACGCTGGCCTGAAATCGCGGCTTCGAGTACCGCATCCATGCCTTCGATCTTTTCCTGCAAATTCTTGGCGATCTTGGTCATCGTACGTTCAGGGACCTGTCCCGTTAGGTTCACGATGATGATTGGGAATTCGGAAAAGTTAATTTCATTGATCGAATATTTTTCGGCACCCGATGGGAAATTCGCCTCGGCCGCATTCATGGCGTCGCGTACATCTGCCATAGTTTTAGTTTTGTCCCAGCCAAATTCAAATTCAAGCGCCATGCCAGCATAGTTTTCCGATGCCGTGGCGGTCATTTTCTTTAGGCCATCAATATCGCCCAATTCCGTTTCCATCGGGCGCACCAACAGAGTTTCACTGTCCCCTGCGGAAATGCCGGGGAAAGGCACAGAAATGAACAATGCGGGAATTTCGATGTCAGGCTCACCCTCTTTTGGAAGTCCCGTGTAACTAAATATCCCTGCGGTCAGCGAAACAATAATCAGCGCAAGAATCATCCGCGCGCGCTCTGATGCCCAATCGACTAATCCTGTCATTGACCCAACTCCCGATAGGTTGGATCAACAACGATCCCGTTGATCACGTATTCCTGACCGACGACGATTATGCTGACCTCGGAAACAAATCCGGCTACCCATACCCCATTGGGGGTGTCGCGCAGCAGGCTGATTTCCACAAACTTGGTCGCGTTATCCGCAAGGATCGTGCGCACACCCAATGCACCCGAATCGTT
>Ga0181601_10004198_pt1 | contig 12099 bp, 7 predicted proteins | sample 041ome_8_FD_133020 | JGI IMG/M metagenome (GOLD analysis project Ga0181601, IMG submission 133020) | Coastal salt marsh microbial communities from the Groves Creek Marsh, Skidaway Island, Georgia - 041407BS metaG (megahit assembly) | ecosystem: Environmental > Aquatic > Marine > Intertidal zone...
CACATTACTGTGAACAGGATTTTAAGTCCTGCGCGTCTACCTATTCCGCCACCCGAGCTGAAAGGAATGCAAAAATACAATAAATTTCGATTTTTACATTAATTCTTTCAAGGAATTTTCAATTATATCGCATGCTTCATGAATTTGCGACTCGGTAATAACCAAAGGTGGTGCAAATCTGATAATATGTTCATGGGTTTGTTTTGCGAGTAAACCATTGTCACGCATTTTAATACAAACATCCCAGGCTTTAATTCCATTTCCAAAAGGCTCGATTTTAATTGCGTTTAAAAGTCCTTTACCACGAACGAGTGAAACCATGGGTAAATTCATTTCTTCCATTCTTTTTCTGAAAACCACACCCAATTTTTCTGCATTTTCGGACAATCCCTCATCTTTGACCACATTTAATGCTGCCATGGCAACAGCACATGCCAACGGGTTTCCTCCAAAGGTGCTCCCATGCTGGCCTGGTTTGATGGTAAGCATCACTTCGTCATTGCCTAACACACAACTTACAGGAAAAACGCCGCCACCCAATGCCTTGCCTAAAATCAACAAATCAGGCTTCACCTCTTCATGATCGCAACAGGTTAGTTTTCCTGTACGTGCAATACCGGTTTGCACTTCATCCGCAATAAACAAAACATTGTATTGGGTACATAAATTTCTAACGGCTTTTAGATATCCTTCTTCAGGAACTACAACTCCGGCTTCACCCTGAATAGGCTCAACCATAAATGCGCAAATATTAGGATTTAACTTTAAAGCCTCTTCTAACGCTTGAATATTGTTATAGGGAATGTTAGAAAAATTTGGAACAAATGGACCAAAATTCCCGTAACTATCTTCATCATCAGAAGAACTCACTGCCGCAATGGTTCTTCCCCAGAAATTCCCTTCAGCAAATAATACATGTGCTTGATTTTCTGGAATTCCTTTTACTTCATACCCCCATTTCCGCGCCAGTTTAATTGCCGTCTCCCCTCCTTCAACTCCGGTATTCATAGGCAAAACACGATCATACCCAAACATGTCGGTAATGAATTTTTCAAACTCTCCTAAAATGTTGTTATGAAACGCTCTACTGGTAAGGGTTAGTACCTCTGATTGGTCGTGTAGTGCTTTGATAATCTTTGGATGGCAATGACCTTGGTTAACAGCTGAATATGCAGATAGAAAATCTAAATATTGCTTGCCGTCTACATCCCAAACATGTACCCCATTCCCTTTTGCAATCACAACCGGTAATGGATGATAATTGTGGGCTCCAAATTTATCTTCAAGTTCAATATAATAGTTAGCCTTACTCATGCTGCGAAAGTACAATCTTTTCAATCAAGATATCGCATTTGATCCTTCAAAACAGCGTAAATATAAACTTATCCCTATCTTTGGAATATGCGGCTTTTTGGATGGCGATTATTAGTTTTATCTAGCGTAACACTCCTTATGCCCTATTCCCTTTTTGGGGGAAACTTTAGATTTCAAAACTATAAATCCTTTACAAAAGGCCGAATTGAATGGCTAATACCCAAAGTTTACAATGAAAAAACACCTATTATCAATACGGCATTCGAAATCTCCGAAGCTGTGCTTCAGGAATTAGAAAAGAATCTGATTTATAAAACAAGCGATAGAATGCACTTTATCGCTTTTGGAAATTTCAACGACTATCATGAATACCTAAAAAATAGAGACGATCTCAGGCACCAAACCACCACCTTCAACGAAGATAAAATTGAAGGTCAGGTTTATGAGTGTATTCTTTTAACCGGAAACCACATCGATATTGAATATCAAATCCGACGTGGAATTGCCAGGCAATTTTTACATGAATTTTTATTGGGCTTCACGTATCGAAGTAGATTTGAACCTACAGAAACCCAAAAAACACCTCAATGGTTAATCAATGGTTTTATCGAATACTTTGCAGGGGGTATAAGTCGAGAAGATTTTCTTCAATTCAAATCTAAAATCAATACACCTGCTTTTCGAAATTTGAATTTTATTGACCTAGAAAATCAAGAACTTTTTGGAAAGGTACTTTGGTATTTTTTTGAGAAAGAAAAAGGAAGAAATCTCAATAGTGTCTTTTGGATGCTCGTGAAATACGCCGACAACTTTGAAAACTTATTTGACTATCATTTTGGCTTAAGTTTCAGAAATTGGTTAAATCTGAGATTTGAGGAGTTGAATAAAATAAATCCCGTAATAAGTAATACGAGTGATTTTTCCATCGAAATAAAAAACAAAGAATCACGATGGGCAAAATTCAAATTTAACAACAAGGCTAAAACGGCTATAATTAGCCTTTCCAATTCCATTGACGAGTCACATTACCTCTGGAACATTCAATTGGGAAATAGACTTTTAACGCATAAATCCATTAACAATTACAAAATGCCTTTCCCAACGTTTCAAAAATGCAGTTGGGCATACCATGATAAAATGAATGAATGGATTCATATTGATTTTAATGAAGGATGGGTAATTGTGCTTAAAAACGCAAAAATTAAATTGCCTTTGGCATCCGTATACCGCTTAATCGAAGCAGACAACGATATACTCACTCTAATTCAAGAAAATCCGGGCAAAACCGCGCTTTTATTCTATTCCATTTCTAAACAAACTGCTTTAAGAACAATACTTTTAGAGGCTAATGGAAAAAAAATTGATGAATTTGCTCGGAATAAAGATTCTAATGTATACTTCTTCACACAAATTAATAGGTTTGAAAATCATTACAAATCGGGTATTTACAAGTTGGTTATCGAAGGTCAATCCGTAAAAACGGAACTTTTACACGAAAGCGAACACGGCAAAACAGAATTAGCCTTTAAAAATCTGATAATAGAAAGTTCAGAAAAAATAAGCTTTATTAAAAATTCAGTTTTAGAGGATGCGATATATCATATCAATCTAAATTCACCTACAGAAAATACTGTTAAAACATCCACTAAAGGACTTTCCTACCAGCAACAATGGATTTTCAATTCAGAACAATTTGCTGAATTCTATATCGCCAGAAACAGATGGAATATCAATATAATTGACTTGTCAGCACCCGTATTCGATCGCGATACATTTATTAAACCGGTACTAAGTTTTGATTCCGTTACCATTAATACGGATTCATCCCGACCGAATAAAGTCTACTTAGGAGCCAAATTCACATCCCCATACAAGAGAAAGAATTTCCATCGCTTAATAAAAACCGCTACTTCAAACAAACCAAAACCTTGGCAAAAATCCGATTTTCAACCGTGGTTCTATATTCACAGAAGTCATTTCCAATTAAGCAATGCCGACTTCAAACTCCCCTATGACGGATTGGTAAGCCCATTGGAACAGTACAATTCTCCATTAACGTTCTTTTATGGCAATACTTTAATGGATGTTGTGAATAAACACCGATTGGATCTGAACCTCTTTAGCAATATCAATCGAAGAAGAATTGGATTTCAATTGCAACATATTTACCGAAGCTCGAATGATTTTGTGCATAATAGCGAATTATCGTATCGTCTAAGGCAATTTGCGCAAAGTAATGGTACCAATTATCGCAATCGAAGTACTTGGTTCGCCTACCATTTAGGATTCCCCTTTATGCATTCTAAATTCACAACAGGACTTACAGTATTGAACAGTCAAATAATCTCAATAAACAATTCAAAAGAAAAGGTAGGAACACCAACTTTAAGCAAAACCCATTTTCAAATACCCATAGGGTGGAATACTTCTTCTAATAGTTCAACTTACAAAAGTAAAAAAATAGACTATCAATTACTTAATACTTTATTATTAGGTTTAATTTCCGGTGAACAAACTCAAATACCGACAGTTTCCATTAAGAGTCAATTCCATGCTAAGGGTCGAGTTTCGATGTTTAATTGGAAAACTAATCTTACAGCCATTTATTCTTTTAGCAAGGAAAATACGAGTTATATGCTAGGTGGAAGCAATGGCTGGATTTCAAGCTCAGCGAATAGCAATTCTCTTTACAATAGCCTCAGAGATTACCAGCTTCAATTTTTAATGGGTGGTTTTGATATTCGCGGTCTTCCTGTAGGCGTTAGGATTGGCAACAGCTTAATTCATATCAAATCAGATTGGGGTTTACCGCTTCTCAGGCTCTTTCCAAACTCATTGAAAGAACGTATTTTTTGGAAAAGCATGGTACTGTATGCATTTTACGACGTTGGACTTGCGTTTTATGGAGAATCTCCCTCCCATTACAGCAATCCCTATAACACCGTTACCATTAACACCCCTAACTTTACACTCACTGCGAGCACCCGCCAAAACCCTTGGGTCAGTGGCTCTGGATTTGGCATTCAAGTAAATCTTGTTGGCTACCCCATTAGAATTGAATATGCAAATGGCCAAATGGGAGCGTTAAAAACGGCTCCCCGATTGCTTTTATCGCTTGGAAAGAATTTTTAAAAAAGCCTGTCAATTTATCACTGTAAACCGGAGTTTTTGCTTTATTTTGCAAGTTGTTAACACCCATGGGAATTTTTAGCTTTTTAACACAAGAATTGGCCATCGATTTAGGCACGGCCAATACCTTAATCATACACAAAGAAAAAGTCGTTGTAGACGAACCTTCAATAATTGCTTTGGAAAGAAATACCGGGAATGTAATTGCAATTGGTCGCGAGGCAATGCAGATGTATGGCAAGGAAAATGAAGGCATTCGTACCATCAGACCATTGAAAGATGGGGTTATTGCGGATTTCCAAGCAGCGGAGCATATGATTCGAGGTATGATCAAAATGATGAACCAAAGACAACAATGGATTAGTCCACAATTGAAAATGGTCATTTGCATTCCGTCGGGTATTACAGAAGTTGAAAAACGCGCCGTAAAAGATAGTGCAGAAAGGTCTGGGGCCAAGGAAGTATACCTGATTCACGAGCCAATGGCAGCGGCTGTCGGCATCGGAATAGACGTTACGCAACCTCAAGGTAACATGATCATCGATATAGGTGGCGGTACTACTGAAATTGCAATTATTGCATTAGGAGGAATCGTTTGTGACGAATCAATTCGAGTTGCCGGAGATGAATTCAATTTAGACATTGTGGAATACATGCGACGTGAGCACAATTTATTAATTGGTGAGCGAACTGCAGAAAAAATAAAGATTTCGATAGGAAGTGCAATACAAGAGCTTGAAAATCCTCCTGAGGATTACGCCGTGCATGGTAGAGATTTGATGACCGGAATTCCCAAAAGCATTCACGTGGGTTATCATGAAATTGCACGCTGTCTTGACAAAAGCATTATGAAGGTTGAAGATGCTATCTTAAGAGCTTTAGAGCAATCTCCACCAGAATTAAGTGCCGACATACTCACTAATGGTATCTGGCTTACTGGCGGAGGCGCTTTGTTACGAGGTTTAGACAAGAGAATTTCTGCCAAAACAAAGTTGAGAGTGAATATTGCCGAAGATCCATTGCGTGCGGTTGTGCGCGGAACGGGCACAGCTCTTAAAAATATTGGCAAATTCAAGTTCTTGATGACCGCCTAAGTCTGAATTGTCATGTGGGTTATTATTCGATGGATTCGGAACAATGCCTATCCATTGACAGCTATTTTTCTATTTCTTTTTTCTTTTAACCTAGTGCTGCGTTACCAGCTCTATCAACATTCCTTTTATTTCAATCAAAGCGTTTCTTTTTTTCGCGCCGTGGATCAAACCCGTACCGATTTTACAGAATACTTATTCCTCAAAGAAGAAAATATTTATCTAAAAGAGGAGAATGCACAATTAAGACAACAACTTCAACAGAATTACATTCCGAAGTTTCAAACGTTTGACTCCACTTTTACTGACACCTCAACGGGACGTTTATCACAACCCGTTTATACGTATTTTCCCGCAGAAGTAATTCGTAATACCATTAATAAGAGAGACAATTACTTTTATATCAATCAAGGTGAATCTGATGGCATCGAAATTGGAATGGCTGTCTTGAGCCCGAAAGGTATAGCGGGAGTTGTGATCACCACTTCTTCCCATTACGCACGTGTCATGTCAGTATTAAACTCAAATTTTGAACTTACCCCGTATATTCCTGATTTAAACTTGAGACAAGGGGTAATAAAATGGGAAGGAAATGATTCAAGATTCGGCTATCTTAAAGAAGTAAATCGCACAGAAGACGTTAAAAAGGGCCAATGGATTTTAAGTAGTAATTATTCCAATATATTTCCTCCTGGAATTCCTGTAGCTCGCGTTGTAGATGCAAAAAAAGCGCTTCAGCAACAATATCAGAAGATTAAAATCGCTTTTGCCACGGATTTTAGTCGACTTCATTATGTGTACTGTGTAAAAAACAATTCCTTAAAGGAAGTAGATTCTTTAAATTCGAATATCGAGCCGTGATTCAAACTTTAAAAATAGTGGGCATTGCATTGGCTGTAGCATTTTTACAGGCCTTTATAATCCAACAAGTGGATTTAGGGTTTTGGCTACATCCTATGCCCTACTTGGTAGTTTTCCTTATTTTACCCATGAACTTTGACCGATTCGGGTATTTGTTCACAGCATTTGCATTCGGCACCTTAATTGACCTATTATCTGGATCCTTTGGAACACATGCTGCCAGTTGCATAATGATGGTGTTTTTCAAATACCATATAGAACATAGGTTTATCGATTTTGAATCCCTGCAATTACAAGGTGAATCCTATTTAAATATTAACAGCAAAGGATGGTTAACTTTTGTTTATTACAGCTTATCATTGATAGCTATTCATCATTTTACATTTTTCAGCTTAGACTTTTTTAGCTTCAATTATTTGTTTGACATTGTTTTAAGCACCATTATTTCTTCTTTAGGATCCTTACTTTTAATATTGTTGTATAAGAATGTATTCAATCAGTAATGCAAGACCTCAATAAAAATCGATCAAAAGTTTTCGTTGGGATTTTCATTCTATTTTATCTTATTTATCTCTTTCGAGTGGGAAGTTTGCAGCTTTCAGGCAATCATTATGAATTGAAAGCTATTAATAATGCATTGAATAAAATCACGCTTTACCCATCTCGATCGGTCATTTACGATAGAAATAAGAATATCATTGCAAAGAATTTTGTGATGTACGATTTATTTGCATTTCCTCGAGATCTTGACAGCGCCAATCGAGACTTTATTTGTGAAGTACTTCAAATAGACTCTGCTTTATACGAGAAGCTTTTATTAGAAACATGGATTAAATCTAGAAAACGTCGTAAAAATAATGCTTACGATCGCTCGGCCCTTTTTTATTCCAATTTATCTGAAAAACAGTACACTCTTTTAAGGGAAAATCTTTACAGACTTCGTGGTTTTTATGTTGAGCCAAGAACGGATAGGACCTACAACATTCAAGGTGGAGCACATGCTTTAGGTTATTTGGGTGAAGCCAGTGAAGCGCTTCTAAAAGAAGATGCCTATTACCAGCCTGGTGATTTAGTAGGCATCACTGGAATTGAAAAATATTACGAATCCTTATTCCGGGGAGTAAAAGGGGTAAAAACCGTTTGGCAAGATAGAACTTACAAAGAACGGGGTGAAGTAAACAACGATTCCTTTAATATCTCGGCAATTTCAGGACCTGATGTAATCAGCACCTTAGATGTTAACCTACAACGATATGCCGAAATGCTTTTTCAAGGGAAACGCGGCAGCATCGTTGCAATTGAGCCCAAAACAGGTGAAGTTTTAGTATTTGTCAATAAACCTGATTTTGACCCGAATGAATTGGTGGGCAAAGAGCGTAATAGGTCATTCCGAAAAATGCTAATTGACCCGAAAAAACCACTTTACAATAGAGCGGTTAAAGGCGTCTATCCTCCGGGAAGTACTGTCAAAACCGTACTTGCCTTGATTGGATTGCAGGAAGAAATCATTGTGCCTTCTTCCCGAAAAGGATGTGCGGGCGGTTACCATATGGGAAGCATTGTCATTGGCTGCCACGGTCACCCTAGTCCACTCGATGTTCAAGGATCCATTCAGATTTCGTGTAATGCCTATTATTGCGACCTATTCCGACAAATTATCGACCACCCGAAATACGGAAATACCCATGATGGTTATAGGGTACTCGAAAAACATTGGAGAAGTTTCGGTTTGGGAAATCCTACAGGAATTGACCTCTTGGGAGAAGCCAAAGGAAATATCCCCACTGTAGAGAGTTTATCCAAACGCCATGGAAAGAAATGGAGAAGTTCTCAAATTGTTTCGCTTGGAATTGGACAAGGCGAAATTCTTCTGACACCGCTTCAATTGGCAAATGTGGCTGCAATTATTGCAAACAGAGGGTATTATTTCACTCCCCACTTAGTTAAAGAAATAGAAGGTTATCAAGACACGGCCTGGTTACGCAAATTCAAAAAAATTCACCGAACTACGGTGGAACCTAAACATTTTGAAACGATTATAGAAGGAATGAGTAGAGTAATGCAACCGGGTGGAACGGGCAATGGAACCGGCATTCCTGGTATTGATATTTGCGGAAAAACGGGAACCGCACAAAATCCTCATGGAAAGGACCATTCCTTATTCATTTCGTTTGCTCCTAGATATAATCCTAAAATAGCCGTTGCTGTAATTGTTGAAAATGCTGGTTTTGGATCTACCTATGCAGCCCCAATCAGCAACCTCGTGATCGAAAAATATCTGCACCCAGATACAACAACACGCGTGCCTTATTTACTTGATCGGATTAAAAATAGTGTTTTAGAATCCCAATGAAATATCAAGTCCAACAAAATAGAGAAGGTAAACTAGATTGGATAGCGGTAATCCTTTATGGGTTTTTACTATTGATTGGATGGCTGAATATCTATTCTGTAACTTCCGATGTAAATCAAGAAGGATTTCACTTATCGACCATTGCTCTTAAACAATTATTCTGGATTGGCGGTGCAATACTCATTATAATTACGGTATCCTACACCAATGTGGTATTCATAAATTATTTATCGTATTATGCCTATGGATTCTTTATTTTATTGAATATTTCGGTTTTATTTTTAGGTAGAGAAGTTGCGGGGGCCAGATCATGGTTTGGTTTTGGAGGAATCGGAATTCAACCTTCTGAATTTGCAAAATTGGCAACCGCTATGGCCCTAGGCAAATTCCTTGGTGGCTATGGAATGCGATTTAAAGGTTGGAAAAGCATTTCTATTTCATTAGCCATCATCACCTTGCCCTTAGTTGTAGTTTTAGCTCAAAACGATACTGGAACAGCCTTGGTTTTTTTATCTTTTTACCTAGTTCTATATAGAGAAGGCATGCCCGGATACATATTAATGAGTGCCGTATGGTTTGGGGTATTAGCGATTACTTCTATTTACCTTAACAGCTTTGAAATTTCCATATATTGGCTCTATGGAATTCTAATTGGAATCTCCGCATTGTTGTTCTACTTATTTAGGGGGATGAAACAAGTTTTATGGGCTATAGGACTTGTTTTAATTATAAGTTTGGCTTTTAGTGCAGTTGTAGGTTGGACTTACGATAAGCTTTTTAAGGAATATCAGAAAGATCGAATAGAAATTGTGCTAGGCCTCAAAGCAGATCCAAGGGGCATGGGATATAACTTAGATCAATCAAAAATTGCCATTGGAGCTGGCCAATTAAATGGTCGTGGTTTTTTAAATGGATCTCAAACAAAAATGGGATTTGTACCAGAGCAGCATACCGATTTTATTTTTTGCACTATCGGCGAGGAATGGGGCTTTTTAGGTGTTTTTGTGTTTTTTACAGCCTATTTAATCTTTATAATAAGACTGATAATTATTGCTGAAAGACAGTCCGATACCTACGGCCGAATTCTCGGCTATAGTGCCGCGAGCATTTTCTTTTTTCACTGGTTAATTAATATTGGTATGACCATTGGTTTGGTTCCGGTTATTGGCATACCCCTTCCATTAATTTCTTTTGGAGGAAGTTCTCTTTGGGGCTTTACATTATTATTATTCGTATTTTTGAGATACGACCAAGCCAGACGTAACTAAGATGAAATCAAATTCAAAAAACACAAGGAATTTAACACTCATACTTCTCACTTTCAGCTTATTAACCAATTGCAATAAAGGTACAGAAGATGTTGACGATAGTTCTGCCCTATTTGAAAAAATAGATCCTAACAAATCAGGAGTTAAATTCATAAATATAGTTCCCGAAAGCGATTCCTTAAATCAATTCACCTACCATTATCTCTTTAACGGTTCCGGTGTTGGAATAGGTGACATCAACAACGATGGATTGAATGACTTGTTTTTTTCAGGTAATGCCACCCCCTCAAAACTTTACCTCAATAAAGGCAATTTCAAATTTAAGGATATTACAAAAATAGCGGGTATTGAGACTTCAAATTGGATGACGGGCGTAAGTATGGTAGATGTAAACAACGACGGTTGGTTGGATATTTACGTTTGTGCCAGTGGGCCTTCTAAAGAAAAAGATAAAAAGAGAAATCTATTATACATCAATCAAAAAAATAGCACCTTTAAAGAGTCTGGAAAAGAATGGGGCATCGATGACGCAGGCAATACCTCTTGTGCGGGTTTCTTTGATTTTGACAACGATGGCGATTTAGATTTATATGTGGGAAATCACGCACTTGAATACTTTTCTGATATCAATATTGATTTCACTAAGACTTTCAAAATGACCGATAATTCCGCACAGAGATTCTATGAAAATATTGGCGATAAATACCAAGAAATAACAGATAAAGCGGGCATGAAGGCAGGTGGATATTGCCTAAGCGTTACACCTGGTGATTTCAATGACGATGGCTACATAGATTTATATGTGTGTAATGATTACCACATTCCCGACTATTTCTATATCAATCAAGGGGATGGCACCTTCAAAGATGAATGCTATTCACGATTAAAACACAGCAGTATCAATTCCATGGGATCGGATGCCGCAGATATCAATAACGATGGTAAGCTCGACTTTATCACATTAGATATGCTGCCCGAGAAAACAGATCGATACATGAGATTAATGGGTGCTAAAGACTACGACTACGTTCGAGTGAGCACTTTGCATGGCTATGGTCCCCAATACATGCATAATACATTGAATGTGAATCAAGGGAATGGTACTTTTTCTGATTTAGGATTCTTGTATGATGTAGCTCGTACCGACTGGAGTTGGTCTGCCCTTTTTTGCGATTTCAACAACGACACCAAACAAGATTTATTTGTAAGTAACGGTTATTACCGGGATGTTACGGACTTAGACTTTGTATTATTTCAAAATAGAAAGCAACAAACTAAAAACGGCAAAATCAATCATGAAGACGTTTTAAAAATGCTTCCTTTTGAAAAACTCCAGAATTATCTTTTCGAAGGAACTTCTAAAGGGATGATCAATAAAGCCGCTGATTGGGGATTGAATGAATCCACATTAAGTACAGGTGCGGCCGTTGGCGATTTAGATGGCGATGGCAATATTGATTTGGTTGTTTGTAATCAGGGGGAAGAAGCCTTGATTTACAAAAACAATGGGAATGCCAACAACTTTGTCAATATCAAACTAGTTTCTGAGACTTTTAAGACCATTGAAGGATATAAATTATGGGTTAAAAATGAAGATGGAAGCTTTAGATTGTTTCAAAACTTCAGCAATCGAGGATATTTAAGTTCTTCAGATCCAATTTTCCATATTGGTCTTGGGCAATCTAAAGAATTACCGGAAATTTACTTGCAAAAATTAAGCGGTGAACTTACAAAAATCTCTGTTGAGGAAATTAACAAAACGAATACCATTAAAATCGAATCTCTAGCTTACAATCCAGAGTTAAAAAATAAAATCAAGAGCACCAAAACCGAACTTTATTTTGAACCTGTAAATGAAGGTTTGAGGTTCAAACATACAGATTTAGAAACCCCAGATTATAAAAGAGAACCTCTATTACCTCACCGTTATACAATGCTAGGCCCTGGAATAAGCGCTGGCGATGTCAATAGCGATGGCATTGAGGATGTATTTATTGGTGATGGTTCGGGAAAATCGAGTTTATTTTTGGGAACTCCAACTGGTGGATATAAGTTAGGCCCTTCACAATTATGGAGAGAAATC
>Ga0181601_10004200_pt1 | contig 12094 bp, 7 predicted proteins | sample 041ome_8_FD_133020 | JGI IMG/M metagenome (GOLD analysis project Ga0181601, IMG submission 133020) | Coastal salt marsh microbial communities from the Groves Creek Marsh, Skidaway Island, Georgia - 041407BS metaG (megahit assembly) | ecosystem: Environmental > Aquatic > Marine > Intertidal zone...
ATGCGCGAATCGTTCGTGTCGTCGTTCGCCATCGAAGACGTTCGAGACGTTCGAGAGCATCGAGCTCCATCGAGCTCGATGCTCGCCTTTCTCGACTCGAACAACTCGCGCTGGCGCACGGGCACGCCGCGCGCGCGGTACCGGGCGTTCAACGTCGGATCTTTTTTTTCGTCGGAACCGACTCCGACTCCGACGGTTCCACCGTCGGAGTCACGTGACGGCCGCCATGACGCCATGACGCCATCACTCGTGTTTTCGTCACCCCGAACGTCACCCAAGTCCTCGTCCGCGTTCTCGTCGTCTGCGCTCGCGACCAGCCCCCGTCTGGACCACCGGGTTTCGCGCGCGGCGCGCCACGACGCGCGCGCCGCGGAGCGCCGCGCGTCCTCGTCGCGCGCGCGCCAGGCGTCGGTGAAAAAAAAAACGCGGCAGTGTTCGGGCGCGGCGAGCGGCGCGTCTTGATGCTTAAGAACGGAGGCGACGACCGCCGGCGCGCGGTTCACCCCCCGGTGGTAGTACCCCGCCCTGAACTTGCGCACGTACGCGTCCAGGCGCATGGGGCGCGGGTCCACCACCGTCACCGGGACGCCGGAGACGTTGAGGAGCTCGAACGCGAGTTCGCCTTTGCCGCCCGCGACGTCCAGCACGCCCGCGCCCGAACACAGGAACGCGTGGCCGAAGGTCTCGAGCACCCAGCGGCGGAACACCGAGCACTTCGCCTTGTTCCCGACGTTCCGCCGGCGCGCGCCGAACGCGTTGGGAACGGGGGGGTGCGTCGGGGGCGCGGCGCGCGCGTCTTCCCCGGCTTGGCGTCTCCGCGTCCCGGGCTCGATGTCGTGCGAAAACGCACACGCGTCCCCGAACAGGCACGCGCCCCTCCTGGCGAAGTGCCTGCACACCGCCCTGGAGGCCTCCGCGTCTCCGCGCGCGAGTCCCGCGGGGGGATCGGCCGCGGACGCGCGCGGACCGGGCGCATCGTCCGCCATCGGCCGGCCGCGCGCCCCGCGGATCTGACGGGAACTTTGGAAAAACTGCGCACCAGGTTTACGAATGTCGGCGTAAAATAAAGGTAAAAAACAGTCGCCGCTAGAGCGGCTACGGCGCGACGGGCCTGTCCATCATCCTGCGCGTGATCGGCTGACCGTTTTTGTCCACCGCGGACGAGAAGAGCGCCTGTGCGCTGTCCTGGTCCATATCGTCCGTCTCGGCGTCGCACGCGCCGTTTTCTCGGCCCTCGCACGCGTGCACCAGCGCGACGGCGTCGACCCAACGGTTCGCCCCGGGCTGCGCGAAGAAAGTCTTCGCGTACGTCTCGACGTCATACACGGCCGGCACATCTTTGCACTGCGAAGACGCGTCCCGCAGGGCGTCCGCCCACGCGCGCATGGTGGCGGGCCGGTCCGTCTGACTCAGCACATCCGTCATCGTGTGGTGCGAGAAATGGAGCATCAAAGGCAGCGCCGCGCCGCGCGCGTCGCAGGGAGGGTCCGAAATCTCCGCCGGCGAGATGGCGAGACTGGTCGCCTCGGAAATCTTGCCCTGGTCAGCCAGGTAAAGGTCCAGGATCATGTCGCTGACTTGGTCACCAGATCCCGTCGCCTGGAGCACGGCGTCGACGTCGACGTCGTAAAACTCGTTCACGACGCGGTCAAACTCCGCCGCCGTGCCCGTGGCGACGGAGGGAACAAACTTCTCGTGCGTGGTGAACGCGCCGTCGTTGGGAAGCCAGTCGCACGTCGGCGGCGGCGGGACGTTCACGTTGATCACATCGTAGTCGGTCATGAACCCGCCGCCCACCACGGCCATCGCGAGGTACCGCAGGTAGCACGCCAGCTCGTACCCCGGGGGGTTCACCGTCGGGTACTCCGAAAACCGCCGCACCATCTCGTCGTACCGGGGGTGCCGCTCCGCGTCCTTCTGGCTGAGCACCACCGGGTCCCACCCAGACGTCGCCCAGACGTCGCGCCACACCTCCAGCGCGGGCTCGTCGCCCATGCCCTGGTCCTCGAAGTACGTGTACACCGCGCACCGGCCGTCCTTCGCGCGCGGCTGCTCGAGTTCGGGGCGCGCGCCCCCGAGCGCTGCCGCCGCAGCGCCCAGCGCGAACGCGGCAACCACCGCGAGGCTGCCGAGCACCGCGACGCGCGCGTGCGCGGAGACGTTCGAACGCGCACGCGAGCCAGTCACGGGGAGGCCGCCGCCGGGGACGCCCGCCGCGGTCTCCTGCGGTTCGCGAGGCGCGAGTGGAGGGTGTCGGGGTCAGCGGGGATGGCGCGCGGGTCGGATTCGCGCAGGTCGGATCTACTCCCTAGTACAACTCGGAGCATTTGTCGGATGCGTCGGCGTGACCGTCGCGCGTGCCTGGAGAAAGGGACCGCGGGGACGGGACGGAGGTGGGGACGCGCGCGTACCTCGTCGCGCGCGGGGACGGTGCCATATCTCGGTGCCATGTCGTGCGGTCGAAGCGATGCCGCGCAACCGAACACTGCGTCAGGTTGATGACTCGGAGCTTCGATACGACAAGTTGTACCTTCGGGTTTTTCCGTTTCTAGCCGGGCTAGATCGTAGCCAGCCAGGCGCACAGCCTGGTGATTTCGGCAGACTGGAACGCATACGACTTCAAGTCGAGAAACGACGGTGCGTATGAGCAAACAGTCATGCGATGTGATTTTTTTTTCATTTTGTCCGGTTCCGCGCTTCGGCCGTTCCGCGAGCGAATTTTTTCTGTGAGTGTAATAAAAGTAGCAAGAAAGCGCCCTGCGCGTCGCCGCACGCGCAAAGTACGTACACGTAGTCGCCGGAGCGCGCCGTGGCTACATGACCTCTAATTTATCACGTAATACAACCGTTTATACAGCTTTAGAGTTCCATCCTTCTTCTGATTCTATTCCCGCGCCGCCGCCAAACAGATCAGATTCTTCGTGCCCGCCGTGCTCCTTCACCGCCGCCGCGTTCCCATCCGCGTCGCGCGCGGCGCGAAGCAGCTCCGCCGCGGGCGCCTCCGCCTCGGCGCAATCCGTCTGCGGGTACATTTCTTGGATGAAGCACTGCCTGTACTTGAACATCGCGTCGCGGAACGCGTTGGTGCCCGGCGGCGCGAAGTAGCTCGCCTGGTACTCTGCGTCGCTTTCCCGCGGCAGCGGCGCGCATCGCTTTCTCTTCTCGTTCAGCTCAGTCACGCTCGCGTTCATCGCCGAGGGCTTGTCGTCGTCGTACAGCTCGTAGCGCGTCTGCGCGAAGTCTCGGAGTTTCAGCTCGTAGTGCGTGTTGGCGGTGGAGAAGTGGAACAGCATCGGGAGCTCGACTCCCTCGTCGTCGCAGGGCGGGTCGCTCACCCAGTTGGCCATCGTGAACAGGGCGTGCGTCGTCCAGATCAAACCCTGATCGCGGAAGTACTGCAGGAAGAACATGTCGCTCACCATGCTCGCGTCGTCCGCCGCCATCACGGCGTCGATGTCCGCGTCGTACATCGCCCGGACCACGCGCTCGTACTCCTCCCCGGACCCGCTCATCACCGCCGGCGTGTACTCCTCGTGCGTCGTCAAGCGCCCCTCGTTGGGCAGCCAGTCGCACCGCGGCGGCGGCGGCACGTTCACGTTGGCGACGTCGTAGTCGGACATGAACCCGCCGCCCACCACGGCCATCGCGAGGTACCGCAGGTAGCACGCCACCTCGTACCCCGTCGGGTTGGTGGTGGGGAACGTCGCGAAGCGCGCCTTCATGTCGTCGTAGTCGGGATGCGCGCTCGCGTGTTCCTCCGACAACACAACCGGCTTCCAGCCGGCGTTCGCCCAGAGGGTCTTCCACATCTCCACCGTCGCACCGTGGCCCATGCCCTGGTCCTCGAAGTACGTGTACACGATACACCGGTCGTTCGAATACGAATCCGACTGGGAAAGCGTGGGGTTCGGCGTCGTTTTCGACGCCGCGTTGAAGGACGTCGCGGCGGCGGCTAACAAACCGAGCGTCGCGAGGCTGACCAGGACCAGGATCGAGGAGCGGAAGGAGCGGAAGGTACTCGACCGGGCGGCGCCCGTTCGTTCGCCCGCATCGGCGGCGTCGAATACGGGGACAGCCACGGTTGCGGATGCCTTCATGCGGTTGGTGGGTGCGAGGAGGCGGTGTCGTGGGGGGCGGGTCAGGCGTCGAAGGAGCAGGCGCGCGGCAATGTTTTTTCCCGTGTAACCACCGCGATTCGGGAAAGTCGGGAGGTTCACGATGAGAGCCGGGGCGGAGGCGGGGCTGCGCGCACCTCGCCCTCTTGAGGAATTGCGTCATAGAAAGAACGCATGTCCTTACTGAGCGAGCTCCGTCGCGCCGATCGGGTCGCTCGTGCGACTCCCGGAGTGCGGGGGAGGGTGCACCGCGCGGGCTTGCACCCGGAAGTTGTGCGACAAAAGCTACGACTTTTTCTCGCGATCTCCCACGTAGACGTGAGCCTTGGCGGACAGTGGCGTGCAGTTGGAGCTTCCAGAACGCACCTCTCGTAACTATTTGGGCCGCGTATGAGAAGCCACCAGTGCATGTCGCTCACGCCATATGTCCACCCTTCGCGATGACCTCGCGGCGCTTCGCCGCGCGCTCGACGCGGCCGATGCCGCCGGCGATGCGGACGCGTCCGCGATCGCCGAGCTCCGCTCTCGGTGCGCCTCCGTGGTGGCGTCCTCCGCGCCCTCGGCGCGCGCGAAGATCTCCGCGGAGGAGATGAGCGCGGAGGTGGTGGACTCCAACCCTTACTCGCGCCTGATGGCTCTGCAGCGCATGGGCATCGTCAGCGAGTACCGCAAGATCCGCGAGAAGGCTGTCGCCGTCGTGGGCGTCGGCGGCGTCGGGTCGGTGGCCGCGGAGATGCTGACGCGGTGCGGCGTCGGGCGCCTGCAGCTGTACGACTTCGACACCGTCGAGATCGCCAACATGAACCGGCTCTTCTTCCGCCCCGAGCACGCCGGTTTGACCAAGACGGACGCCGCGGTCAAGACGCTGCGCGAGATCAACCCCGACGTGACGTACGAGTCGTACCACATGAACATCACCACCGTGGACGGATTCAAGCGCTTCGCGGACTCGCTGATTGACCCGGCGACTAAAGCGTCGCGCGTCGACCTCGTGTTCGCGTGCGTGGATAATTACGAAGCGCGCATGGCCATCAACCAGGCGTGCCTGGAGCTCGGCCAGACCTGGATGGAGAGCGGCGTGAGCGAGGACGCCGTCTCGGGGCACGTGCAGGTGATGATTCCCGGCGAGACCGCGTGCTTCGCGTGCGTCCCGCCGCTCGTCGTCGCGAGCGGGGTGGACGAGAAGACACTCAAGCGCGAGGGCGTGTGCGCCGCCAGCCTCCCGACCACCATGGGGATGGTCGCGGGGATGCTCGTGCAGAACGCGCTGAAGTTCTTACTCAACTTCGGGACAGTCACCAAGTACCTGGGGTACGCCGCGCTGAAGGACTTCTTCCCCACCATGACGGTCGGCTGCGCGGCGGAGTGCGAAAACGCGGCGTGCCGCGCCGCGCAGGCGCGCCGCGCGAAAACCGTCGCCTCGCCCGAGTACCTCGCGGCGCGCGCGGAGGAGGCGCGGCTCGCCGCGGTGGCCGCCGCGGAGGAGGCGGCCAGGCCGCTGCACGAGGCGAACGAGTGGGACATCTCCGTGAGCGGCGGGGACGAGGGCGAGGCGGAGGCGACGAGTGGGAAAGCGGACGAGACAGGCACCGCCGGCGTCTCGTTCGCCATGCCCCGAAGCGAAAAGCTCGACCAGGAGACTCTCGACGCGTTCAAGGTGCGGGACACCGGCGCGGGCCTGGATGACCTGATGTCCCAGCTGCAGGGCCTGAACGCGGGGAAGCAGTGAGAGCAGTGAGCGATGCGGGCGAGCGGCGAGAAAAGCGAAGCGCACGTGGCGCGTATAGGTCCCGCGCGGCCCGAGCGCGAGTCGAGTTGAAATTATCACGCCCGTCGCGCGCTTCCATTTTGTGCGGTTCGCAGGTGTCGACATTCATCGCACCTCGGTCACCGAGAGCGACCGGTGGCCATTCGATCCGTCACTCCGAGGGGTCGCCGCGGCGATGGCGGATGCGGATGAGGCAGAATGCTGGGCTTCCATGGCGGATGCCTTCGACTTCGGGGACCCCGGCGAGACCGCCCGCGACGCTTCGGCGTCGGTGCCCGTGCCGGTGCTCGAGAGGGTCGCGCACACAGCCGCGTTCGGCACCGAATCGCTCGAGTCGCTCGCGACTCGCTTCGCGAGCGATTTCCGCTCGAAGTCGCCGTGCGTCACGCGGCGCGCGGCCGCGCAGTGGATGTCAGAATCGCGCATCGGGTGCGGGGGGGGCGAAGCTGTCTTCGGGGCACGAGGCGCGGCGCGTGACGTGCCGGTGGTGCTCCTCGAGAAACCGATTGATGGAAAAACCTTCCTGGGAGTTGGCGAGCGCTGCTCGCGCGTGGACGGGGTGCCCGCGCACGAGGCGTGGGCTCGCGTGCGCCGAGGTAACGAGCCGCGCGCATCCGCACGCGCGTCCGCAGCCTCCGAGCGGTGTTACTTCAGAGCGCCGCTCAGCCCTGAGCTCTGGGAGGACCTCGACTTCCGAGCCGCGCGGACCGTCTTCGGGGGCGACTCGAGCTCGAACCAAAAAAACGAATGCGTTAAAAATGTCGGGAACGCCCCGCCGTTCCCGTTCTCGGCGAAGACGGCGAGCCTGTGGTGCTCTTCGTTCGGGTGTGTCACGCCCACGCACTTCGACCTGTGCCACGGGCTCCTGACGCAGATCGCGGGCCGAAAGCGAGTGCTCCTCGTGCCCCCCGAGCACACGCGGTCGATGTACCGGGCCGACCCGAGCGGCGTCAACGGGAACTCCTCGCCGGTGGACCTCGCGCTGTTCGTGACGGGCCTCGCGGGTCCGGGTCGCGGGTTTCGCGACGAGACGTCGAAAGAAACGAACGAAGACGCCGAACGCGAGCGCGCGCGGTTTTCAAAGCTTCGAGTCGCGCTCGGGGAGATCCGCGAGGTGACGCTTGAGCCGGGGGACACGCTGTACATACCGCCGTTCTGGTGGCACCACGTCGTGACCCTGGATCCACTCGTCCAGACGCGGGTGGAGGAAAAAACGGAAACCGTCTCCGTCTCTTTGTTGCTCGCGTTCGACCCGAACGGGGACGAGAGCGTCCACCCGTGCGTCGAGGAAGACGGGTACGGAGACACTTAAGCCAGACGACGTGACACGACGCGAACGTTCTATGTAGTTGAGTCTAGTTGAGTCTATAGATAGCTAGCTAGTCGAGTCTATCACGAAGGGAGCACCCATATATAGGGCCTATAATACGTCGCGTCTATTAAGACGCTCCGCGAACGAAGACGCTTCGTTAAAAAACGCTCGCGTCGGTTTAAAAAACGCGGCGCGCGCCGCGGACGGCGTCGCGCGTCGCTCGGTCTCCTTCCGGCACACGTTCCAGCGGCACCGCGCCGCGCCTATCTCGCGCCTCGGCCGCCTTCGGACACGCGCGCAGCAGCAGCGCGCACGAATCCGCCCAGCCCCGCGCCGCCGCCTTGTGCAGCGCGGTCTCGCCGTCGGCGTCGGGGGCGCTCGCGTCTGCGCCGGCGCGCAGCAAGATGGTGATGACGTCGCTCCGCCCGGTGTACGCGGCGCGGTGCAGCGCGGTGGCGCGGCCCTCTTTGGTGGCACGGTCCACGCGCGCGCCCGCCTCGAGCAGGAAGGAGACGCACGCGGCGTGTCCCTCGCGCGCGGCGTAGTGCAGTGGCGCGTACCCGCTGTCCCCCCCCACGCCGTCGTCCGCCAGAAGATGCGGTCGGCGCGCCACGGCGTCTCGGAGCGTCCGCAGATCGCCGCGCTGCGCCGCCGCGCACGCGCCGCGCATGAACTCCAGCTCCTCCAGGCTCTGGTCGTAGGGGGTCGCCTCATCGTCGGAGTGGCCGCCGCGGCCCATGGCGGTCCGAAGGGGCGCGGAGCCGAGTCCCGGCCGCGCGGGACGTCGACTGACACGCGACGACATCGCTGACACCGCTGAAAAAGGCGAAAATCGTCTCGACGACGTCCAGCAGTCGTCGGGTTTGGTGTCGGAACTCGGGACGGCGTCGGCAGTGCGCGATGAGCGAGGAGGCGCCCCCCGAGGAGGAAGACCCCCTCGCGGCGGTGGCGTCCGCCCAGGAGCTCCTCGTGTCGGATGAGGACTCCAAGCGCGAAGAGGGCGCGGCGAGCGTGGAGAAGCTCGCGTCCGATCCGAGGTGCGCGCGGTTTCTTTCGGCACATCGCCACCCTAAATTGGAACGCCACATTCGCCTCCACCTCGCGCGACCCTGACCCCTTGACCCCTTGACGCGCGCAGGAACGAAGAGGCGCTCCTGGATTCGGATATCTTCGCGCCTCTCGTCGCCATGTTGCGCTCGGAACGAGCGGCGACGAGAGTCGCGTCGCTCCGAGCGACACGCGCGCTCGCGTCCCGCCGAGGCCACCTGGCGAGGCGGAAGATCGGCGTGCCCGCGTTCGTGGAGGCGCTCTGGGCGCTCGTGGCGCCCGACGCGCGCGCCTCCGGCGTCGCCTCCCCCGACGCGGTCGCGGACCCGCCGAACGTCGCGGGGGACGCCCCCTCGGCTGGCGGCGGCATCGCCGTCGGCGACCCCGAGGCGTCTCCCGACGAAGCAGAAGAGACGGAAAAGGACGATGAGGACGATGAGGCGACGACGACGACGACGGCGACGCGCCCGCGACGAAACGTCGACGCGCGCTCGCGTTTCCACGCGTTGCGCGCGCTCATCGCGATCGTCTCCGCGAGCTGGCGCGGCGCCGAGCTGCTGGTGGGTGGCGCGCCGGACACATCGCGCGGCGCTCGCGCGCCCGCGTTCCACCGCGACCTCTCGCCGCTCGCGCGGCTGGTGCGCCCGGCGGCGCTTTCGGCGCCCAAGAGCAATCAGTCTGAAACTTCAGACGCCGAGCGCGTCGGGGCGGCGACGCGCGAGAAGGCGGCGAGGCTGCTCTTTCTCCTGGCGCGCACGGCGCACGGCCGCGCGGCGCTGTGCCACGAGGAGGGCGCGAACCTCCCGGACGCGCTCGCGGCTGCCGTAGAGGCGGGCGGCGCGTTGAGGGGTCCGGAAACAGAAGAGACGGAAGAGGCGGAAGAGGCGGAAGAGGCGGAGACGGAGGCGGGGGCGGCGGATGCCGAACGACGATCGCCAAACGCGCGACGCGCGACGCTCGAAAAAAAAACTAAAACGCGTCTCACCGATGCGCGCGTCGCGGCGACGTGCGCGCGTCTCCTCGGGTCGCTGGAGTCGTTCCAAACGCACGACCCCGCGTTCGAGACCGTCGCCATCGCCGCGGACGCCGCGCGAACGCGCGCGGCGACCGGGATGTACGAGCTGTTCTTCCGCGCGCCGCCGGAGGTTCCGGCGGCGGCGCGCGCCGTCGCCGGCGAGGCGCTCGCGAAACTCGTCGCCGCCGACGCGCGCGCCGCGGAGGCGTGCGTCGCCTCGGGCGCGCTCGCGGCCATCGCAGCCGCGCTGCCGGCCGCCGACCGGCTCGAGCGCGACGGAACCTCAGACCTCGGGGGCGACGCCTCCGCGAACACTCTGTTCGCGGAGGCGTTCGGCGCCGGACACCCGCACACACGCGAGACGTCCGTCTCGCGGAACGGGTCCGTCCGCGGTTCCGACGCCTTTTCAGACGCCGAGGCGGAGGAGACGCCGCCGCGTAGAGACACGCGAATGAACGTTCCCGCGACGGCGTCGTTCGCCGCCGCCGCGTTGGGCTTGCTCGAGGCGCTCGCCGCGCACGCGTTCGCGCGAGAGGCGGCGCGCGAATTCGAGCGCGAGCGGAAAAACAAAGGCGAGATGTTTTCGTGGGCGTGGACGCTGCTGCACCAGGCGATGCCCGCGGCGGGCGCCGAGGCGGACGCCTCCGCCTCGGCGCCGCCGGCGGACGCGGGAACGCCCGAGGCGGCTGAGTTTGGAAGCGCCAAGTCGAGAGTCGAGAGTCGCGCGGGCGACGAGACGGACGCCGGCGCGGCGGATCCCCTCGCCGGCGCGCCTGCCGCGCCGGCGGCTGCGGCGGCGGACGGTGCGGATCCCGCCGGCGAGGGCGAGAGCGAGGACGTCGTCGACGCGGGACCCTCGTCGCAGGTCTCGGGGGGGGATGACGGCGACGCGGGGGCGGCGGCGGCGGGCGCGGATCCCGCCTCCAGCCTCTCCGCCTCGCCTTTTTCGTTTCCGGAACGGTTCGCGCGTTTCCCGCCGCGCGCCTCCGCGCTGACGGACGGTCGGGACTTCGCGGGAACGGAGGAGCGAGGAACGGGGGAGGCGACCGACCGACCGAAGGAAGAGCACGACGCGATGAAAGACGACGCGAATGTGCGCGACGCACCGCGCGACTGGCGCGCGCTCCGCGCGCGCGGGCTCGCGTCGGCGGCGCGGCTGGATTTCTGCGCGGAACCCGCGGACGACGCGGAAGACGCGGCGGACGACTTCGCGTTCCGCTTCGTCCCCGGCGACGCGCCTTGGAACGACCCGGAGGTGTGCGCGGCCGCGCTGCGCGCGCTCGACGCGCTCGCGCGCGACGACGGCGAGGGCACGCCGGGGAGGCATCGACGACGCGGCGTACCGGGAGACGAAAGATCTTTCGTCGCGAACGAAAACGAAAACGAAAACGAAAAATCCGTCGCGGCGGCGCTCGCGCGCGAGGGCGGCGCGGGGGCGCGGTTTCTGGAAGCGGCGCTGGCGGCGTCGACGCGGTCGCGCCGGTTCTTCGCGTGCGTCGAGCCCGCCGCGCGCCTGCTGGCGGCGCGCGCCGAGGCCGAGGCGGCGAGCGCCGCGGACGCGCGCGCGCGAGGCCTCTCAAGCCTTGAAAGGCTTGAAAGGCGTCTCGACGGCGCGCCGCGCGAAAACGGAGACGCTTCGGAGCTTTTGCCGAGCTCGCGCGCGCTGGCGGGGCTGGTTCTCGAGTCCGAGAAAAACCTTTTCGGGTCCGCCGCGCTCCGCGGCGTGCTCGCCTCTGCGCTCGCGTCCGAGCAGCTCGATTTGGAATCGCTCCCGCGGCGCCCGCGCGTCTCGGAGTCCACGGCGGCGCCGCCGCCGACGCCGCCGGCGGCGCGGTCGCGGTTCACGCCCGCCAGCCTGCGCGGCGCGCTGCTCGCGGGGTCGAGCCGAGCGACCGCGGCGGCGTTCGCAGCTGCGGCGGCCGGGACCGTCCCCGCGGAGGAGCTTTTGCGCCCCCCCGCCGAGGGGCAGGACGCGGGGGAGCTGGTGGAGGTGGTCACCGTGCGGTGAAACGAAAACATATCGTTTTTTTGAGGAATTGCAAAACAGAGACACCATCTCAAACAACCTCGGTCGAACACGCGCGACACGTATCGAGACGTCATGACTGAATGCTCAGTGCGGGTGTTGGTTTTCTTGCCGTCTTCACCATCTCGTTTTTAGTGAAAATAGCCCTCTCCCGCGGCGACGGCGCCGGACACACGCACCCGTACGCGCCTCGCGAGCGACGGGGCGGAGTTGGTCGACGAACGCGTCCGAGGACGCGTCCGCGGTCACCAAAAAAGCCCTACGTGCGCTCGAGGCACGCCGCGCGCCTCGTCGCGAAGGCGTCGGCGAAGCGCGCGACGCGGTCCCTCTCCTCGGCGCTTCGCCAGGCGGACGCGGAGCGGGACCCGCCGTCGTCGCGTTCGCGCGATTCCGGAATCGCCGATTCCGGTTCGGAACACGTTTCGAACTGTCGCGACGCTTCTTCTTCGTCGCGGCAAAACCCCGGCCCTTCCGAGAGCAGGAACGACAACAAGACGTGCGCGCGCGCGTACGTCGAGGCCGCCTCGCGCGCGTCGCCCACGAGCTCGGCGGCGGCGGCGGCGCGGCCCCACCCGAGCGCCGCCGCGTACGTCGCGCGCATGCCGTCGGGGACGACGCCGTCGCGCGACGACGGGGACGTCAAAGACGAGTGCGCGTATCTCTCCGCGGCGCTCGCCGCGCGCTCCGCGCGGCGCAGCGCAGCCTCGAACGCGGCATCCAGGCGGCGGGACGCTTCGGCGACGTCCTCGGCGGAGGGAAAATTCCGCTCCCCCTCGTTTCGGAGACTCGTCTCCCACGCGAGCGCCGCCGC
>Ga0181601_10004206_pt1 | contig 12088 bp, 9 predicted proteins | sample 041ome_8_FD_133020 | JGI IMG/M metagenome (GOLD analysis project Ga0181601, IMG submission 133020) | Coastal salt marsh microbial communities from the Groves Creek Marsh, Skidaway Island, Georgia - 041407BS metaG (megahit assembly) | ecosystem: Environmental > Aquatic > Marine > Intertidal zone...
AATCGATGTACACCCTGTCGGCTATGGTAAAAAGCCATGTGGCCAAGGCGTATTGAGGATTAAATTGATGCAGCGATCGAAAAGCTTGAGTAAAGGTAATGAGGCAAAGGTCCTCATTGTCCTCTGTGTTTTGGGTGTAGGTCCGCAAATACCCCTGCACGGCATCCCAATACGCCTCCAAAATGGAAGTAAATGCACTTTGGTCGCCCTGTAACGCTCGATCAATATATTCCTTGTCCTGAGGCCTTACCACGATTTTATAGGTTTAAAGACTAATGATGCTGATACAAGAATAACAAAAGAGAAGCGAAGAGGTTCGAGGAGTAACTCGGCTTTGCGAAGGGGAAGATGATAATTGGAAACGGCGGCACTCATCAAACCGAAACCCCGTAGCCAAACCGCTCCCAAAGCGAGGGCACCAGAAAGAGGTTCGGCCCAAATGCCCATCCCCGCGGCGCCGATTAGGGCCATTTGCGAAACGCGCAGCAACGAAAGCTGACCAACTGCCGCCCCCCTGTAGCCCGGAACCACGCTGTAATGACGCCGCTTCTGCCGGAACCATGCTTTCCAACTGGAGCACGCTGGAGAATACACGTGAGCTTGAGGATTCGACACCAATTCTACGTGACTTAGGTTCATGGCCTGAAAAGCCAAATCGTCGTCTCCGGCGAGGAATTTCATGGATTTGGCCAATGCATTGGGATTGTAGTGCTCAGCTCGGTACATGACATTCCGCCCAAGCGCCATGTAGGCCTGTCCTTTGCGCGCATAATTGCTCATTTGGATGGCCGTTAACGCGTTATCTATTTCCTGTAACTTTTGTAGCAAACGCTGCGATCCCGAAGCGACTGGCGCGAAGCCCAGCACAGCCTGAACCGAAGGATGACAAAAAGGTTGTGCCATGAGCCGTAAGGTACGGGAAGTTGCGGGCCAGCAATCGGCATCGGAAAAGGCGATGAGGGGGTTGCGCACGTATTTTAAACCCTGCAAAATGGCGTGTTTCTTGCCCAATTGAGCCGTGACAGGTGATGCGAGTTCCACATAAGTAAGGTTGGGGTGATGTGCGGATAAACGCTTAGCTTCCGCAGCCGTGAGATCGGAGGAGTGATCGTTCACGAGGATGAGCTGAAGGTCTACCCCTTCCTGCGACAGCCATTTGGATACGTTTTGTGCCAGTGCACTGGCTTCGTTGCGGGCGCATATAATAAGAGAAACGGCGGGATTATCTTGCCCTGAGAATGGGGTTGGAGGCGGATCGATGCGGGCGCTCCTCCCGTAGACTAAACCGTAAGATAGAGCGAGCGCTCCAATTGCCAAAATAAAAAGCAGAGTCATGTTCCCCGGTGCGTGAGTTGCGGGAAGTTATTAAAATTATCTTTGCAGTTATGCGATTTACCATAGAACATAAGGATCCACAATCGAAGGCGCGAGCGGGATACATTGAGACCGACCACGGAACAATTGCCACACCCATCTTTATGCCTGTAGGCACACAAGGTACAGTAAAAGGGGTGCATCAACACGAACTCACAGAAGACATAAAGGCCCAGATCATTCTAGGGAACACATATCATCTGTTTTTGCGGCCGGGGATGGATATTTTGCGCAGTGCCGGAGGATTGCATTCATTTATGGGGTGGAATAGGCCCATCTTAACGGATAGCGGAGGCTACCAAGTGTACAGTCTTTCTGAAGTGCGGAAAATTGTAGAGGAAGGAGTAACCTTTCGGTCGCATATCGATGGCTCAAAGCACTTTTTTAGTCCAGAATACGCCATGGATGTGCAGCGAATTATAGGTGCAGACATCATCATGGCATTTGATGAATGTACGCCTTACCCCTGTGATTACAAGTACGCGAAGGACAGCATGCACATGACGCACCGTTGGTTAAAACGGTGTATTGCACAATTCGATGCTACCGAAGGACTCTACGGATATGAGCAGACCCTCTACCCCATTGTACAGGGAAGCGTTTACCGCGATTTACGCATTCAATCGGCTGAGTTTATTGCGGAACAAAATCGTCCTGGAAACGCGATTGGGGGGCTGTCTGTAGGTGAACCTACGGAAGAGCTTTACGCCATGACCGAGGTGGTTACCGATATACTTCCCGAAGACAAACCCCGTTATTTGATGGGGGTGGGTACACCTGCAAATATTTTGGAGAGTATTGCGCTTGGTGTGGATCAATTCGACTGTGTAATGCCCACGCGCAACGCACGCAACGGTATGATTTTTACCTGGAATGGAATCATGAATATGCGAAATGCCAAGTGGAAAGATAATTTTGAGCCGTTGGATTCCGCGGGCACCAGCTTTGTGGACCATACGTATTCCAAGGCCTACGTGCGGCATTTAATGATGACCAATGAGTATTTGGGAAAGCAGATTACCTCCATTCACAACCTCGCCTTTTACCTGGACCTGGTTCGTGAGGCACGCGAGCAAATAGTTGCAGGTACGTTCCGAGCATGGAAAGATAAAATGGTTGTTCAAATTAGTCAGCGCCTGTGAAACTGCTGGACCGCTACATCATCACGCGTTTTTTGGGCACCTTCGCCTTTACCATGGCCATTATTTTGGCGGTGGCGGTGGTGTTCGATGTAAGCGAGCGACTAAATCACTTTAGTTCATCGGGTGCCAGTCTTAGCGAAATCCTCTTCGACTATTACCTCGGGTTCATCACCCTGTATGGCAATCAATTCAGCGCTTTAATTATTTTCATTGCGGTTATTTTTATGACATCCCGCATGGCGGGAAACACGGAGATCGTAGCAATTTTATCGGGTGGCATCTCGTTTAATAGGCTTTTGCGCCCTTTTTTAATTGCCGCGGCGGTGTTGGCGGTGTTAGCCACGTACCTTAATAACTTTGCAGTCCCAGCTACCAACGAGGGCTTTATAGAATTTAAAACCCGCTACATTGATGATGCGGATAACTTCAGGTACAAACACATTCACCGAGTTATAGACGACCAGGCGTACCTCTATTTGGAAAGCTATAACACGCGCAATCGAGTAGGTTACCATTTTTCACTCGAGCAGTTCGAGGACGGCGCACTTCGCGAAAAACTCACCGCAGATTTTGCTCGTTACGATAGTATTCGGGGCATGTGGCGACTCGAAAACTACCTCATTCGAAAAATCAACGGGACGCACGAAAGCTTGCAAAATGGTCGCGATTTGGATACTGTTTTGGCCTTTACACCAGCCGATTTATCCATTGGACGCACCAATATGGAGACGATGGATTATTTTGAGTTGCGCGCGTTTATTGAAGCCAAGTCGAAGTTGGGAGTGGAAAATTTGGATGCCTACCGCGTGGAAAACTACCGTCGGTTTAGCCTGTCTTTCGCCACTTTTATTTTAACCCTAATTGGGGTGACGCTGAGCTTCCGAAAGCAGCGAGGCGGATTGGGCTTGAACCTTGCGCTCGGTTTTATGTTGGTACTGGTTTACATCTTCTTTATGCAGATTTCCGTAACCTTCGCTGTTAATGGTACCCTTCAGCCCGCTTTAGCCGTTTGGATGCCCAATTTGATATTCGGATTGATTGCCCTTTACCTGTACCGCCGTGCTCTCCGCTAGAAAACGCCATCAGATTCACCTCCACTTCATCGTATTACTCTTTGGGTTTACGGCAATTTTGGGGAACCTCATCGACTTGGACGCGGTTCGGATTGTATGGGTTCGCATGGGAATTGCCGTGATCACCCTTCTTGCCGTTGCAGGGGTATTGCGCAGGAGAATTTATCGCGGGCCCGAAGTGGCAAGGTTATTCGCCACTGGATTGGTCATTGCGCTGCATTGGATTGCTTTTTTTGGAGCAGTAAAAGTGTCCAATGTAGCTATTACCCTTACTTGCATCGCCACTGGCCCCTTCTTCACCAGTCTGCTAGAGCCCCTGTTTTACCAGCGAAGAGTAAGCATGGCTGAAATTTTACTCGGGGTGATGACCATTTTGGGCATGGGCCTCATTTTCAGCGCCAGTTTTCACCACCTCTACGGCATTTTACTCGGGCTCGCTTCGGCCTTGCTCGGCGCACTTTTCGCCGTGCTAAACGGTCGGTTCGTGGCCCGTGTGCCTGCTTTTTGGATTACCACCTGCGAAATGATTGGCGGTTTTTTGGCGGTGGGCCTGTTTTTACTTTTTTCCCGCCAGAATCTGCAAGTTTGGAATCAATTAGGATCAAATGACTGGGTGTTTTTAGGGGTTCTCGGGGTGATATGTACGGCTTACGCTTTCATCGTTTCGGTGGATGTAATGCGTGAATTGAGTCCATTTACCGTGGTGCTATCCATCAACCTGGAGCCCGTATATGGCATTCTGCTGGCCTATTTTATTTTTGGCGAAGACGAGCAAATGTCCATTCCATTTTATATTGGATCGGCACTGACAATTTCCAGTGTGTTTATAAATGCCATTTGGAAGGGCAGGCAAAAGCGCCTAAGCCAAACGGCCCCTGAAAATGCGGCGGCCTAGCTTTTCCTCTGCCACCGAAAAATTGGGTTCCTCCTCAAACAGGGCGAAAATTGCAGATCCGCTTCCTGTGAGACCAGCGTAGAACGCGCCTTCATCATACCACTCCCCAACTTGACGCTCAAGCACGGGATGCTGCGCAAAGGCGAAATTTTCAAAGTCGTTCTCAATTATTTGGCGCCACAATGCTCTAGGCTGTTGAATGAGTTCCAACAGGGAGGGTCGATGGTCCAACGGTTGCATCGCAGCATAAGCCTTCGCGGTGCTAATGTGTATTCCTTCGTGCAGAATAACCACCCAAACTCCATGTAAAAAGGACTCCACTGGGTTCAGGCGTTCCCCTCTTCCCTCGGCCAATGCGGGTCCATCGGTTGCGAAAAACGGACAATCGCTGCCGTGTTGAAGTGCACGGTCGCGGATTTCTTCCTCGGAGAGTCCCCAACCCCAATACGAATTGAGCGCCTTCCATAAAAAAGTAGCATCGGAACTTCCTCCTCCAAGCCCGGCACCCATGGGTATAATCTTGTGCAAATGAAGGTGTACCGAAGGAAAATTAAAGGAGCGATGTGCCTGTTCAAGTACATCGGTACACAAATTGGTGCTCCCCGGAATAGGTAGGCCAGAAGTGGAAAACAGATCTTGCCCCACACGGATAGCGTTTGCCGCAGCCTCCATGTGTTCCATCTGTGCCGTCCCGTCTAAAGGCACGAATTCCAGTACATCACACCAATCCACAGGGTACATGAGCGTAGAAATGTCGTGAAATCCATCACCCCGCTTTCGCAGAACCTGCAAACCGATGTTAATTTTGGCATGGGGATAGAAAAGCATTTGTTCAAGTTTTCACAAAGATAGCCAACTCCGCACGGGTCAGTGGCTTTTTTTTCTAATTTGCAGCCCTAAAATAAGCCGAAACATGGAGTATTTGGAATTTGAATTGCCCATTAAAGAGCTCGTGGAAAAGCGCGATGAGGCCGAACGTCTCGGGACCGAAACAGGTGCGGATGTAGCTAAAACATTGCGCGATTTAGATCGCAAGATCAAGGAAGCCCAGAAGGAAATTTATGAAAACCTTACTCCGTGGCAACGGGTCCAACTGTCTCGGCACCCCAACCGCCCATACACACTGGATTATTTTCAAGCGCTCACCGGTGGTGATTTTTTGGAGTTGCACGGCGATCGCTCTGTAAAAGACGATAAAGCCATGGTGGGAGGGCTGGGTTCCATAGATGGCAGGACCGTGATGTTAATCGGCCAACAGAAAGGCAAAAACACTAAACTTCGCCAGTACCGAAACTTTGGAATGGCCAATCCCGAGGGATATCGCAAAGCGCTACGGTTAATGAAAATGGCCGAAAAATTCAATAAACCCATTGTAACCCTTATTGATACCCCTGGAGCATTTCCCGGGCTCGAAGCTGAGGAACGCGGGCAAGGCGAGGCCATTGCGCGCAATATTTATGAGATGTTCAATATTAAAGTACCCATTATCTGCATCATTATAGGTGAGGGAGCCTCTGGCGGGGCGTTGGGTATTGGCGTGGGAGACCGCGTACTGATGTTACAGAATACCTGGTATTCGGTAATTTCTCCGGAGAGCTGCTCATCTATATTGTGGCGCAGCTGGGATTACAAGGAGCAAGCGGCCAGCGCTTTAAAGCTCACGGCAGAAGACATGAAAGAGAATAAACTCATCGATGGGGTAATAAAAGAGCCCATGGGAGGAGCACATGCCAATCCAGAAAAAATGTACGAGTTGCTGAAGAAAGAAATCAGCAAACACTTGGATACTCTATGCGAAAAACCAGTGGAGCAACTAATTAAAACACGGCGCGAAAAATTCTATAAAATGGGCGTTTTCAACTAAGAATCCCGCTCCGTTCAGCGCAATGTGGTCTCCACCCGCTTTGGGCTACTGAACTACAAATCGAGTAGACCCCCCGCTGTATCGCAGAAAATATATGCCTTGAGGCCAAGACTGTACCTCGAGCCGAGCAGAACCTGTGCCGGAAGCCACCTTTGAACCGCTCGCGTTTACGATCTGCCACGGTCCCAACACCTCAAACTGAACATTACCTTTTACTGGATTCGGGTAGATGGAAACCGCGCCCATTTGCGCATCAACACTTACACTTAAATCCATACCAGAAATGGGAATGCTCATGTTTGGCAATCCAAAAACATTTGAATTAAAGTCGAGAGATCCCGAGGGATACTCGGATCCCGAGCGATCAAAATAAATCCGAATTCGAGCTGCATCACCAGGAGCTACACTCAGGGAGATTGGCTCCACAACCTCAGCAGACAAACCAACCCCAGTAGCAGTTACATTGGATAAAATTAGTGGCGCATCGCCGGTATTTACCACGGGGAACTCATACATATATCGCCCTGTGCTATCAGCCATAGCAAAATTAATAATTTGCTCTGCCAGCAACATTTCCGGATCTATGGGTTCGGGACCCGAGTTGCTGAACGACTTCACGCGATCCATCAAAACGGGATAATCCACAAATGGATTTCGATTTTGTTGGAAGGAATAAATGTCGTTGTTCCGCTGAACATCCACGGATGTAGGAGGGAATGCATGGCTCCAGGTCCGCATCAACCCCTCCTGCTGCGCTAGGAAGCTGGCGTGTTGCGGGTACCGAGCACCGAAGTAAAGCATGGCTCTTGCTGTAGCTCCCTTTTGCCCATCGTGCGGCTCAAAAACGGTACTCCCCCCCGAATTTGTTCCCAATGCAGAAAGTCCCACTTGGCTTGTTACATTGGCTACTATTCCAAATGGATGATTGCTTCGGGTTGAGTTTGCACTGCCTTCTGTAGGAAAAAGATGGTGCAGATCGGCCTTCATGGGCTGCGCGCTATTAAACATACTCTGCGGAAAGGTGTGCTCGGTATTAAACCCCATGTTTTGCGCGGCGGTCCGGCTGGAGTACCCCGTTACCTGAATACCGGAGTATACACAAGTAAGCGTATTCACGGAAGCGCCTTGACCATTAACCTTCTCATTATCGATGGTCATGTACATGTGGTCTCGCGCAGTATTGTAGGAAAGTGTAGTTGCATTATTCAACAAAGTCTCGAGGGCCGATAGGAGTGCGTCGCCATTCTGGTTTTGCGTACTCGAGTAATAGCTCTGTCCGTACGCATATTGCCCCGATAAATCGATGGTAAGCGCGCCGCGTCCACTATTATTTAAAAAAATCACTTGTCCGTTTTGCTCTATGTTGTGAACCGGATCGCAATATAGCATCACACTAACCTCTCCTCCTGCGGGGATGGTGAAGGGGGTAGATGGGCCCGAAAATGGCACATGACCATATAAGTCCGTAAAGAGCAAATCGTTTACCTCAACCTCCACGTCGAGCGGGTTCATCAACTTAACCTGTACTTGTGCGGTGGGATCGCCTTCTTGTAAGGAGCCAAATTGGATTTCCGATAGATCGGCCGAAAGCGTCTGTGCGCAAAGTTGGACTGGCGCAGCAAAGATGGAAAGAAGTAGGGCTCCTAAAATAGGGCGACGGACAAATTTATTCATAGGTGTAAATTGGGATGATGTGTGTTATCGTATCCTGAAAAACATGTTCTTCCAGTTGTTGTCCCGCTGCATTAAATGAATTAAATACGCGGGCATTAGCAGCGGCCAAATAACCATTGATCGGTTCTGCTGCCAAAGCATGCCAGGGATGGCTGGAAGAGGGAACCACCTGCCCAAAATGGGCTGGATTGTAGCGATGAACGTATATTCCACTTTCAAGCGAAATCCAGACTGAATTCGCATCAACCTGAAAAGCATCCACAAAAGGCTCTGAAGGCAGACTATAAAACGATTCCAATCCCTGTTCGCTCGGCTTGTAAGAGGCAAATTGTGCAGCACCCAAATCGTTCCAAAAAAGATATATACGCTCGGATGTCATCGGCACTATTTTCTGCACTTCTGCGCCTAAAAACGTTCCCCCGAGATAAATTAACTGATGGCTGGAGCGCATCTCAATTCCGGGAAGTCCGGACTGCCCCATACGCGGCACAACACAAGCAAAAAGTCCAGTTTCACTAGCTTGTAACAGCGATGCATACCGATTCTCGAATGCCAGTTGCTCCAAAAGCAACTGACCCTGTTCATTGTATTTTAATAGTCTTCCATCGGCATGGGAAGCAACCACCCCATCATCACCTGAAGCAATAGCCATATACTCCTTACCCAGCAGACTCGGGCCGTTATTCACAGACCACATAAGCCCATCCCCATCGGTGCTATACGCACTTAATCCGCCATCGCGAAAGGCGCAAATCGCCGTTTCACCGGCGACGGCAACACCCGACAAATCGCCCTGAAAACTCGCGCGCAGCGCAACTTCTGTGGGGCTCACCGTCCAGAGCTCATGCTCGTTTTGAACCGAATTGGTGACCACAGCCCATTCCTTAAACTGCCTCTGACGCATACTAATGTTCACTTCGCGAAACCCCGATACCGCGCCGCAGCGCACTCGAAAATAATATGTGGAACCCGAACCCTGTAAGGCTTGAGGAATGGCGTAATCCACTTGAATAACGCCTTTTCCAAATCGCTCCAATGCGTATGCCACAGGCGTATTTTGAGCATTGATAAGAGCTACTGTAAAAGCCACCTCTGCCTCTGAAAAAATCTCAAATTCCAATGAAGCGGTATCCCCGGCTTGAAACCAAGTTCCCTCTGCAGGCGAGAGCCATTTCACACGAGGAATGGAAGAAGTCTCTGGCGCACAGGAAACTAACACAAAAGTTACCAACAACCCAATGGTGAATAACCTAAAAAAAGGTTGATATCTCATGGGTTAATCATTTGATACTTCATTGATGAACGCTTATGAAATGCGTAATTTTGACTTATGGCGAATATACAAAACAGAAAAGCAATGATGAGCAAACCGGCTGGAAAGGGCGTTCTCATCGATATGGGCAAAGGAGTTGTTCCACCTCATGAAACGGAATTGGAGGAGGCTGTGTTGGGTGCAATTTTAATTGATTCACAATCACTCAACGACACCATCGACATCCTAAACCCCGAGGTGTTCTATTCCGAAGCGCACGTGGAGATCTTCCGCTCCATCAAACAACTGTTCAATTCGCAGAAGCCCATTGACATCCTCACCGTAGCAAACGATCTGAAGACTCGTGGCGTTCTGGACTTGGTTGGAGGAGATTACTACTTGGCCATGCTCAGCCAAAAAGTGAGCTCATCGGCACATACCGAATTTCACGCCCGACTCATCATTCAAAAACACATCCAGCGCGAGCTCATCAGGGTGTCCAATGAAATAATTAAAGAGGCTTACGACCCTTCTACTGACGTATTGGAACTGCTGGATCATGCGGAGGGAAAGATATTTGAAATTGCCGACGGCAACCTAAAAAAGAATTTTGAATCTGCTGAAAACCTCATCGTCCAAGCAATTAAGCGCATACAAGACATTTCTAAAAAAGACGGGCTTTCCGGGGTGGCCTCGGGCTTTAATGCAGTAGACAAGGTAACCTCGGGCTGGCAAATGTCCGATCTCATCATTATCGCAGCTCGCCCAGGGATGGGTAAGACCGCCTACGTATTGAGCATGGCTCGGAACATTGCGGTGAACAACAACCAGGCCGTAGCCTTGTTTTCACTCGAAATGTCGTCCGTCCAGCTCATCACCCGGATGATTTCGAGTGAAACGGGGTTGAGCGGAGAACAACTCCGAAAAGGAACGCTAGAACCCCACGAGTGGCAGCAATTAAACACGCGAATCAAAAAGTTAGAGAAGGCACCCATCTACATCGACGACACGCCTGCCCTATCTGTTTTTGATCTTAGGGCAAAATGCCGCCGCCTGAAAGCGCAATTTGATATTCAAATTATTATTGTCGATTACTTGCAGCTCATGACTACGGGTGGGGACAAGAATGCAGGAAACCGCGAACAAGAAATTTCGATTATCTCGCGGTCGCTCAAGGGGCTGGCCAAGGAATTAAATGTTCCCGTAATTGCGCTCTCCCAGTTAAACCGAAGTGTGGAAACTCGAGGCAGCAGCAAACGTCCGCTTCTCGCCGATTTGCGAGAATCCGGCGCTATTGAACAGGATGCCGACTTGGTATGTTTCATTTATCGTCCAGAATACTACGGGTTCGATGTTTGGGACGATGAAGCTGGAACGCCGTGCCAAGGGCAAGCCGAATTTTTAATTGCCAAACACCGAAATGGTGCAACAACGAATGTGCGTTTGCGTTTTGAAGATAAGCTTGCTAAATTTTCGGATCTCGAGGCGGTGGATGTGTATGGAGCCGGCACGGAGCTACCGTCGCGTATGAACAACGATGTGGGCAATATGAACGAAGATCAACATGCGCCATTTTAACTCTCGCAACACGAGATTGCACTTTTTCCAGTGCTTTCTCGGGTTGATGTTACTACTTTTATCTTCCGCAAGCGCCTTTGCGTCGATGATTTTGATTCCGATGGACGAAGGTGCACAATCCAACCATCTAAAGGCATATGGGATTGCATACTGGACGCTAGAACGCGAAGTGTCCATAGAATGGCTCTTGAATTACCGTGGAGGCGCGTTTCTGGTAGAACACTATCCCGAAATTGAACGCGAATGCAGGATTCGGGATGTTTCATACGAGTTGATTTCTAATGCTCGGGCAGATGCCATCAAACGCGAGATCGAAAATCCTGAGGTAAACATGAGCGTGGTTAAGCTTGAAAAAGCACCCAAAATTGCCGTCTATTCCCCAGAAGGGAAGCAACCCTGGGATGATGCAGTTACGCTAGCCCTCACCTACGCCGAGATTCCATACGATGTGGTGTACGACGACGAAGTGCTCAAAGAACTCTTGCCCCTCTACGACTGGCTGCATCTCCACCACGAGGATTTTACGGGACAGTATGGACGCTTTTACCGCGCCTACAAAAACGCGCCTTGGTACATTGAACAAAAGAGAACAATGGAGCGAGATGCAATAGCCCATGGGTTTGAAAAGGTTTCTGAATATAAAGGAGCTGTGGCTGAGCGAATCCGCGAATTCGTGATAGGTGGCGGGTTTTTATTTGCTATGTGTTCCGCGACCGATAGCTACGATATTTCGCTCGCGGCCCACCGAACTGATATTTGCGAGCACATGTTCGATGGCGATGCAGCTGCCCCAAACGCACAAGAATCCCTCGATTTTGACCGGCGTCTGGCCTTTGAGGATTTCACCCTTTCCATGGATCCCAACGAATATGAATTTTCTTCTATAGATGCTACAAATACCAGGCCTCGTAAGCCTGAGTCGGATTTCTTTACGCTGTTCGATTTTTCAGCAAAGTGGGATGTGGTGCCAACCATGCTTTGCCAAAACCACACGCGGGTTGTAAAAGGCTTTATGGGGCAAACCACGAGTTTTCGTAAGGAATTCATTCAGTCGGAAGTACTTATCATGGGGGAAACCAAAAACTGGAATGAAGCAAAATATATACATGGGGAACTCGGGGAGGGCACATGGACATTTTACGGCGGACACGATCCAGAGGATTATCAACATATGGTAGGTGACCCTCCAACAGATCTGAACTTGCACCCAAACTCGCCCGGGTACCGTCTCATCCT
>Ga0181601_10004207_pt1 | contig 12085 bp, 12 predicted proteins | sample 041ome_8_FD_133020 | JGI IMG/M metagenome (GOLD analysis project Ga0181601, IMG submission 133020) | Coastal salt marsh microbial communities from the Groves Creek Marsh, Skidaway Island, Georgia - 041407BS metaG (megahit assembly) | ecosystem: Environmental > Aquatic > Marine > Intertidal zone...
AATATGAGTATTTTCTCCTACAACTGTAACTAAGTTAGGCATATAATTTATTTATAAACGGTATAAGTACATTTTTAGAATACATTTCATGACCTAAAGCATTAGGATGTCCTACAGGATGTTTATCATCAAGATTTTCTTGCTTTACGTAATGTCCAGGTTCATTTTGATTTTCCCAACACCAATCGTTACAGTTTTCTTGTGTAAATTTTGACTGGTCGATCATATTGTAAAAAAACTTTATATCTGGATAGTTAAAAAAGCTATTATTTTCATCCCAATAGTGATTGCCTGTAAATATACTAACAAAACTAGTCATAAAGTAATCTAAACCTTTAGCCTTTAAGTAGTATTGTGCAAATAACATATCAGTTATAGTAGATAAAAAATTATCTACATCATTAGTATACATACCTTTAGCTATTGAAAAATTATCCGTCCAATGCATATTAGTTATCCAAAAGTTTTTATGCTCTTCATCTGAGATATATACTGGGTTTTGTCTGAAGCCTAGTTTTTGGGTTGATTCTATGGATGGTATCTCATTGTCAGGTAACCAGGTGTCTAATCTGTCGGAACCGGACCACATAATACCTACTAAAATATCTTCTGGTTTGTATTCTTGCAATAACTGTTCGATTTTTGCTATTACTCTTCTACTAATTAACCTATTCCCCATTGAGCCCATAGCTACATTATATATTTCTAAGTTATACTCCTCAGCAACATATTTTGGCCAATTCCAAGGTTCAAAAGTAAAACTACAACCACTAACAACTAAAACTTTTTTATTTTTCATTTAAAATTTTATAATGTTATTATCAGTTAATTTAGTCAAAAAAGCATCATATCTTTCACCATCCCAATTGCCATCAAATTTATGAACAATATACTGTCTTGGATCATTTACAAACTGCTCTAATCCGCCTGCATCAATATACCATTCTTCATCTACATTCATTTCATAAAAATATATGTAAGGTAGAGTAAGAATTTTTGAAGGTAGATTATAGACATTAGTCTGCAAGGTTTTTTCAACAAATTTATGCATATGACTGTAGACAGTATTACTAAAAGTGTGCACCCCAAAAGAGTTCATTATAGAATGATTTTTTCTACTAAATCCTTTTTCTATAACTTCTAAAAATAATTCTACTCCAGGTCTACAGAATATAACTGCATTATTTACTTTAGGTATTTGTATACCGAACTTATTATAGTGGTATTCACAAATAGTCTTTTCTTGTCCTACTATTAAATCATATTCATGTTTTATAGGAAGGACTGGGTTAATATGCCAGAGAGTGTAGCTATATTCATCTCTAGTAACTGTCTCTAAATTTAAAAACTCATCTAAATCTCTTTTTAAATAAGAATCTGCATCTACATATAATCCTCCATAGATATAAAGTATCATAAGTCTAGCACAGTCTACTTTTTTTATAATAGAATCTAATGAATTAAATTCACTGTAATATTCAGGAAAATATTTTTCTACAAAAGGTAAGATTGTTTCTTCTCTCCATAAAGTATACTTCCAATTTTTCTTGGTGCAAAAATCTATATATGTTTTTTGCATTTTAAAATAATCTTCACTACCAATGTCTTTCCATTGATCTTCTAAATTACCATTTTGAAACCATATTTGGTGTATGTGTTTTGTAAAATTATTTACCATAAAAAAACTGATTAAAATCTTTTTTATATTCAGGAAAGTTATCGTTCATCATTTCAAAATGTCTATCCATGTATTCCTTATGGGCTTCAGGATTTTTTTTGAGCGTATGTTTATAGGCCCAAGTATGATCAAAACCTACAAGTTCAAGTAACGGATCTCCTGTAACTTTTTTCCAGTCTGGTATATCTTTATCGATAGGAGTAAATTTCCAATTGCTGAATACACCGTAGTCAATATTTTTTTCTTCAAGCATCATAACTGGAAGTCTTTGATCTGCAAATAGGTATTGTACTTCCGCAAGATAAGGATCATCCGTATTATTATTTTTTTCAAATTCTATTGCTTTTTGAGCGTACTCTTTTTTAAATTCATCTGTTTTAAAATATAACATACATGTATTTGCAACATCTAAATTCCAATTCCAACTTTCATTATACTCAAAATTATTAACATCCATTCTTTCTTTATCGGGATAGAAATACCTGTTAAGGGTCTCCATATGAGCAAATCTAACAGGCATGTTAAACAACTCTTTTGGAATTTCTGTGTATACTATATTATCATGATCAATTAGCAAAAAGGGTGCAGATATCTCTCCTAATAACCAGGTTTTAAAACTTGTCCAATTTCTATTTGAGTTAACTTTATGATGTGCAAATTTACTATAAGCTTCAGTATCTACCTTATCCCAAAAATGTAATAGGTTTTTATTTTTTAAATAATCAAAAAATACTTTATCCGTATATAAGTGAATAGGGCCATTTAATTTTCTATAAAAAAGAGCAGAAAGTAGAAAATGTACAATTTCAAAATCGAACATTTCAAATACTTCTTTTTTATCTAAATGATGACCTGTTGTTCCTGTTAAAGTAGGTTTAGACCAATAAGCATGAATTCCTAACATAAAATAGACCAGTCTACTAATATATGATTTTTTACTACATTTTCCAACTGTTCTACTTCTTTTTCGTAACTAAAACCGTCTTCATTATTTCGTATTTTTACTTTTTCTTTCCAGTAATGTCTATAATATAAATGAGCATCTTGTATAGGTATTAAACCTTTTGTATGTTCATCAAATTTATTACTAGTACAATTATATATGCTATCAATTAAACTATCGTACTGTATATTATATAAAGTAAAAAGGTTTTTTAATAGTAATTGTTCAGCAAATATTAAATATTTAGAATTAGGTGCTTTTGCTCTAGTAAATACTTCCATCATTTCCAGGCTTATTTTTGCATAAGTATTTGCAAATTTTGCGTCAGGAAAATATAAAAAAGAACAATTTATAGCATCTGTGGTAGGCCTGTTAATAAGGTGTTTTACTTTTTTAATAAAGAAATCAGATGTAGTTAAATAATACCCCATACCATTTTCATTATGAGCTACTACTGGTCTATCCTTTATAAATTTATTAAAACTCTGATATACTATAAAGTCATTATCCATTATTATAACGGGTTCTTTTATAAAACGTAAAGTTTGTAATTTAGAAGATGCCCAAAAAATTGATTTATTTACAGCTGCATTAACTTTAACTAGCTGATGATCATCCCAAAGTTTTAAAGCCCCAAGGCTCTGGAATAGATCTAGAGTAAGTTGATCAGCATATAATTCACAAAATAAATTAGGGTGGTGTTTCCTCCATTGAATAACAGAGGCAAACATCATAAGAAGATCAAATTTATTATAAAAAGAAGACTTACCTTTTATATTTTCTAAAACCCATATTGTTTTCAAAAAAAACCTTTTTTTATGTAAAGTATGCGTAAAAGTTTACTTGAGACGTATAATCTGAAACTGTTAAATCTAAATTAGCAGATGTACTTATCTGTGTTCCTCCTCCACCAGAGGCAGTTCTCCATTCAGAAAAGGTAAATGGATAGGTACCGGCTGCTGTTAACCTTACGTACGCATAAATTCCGTAGTTGACATTTTTAATTTGTAGAGTACCCGGTGCGGTAGCAGAAGTGTATGGATAAGTTATCTGTACAGTACCGTTACCTGTTGATACTGCATTACCGTAGAACCAACTTGTGTTATAAATTTCACTCACACTATTAGGAGCTGTTTCTGCAGGATATGCATCAACTAAAACATCACTTAGTATAATATTATCATCATCTGCAAAACCTGCATTAGACCAATTATCAAAGGTTGAAAAATTTATATTAGTAGTACTGTAAGTAAAAACTGCCATTATTCTTTTACTATTTTATCTTCAGGAAATGTTTTTGATAGCTGTTCTTTAAGATGTTTGTAAGCATGTTCTAAAGGATTATTAAATAAACTGTAATTTATTTTTTTTCTTTCTTTTAATTCTTCTCTTACTTTTATTTTTTCTAAAGATTTAACTACCTTTTCTTTTAATAATTCTTCTCCTTCTTCATCAAAAGTTATATATGGAATAACTTTATCAATTTCTTTTTCTTCGTAAATCGGTGTTAATTCTTCTACCGACTCAACTACTGATGCTTTATAAAAATTATTTATAGATACTTCTGTTCCAGTAGTATCGTTTAAATCTTTATAAAACACAACTTCTTTTGTAACTATTCCTTCAGCATTTGGCATTTTTTCATCCAAATAGTTTCTGTAAAACTTATCTGCAGAATCTTTGTTAATCCAGCAGCTAGTAGTATACTCAATTTGAGCTTGTACTTTATTTATCCTACACGTTTCTATTCGTATGTAGGCTTTATTAGTGAAACCTAGATTAGTATCTAAATCTAATTTTAAACGTAATCCCATTATAAAACTTTTATATAAATAGCTTGCTATATAAACAAATTGAGCTGCTTTTTTACGGCAGCCCAAGTAAATAATTAGTGATTATATTATTTTAGTAAGTTGTTAACCATCTCTTTTAATTGATTTATCTGCTCTTGTTGTTGTTGAACAGCTTTTATCAAAATAGTAGATAGTTTACTATACTTTATACCTTCCACTGTTCCGTCTTCTGTTTTACTTACTAAATTAGGTAATGTTTCGTTCATTTCTTCTGCTAAGAATCCTAAATCTTCATTACCGGTATTTTTCCAATTAAACGTTACTGGTCTAAGTTTAAATATGTCGCTTGCGTTAAAATCAAGATCTTGTATATTTTCCTTTAATCTTACTGTAGAAGTTTCTACAAAAGTTGTTGCAGTTACTGTTCCGTTTACTGTTAAAGAACCAGAAATAGTTGCTGAACCAGTGTAAGGGAATGCTGCACCTCCTCCGCCTCCACCTTCTCCTGATGAAGCGAATGTAATTGAGTCTCCACTTGCATTTGTGGTAATAGTCATATTAGCACCAGCAACAAAAGTTAATGTGTCTGTTCCGCTGTCTGCCACTACGTTACTTTGACCTGATACTGATATCGTACTAAAGCTAGCTGAAGTAAATCCTAATCCGGTTATTTGAGTAGAACCTGATATAATACCTTCTGGTATGCTAGTTAGGTCAGAATAAGAGCTTATTCCTGCATTAGTAGCATAAGAAGCGGTAAGTGCATAAGAAGCTGAAGTAGCGTTTGCGGCTGTACCTGTTGCAGAAGCTAGATCAACTTGTGCTGAGCTACTAATAAGAGTAGGTTTGTTGGTTATATCTGTAAAATCTGTTGAGATACCGGCTATCGATGCTGCAAGAGAAGCAGATACTAAAGTAAATGAACCAGAAATTTCAGATTCTATTTGATTTGATGAAGAAATAATTCCATCAATATTAAATAATTCGTCTATTTGAGCAGAACCACTAACTACACCACCTGGTAATAAAGATGTTACCTGAGCTGAAGAAGAAACAATACCTGATGGTTTGTTTACTACGTCTGTCCATTCAGTAGCTCCTCCACCTCCACCGGTGTTTGTAATAGTTATTGTGTCAGTAGATGCATTAGTTGATAATGCAATCCCAGAGCCTGCTGCTAAAGTTAATGTATCAGTTGATCCATCTGCTACTACTGAATCTTGTCCAGCTACTGCAAAAGATCTAAAACTTTGAGATACAAATCCTAATGCAGTTATTTGTGTTGAACCACTAGTTATTCCTTCTGGTATATTTGTAAGATCTGTGTAAGAACTAATTCCTGCATTTGTAGCATATGATGCAGTAATTGCAAAAGAAGCTGAGGTATTTGATAATGCGTTAAATTGTGCTGAACTACTTATTATATTTGAAGGTACTTCTGTAAGATCGGTGTAGCTACTTACACCTCCTCCTACTCCAGTTAAACCTGAACCGTCACCAGTAAATGAACCAGTAAATGAACCAGTAAAAGAAACATTACTTGATCCGCTGTTCTGAATTGTACCTATAAAAATGGGACTATCTATTCTCATGTCTTACTTTTGTCTATTATAAATATGTTATTTTTTCACTATCACGTTACCAGCAAACGTTGTTGAAAAGGTTATACTTACTTGGTTAGCGCTTACACTTGTAATAGTCTGAGGAAGTACCTGTTGCTTAGTAACATTATCGTAAAATTGTACTAAAGGATATTCTTCTGATAATCCATGTGTTATAGTGTATGCTGAACTTCCTGATATAGCGGCTTTATATGTATTTCCTGAGGATGCTGTACCTTGTACTACATGTCCACCTTTCACAACTACTACAGTTCCAGTAGCTAAAGTAGAGAAAGTAACAGTAGCAGTATTTACATCTGGTAGAGCAATACCTTGAGGTATAACTACGTTATAATCTTGATCATAAACCTGAACTATTACGTTTCTAGTATTAAAGTTATGAGCAACAGATTTAGAAGTTGTATTAGAATAAGTGTCAGTAACTGTAGTTACTTCTGTAATAGATGAAGTAATCCCTGTTAATCCTGATCCATCACCGACGAAAGAACCTGAGATGCTGCTTCCGGTAACATATAAAGAGCCCGTAATAACAGCAGAACCACTAAAAGGAAATCCTGCTCCAGAACCGCCGCCTCCTGCTATACCTGTTAATCCGCTTCCGTCTCCATAAAAAGATCCTGAAAAGGACCCAGTCATATTCGATACTACTATAATATCGCCTGAATGTGGAAGTATATTGTTGACTTTTATTGTACTCATCTACTTATTCTTTATGCCATTATTGTTAATACTGAGTTAGTACCTACATCTATAGAACCTGCTATGTTAATAGTAGGTCCGAATAACATAGCATTATGAGTACTAGGTATAACTACATTTCTTGATATTGTAGAAGGATTCATTGAAATCCCACTAAACGCATCAGAAAAACTAATTCCATCTACATCTAAAGATCCTGAAATTCCAGCTGATCCTGTGTAAGGGAATCCTGCTCCACCACCAGCATTTTCTGCATAAGAAGCTGTTAGGGCATAGGATGCACTTAAACTAGGCAAAAATCCGGTAGTACCCGACGGTAGTAACATCGATGCATTACTAGCGAAGGTAATTGAACCTGATATGACTGGGTTATAAATCCTCATTGTACGCTATGCTATTATAAATAGTTAAGTTGTCTTTAACTATGTTGTTTATTTTCTAATTCTATCACTCTATGTTCTAACTCTTTAATTGCTTGAATAAGTATAGGAACTAATTTATCATATTTGACAGCTTTATATCCAGATTTTCTTGTTGTTACAGCTTCTGGTGCTATCTTTTCTATTTCTTGAGCTATTACTCCAATGTCATGACCTTCATGACTATGAACACCTTCTTTTGGAATCCAATCAAACTCAACTCCTTGAATATTTTCAAGCTTACCTAATGCATCCGTTATAGGTACTATATTTTCTTTTAATCTTTTATCAGATGAGTAAAATGCAGTTATATCTCCTGCTGCTCTTATTTCTCCTAATACAGTAGACGGTGTTGTGCCAACTCCTATACAGTGGAACTGTACATGGTCTGATGTTTGTAATCCTAGATCTACTGTTGTACCTGCAACACCATTTGTAGTTAGTATTGCGTTACCTTGTGAAGGTGAAGATAAAGATGATCCTGAAATTAAAACTGGTAATCCAGTTATACCTGTAAATGGTACTTGGTCTGCTACCTCAGCATGAGAAGAAGATAATTCAAAAGTAGTCTCATGAGATGCTGTTAATGCATATGATGCTGATAAAACAGTCATCGAGCTAGTTTGACTAGACAGTATATAAGAACTTGTTGCTGCAGTTAAAGTATTAACTTGTGACTGTATAGAACTAGTAAAGGTGTTAATAGAACTAGTATATGCATTTAAAGTTGCTCCATCAGCGATTGCACTTATAACACTAGCGCTAATTATTATACCTGAACCGGTAATTAAAGTACTTTGTTTATTATTTAATTGTTCTTGAATAGCAGAAGTGACGCCGTCTACAAAATTTAATTCCCCTGTAGAAGTAGTTATACCATCTAATCTATTTAATTCTGATGCGGTTGCAGTAATTCCTAAATTTGTAAGAGCATTTGCAGGAGTAGAAGCTCCTGTTCCTCCTTTTGCAACTGGTGTAATACCTGATGCAGACTGTAGATAGATCTGTGATGAACTTGATACTAGACCTGGTATCAATGCACTTATTTGAGATGAACCTGATATTAAAGCAGGTTTATTTGATACAGTAGTAAACGATACTTGAGCTGAACCAGAAAATAATGTTGGTAGATTTGTTAAATTACTAAAGTTTCTATAAAAACTACCTGACTCTCCATTTAATGCATTAGAATCTGCTACTGATAAAGTTCCTGCAATTAAATGACCTCCTTTAGATACTACTACCTTTCCAGATAATGTTGCTCCTAATGTTAACAAAACTGTATTAGAATCAACGATTTTTATTTGATCCGGAATAAATTGAATATTATTATTATCATAAACCTGTACTATTACTTCTTCACTTCCTAAATTGTGTACTACTGAATAAGTAGAAACAGAAGTAAAAGTATCGCTCTTTGATGATGACTGAAAGTTATCAAAAATGTCACCTATATTGCCGAAGGTAGCAGATCCTGAGCCATCAGTAATTATAACTTGATTATAAAGTCCGTCAAGGATAGGTAATCTATAGTTATTTACACTTAGTGAGCCTGATATTTCTGCAGAGCCTGTAAATGGGAATCCAGCACCAGATCCTCCTCCTCCTCCGTTTAGTGCATATGATGCAGTCAGAGCATAAGAAGAGCTCACAACCCCGATAACTTGACTAGCTTGACTAAAGTCTACCGTAGATTGTGAAACTACTAGCGACCCGGTTATTTTTACCGAGCCTTCGAGTGAAGGATTTTCATATATTGCCATTTACCTATATTGAGCCGGTTACCCAGTTTGTTGTATCTTCATTCCAATAAAATGAACCTGTATATGAACCTGTAGCATCACCGGAAGGATAATCTACTGGTGCTTCCCATAAAAAAGATCCAGTGTTAAGTGTCCAAGAATCATAAGGCTTTGGAGCATAAAAAGCATCTAAAGCACTATCGTAAGTATAACCTATACCAGCGTAGTTACCTCTTAAAGCTTTGGTTTTACTCTGATCAACTGTTGTGATTGGAGGTGTACCAGAAGCATTTGCTTCATCCAAAGTATTAAATATTGAACCACTTACATCCTGATATACTGTTGGTGAAGGTGTAGCACTGTTTGGTTGATAATGCACACCGCCTCTTGTATTGTAGGATGTTTGAATCCATTTACCGGGAGAATCATCTACAAAGTTATTAAAAAAAGAAGCTTCAGCTACTATTACTTTAGTAACTTTACCGTTAACGACTTTTGCGTAGTGTCCCATTGTTTATCTAATTTGTTTGTTTTTTTATTATAAATAGTTTTAAAAGTCTTTATAAGTTTTATACAAAGTTTGTTTTATTCTGCATATAATGTTGCTACTTCTGAAGTAGATAATGCTTTGTTAAATATTCTGACTTGGTCTATTTTACCTCCTAACATGTAACCGTTCAAAAAACCGGCTCCTGTGTTTAGTGAACCTATACTAGGTGATATATCCAGCTGACCTTGTCCTGTATAACTCGTTGAATCTACTAAAATTCCATCTACGTAGTAAGAAGCAGTTGAGCTTCCAAAACTTATTATAATATGATGCCAGTTATCATCTAAGATAGAAGCTGCAGAAACTGTGTATTTTTGAGTATCACCAGCTCCTATCCAAAAATTAGAGTTACGAACTCCGTAATAAGCTCTATTAGTTTCAGAATTTCCATTCGCTCCAACAGCACAGAAAGTTGTACTTGAGGTTTTCACCCACGCAGAATAAGCAGTTCCTGTTGTAGAGTTCACTACTAAGTTTGTGGTAATATAACTACTGCTCCCATTAAATACCCCTCCTTCGTTAATATAAGATTGAGCATACGTTACATTTGAAGCAGTACCATTATAGTTACCGCTTTTATCGTTTGCATTACCGTCTAAATTGTATAAAGCTATACAGGATGAATCTCCAAATATATCTAAAGTATTATGTGTGTAAGTTTTAATTCCTCCTACAGAAAAAGTTCCTGAAGATTTAAAAGTATGTGCTACTCTATCATTAAAGAAAGTTCGTTCACCGCCTGTGGCTGATATAGAAGCTGTTGGGTATGCTAAGATAGCTACTCCTGATCCTCCTGCACCTCCATTAGAATAACTATCATTTGCACTTCCACCACCACCTCCACCACCGGTGTTAGCTGTACCATTTCCTCCAATAAGTGCTGCTCCAGGGGCGGCACCTCTACCTCCTCCTCCATATCCACCAGCTGTATAAGTAGAAGTAGAAGAATCAGATCCACCAGAACCTCCTCCAGCATATCCAGTTGCTGTACCTGTTATATAACTCAGGCTACCAGAACCCCCTTGACCTCCGTTTGGTGATTGGTCTACTCCACCAGCTTGGGTTGCACCGCCACCTCCATTTGCGTTACCAATTCCACCGTAACCGTCATTACCCTGTCCAACAGTCCCAGAACCAGCAGCAGCTGCATTTGTACTACCTCCACCAGATCCGCCGTTACCGCCGGTGGAAGTAGAATAGCCTCCGCCACCGCCACCTCCGGTAGCAGTGATAGTTGATATTGTAGCACCGGCAATAGAAGAATCAACTCCTGCTCCTCCTTGGGCATTAGTTGCTTGGGAGCCTCCTGCACCTACTGTTACGGTAAAAGATGATCCGGATTGTACAGAAGAAAGGGAAGAAGAAAGTAAACCTCCTGCTCCGCCACCACCTCCACCGTCTACCGACCAAGAATATGTATTTCCTCCTGCACCACCTCCGGCTACAAGAAGATATTCTATATCAGCTGAAGCTGGTCCTACTACCGGTAATGCTTGTTCACCAACCACTTGCCATTGAGTTCCGGTATATATTTTTAAGATACCATCGGTATCATCATGAAATAAACTTCCTGTTAGAGGATTTGGTATAGAACCAGTACTAGGATGATTTGGAACATTAAAAGATCCTGAGGTTGTAGTTGTACCGTTAAGAAATGGGCTAAATACTTTCATCTTTTATGCTGTATATGTTCCTGATCCTGAGAATATTAGTATTGTTTCTGTTCCTGATGTTGTTATCGTTGGTGAACCTGTAGTTGTACCGCTGTAGTTTGAGGTTGGCATTCTTAGTATTATTACTCCTGAACCGCCAGATCCTCCAGTGTTGGCAGGGGGGTAAGCTGCACCACCGCCACCGCCACCGGTATTTGCAGTTCCATTACCGCCGTTATTGTTTGTTGCTCCATTTCCACCTCCACCAGCTCCTCCTGTACCTGCACTAGAATTAGCACCTCCTCCACCACCACCTGCTCTAGTGGTTAAAACACCTGTGATTTGCGAACTTAGTCCATTTCCGCCATTTGGTCGAGAACCGTTTGCTCCTGCTCCACCACCTCCACCACCTTGGTATGAACCGCCATCTGCTCCATCACCTCCGTTATTTCCTTGGCCTACCGTACCAGAACCTGCAGGGTAATAAGTTCCATCCGATGCTCCTCCTCCTCCTGAGCCTCCGTCAGAAGCATAGTTTCTCCCACGGCCACCACCATATCCTCCCCCTATGGCAGTTACAGTTGTGATACCGGTTCCTGAAATAGAAGAATCAGTACCTTCATTTAGTACACTAGAATTGGCAACACCGGCTCCGCCACCTCCAACAGTTACTGTTAGGGAGGTTCCTGATGAAACTTGTAAAGAAGAGGATAAGTATCCACCTGCTCCGCCACCGCCTGAATTAGAATTGGATGAACCGCCGCCTCCAGCAATAACAAGATATTCTATATCATAAGGAGGTGTAACTTGAGCTCCAACTAACTCCCATTGTCCTTCATAGACATATAATTTTTCATCAGACGTATCTAAAAATAGACTACCACTGGTTGGGTTTTGAGGATATGAACCAGTACCGTAACCGTAAGGTACTTGGAATGATCCTGTTATCCTTAAAGTTCCATATATGTCTACGTCTTGAAATTTCAT
>Ga0181601_10004211_pt1 | contig 12077 bp, 9 predicted proteins | sample 041ome_8_FD_133020 | JGI IMG/M metagenome (GOLD analysis project Ga0181601, IMG submission 133020) | Coastal salt marsh microbial communities from the Groves Creek Marsh, Skidaway Island, Georgia - 041407BS metaG (megahit assembly) | ecosystem: Environmental > Aquatic > Marine > Intertidal zone...
CAGAACGAAAAGACACCTGATCATTTAGTAACTGTGTTTGCTGGTGTTGATGCAGAAGCAACAAAAAGTGCTCGAGACATGATGGTTCCTTTTCCTCCCTCTTCTCCAAGTATTGCATTGTTTAAAGACGGTGAATTGGTTCATATGGTTGAGCGTCATCATATTGAGGGCCGACCAGCAGATCTAATTGCTGAAAATTTAAAGGCTGCGTATCAAGATCATTGCTAATTAGCAAGCGTTCCCAAATTAAGGCATGAAAAAACTACTTGCCTATCCACTTAGTGTTTTGTATTACTTCAGCTTTGGAAGCTTTCTTATCGTTTTTCACGGCTTACAATGGCTGGCTTTTTACGGTCTAGGCTATACCGCACATAAGTCTACCTTAGATTTACTAAACTTTTTTATACTGAGATGTCTCAATCTTTTGGGGACAAGAATCGTGTTTGACCTCAAAGCGGAACTACCAGTTCGGCGATCCATTATCTTTGTAGTTAATCATCAAAGCACTTATGACATCCCTCCTATCATCTGGCATCTCAGAAAATTCCATCCAAAATTTATCAGTAAAATAGAATTAGGCAAAGGAATTCCAAGTGTGTCCTTTAACCTGAGACACGGTGGCTCAGTCTTAATCGATAGAAAAAAACCCAAGTTAGCACTCAACCAAATTAAGGCATTTGGTAAGCGACTTTATAAAAAAAATCACAGTGCAGTTATATTCCCGGAGGGAACACGTAGTAAAAATGGGAAACCAAAAAAATTTCAAAAATCAGGATTACTCTGCCTTTTTGAGACTATGCCAGAGGCAGTTGTTGTTCCAATAAGTGTTGGAAATTCTTGGAGGTTTGGTACTCATAACTACTTCCCTATGCCCTTGGGATTAAAGCTTCATCTTACTGTACATGGACCACACCAAATTGACCACGAAAATCCATTAGATTTTATAGAACGATTAGAAAAAGAGATTCATCAAGAGGTCACAAAAAAACAATTGAACTAGTCCAATTTCTTCGGAAGTACAATTGAAAAAGTAGTTCCCTTATCCTGGGTAGAAACAAAACTTATTTTACCGCTATGCGACTTAATGATATTTTTAACGATACCTAGACCGAGGCCCATACCTGCTGTTTTAGTAGTAAACTTCGGTTCGAAAATCTTACTTTTTAATTTGTCGGGAATACCGCTTCCATTATCTGTTATAGAAATGATGGTTTCTGTGGGCTCTGAAACGATCTGAACACCAATTTGAGGTTTTTTCTTTTTTGAAACAGAGTGCAACGCATTCTGAAGAAGATTTGTAATTACTCTTATCCATTGGGTTCGATCCATTTTGTGATAGATATGAGCCTCATTTGAGGAAAAGACGATATATTCATGCTGAAAAATATTAATTGCCATTTGAGTAACCTCAACCAAATCGCAATCTTTCATGGTGGGTTTTGGCAATGCAGCAAAATCAGAAAAAGCCTCTGCTACCTCACTCATGGTATCGATTTGTTGAATTAACAATTTTGAAAATTCTTTGAGTTTTTGGTTGCTATCGGGATCGTCAGGATTAAAGGTGTGTTCAAAGCTTTGAATGGTAAGTCGCATTGGAGTCAAAGGATTTTTGATTTCATGAGCAACTTGACGTGCCATCTCCTGCCAAGCGCTCTCTCGTTCACTTCTTGCGAGCTTTTCAGCACTTTCAGCCAGATCGTCAACCATCTTGTTGTAAGAGTTTACTAAGCTGTCTATTTCACGAGTAGCATTTTTTAGGTGGATCTTTTCATTCTTTTTTTCCAATCCCATTTTGCCCATTTTTACGCGAATGGTTTCCAAAGAACGGGTTACAAATTTTGAAAGGAAGTAGGCGATAAAAATAACCCCTACTAGTAGTAATATATATATCTGATAGAGATTCTGTAAAAACGTATTCAACTCATTTTCAGAAAATGAAACATCTTCAAAATATGGAAAGAACAAAATGGCATAAGGCCGCTGAAAACGGTCTTTTAAAAGTCGGTAAGAGGCATGAAACTTATCAATATCAGAGTCGTAATGTTCCAGGTATCGCCCTTCTGGACTTGAAAAGATTTTATTTAACAGTATAGGGTCAAGTATATAGTCATTGGCTATAACTTCTAGAGGGGAATGATAAATTAACAAAGGGCTACCGTCAATACTAAATAGAGAATATTGAACGTTGTGAATGTCATTTATTTTTTCAAAATCTGAAGCGTAGCTTTCCCAAACGCTTTCCGATTGATCAAGTAGTTCGTGTTTGTTCACCAAATAATCAATATGTCGTTTTATTTGAATTTCCTTTCTATTTAAACGCCCTAAGTGGTAGTTTTCTCTTTGGGATTCATACTGTATACTGGTCGTTCCCAGAATCAATAGTCCAGCGACTAACAGCATGACTATCATCACCACAAACAATCGGGTTCGAAATGAAAATTTACTGGGAATTTTAAACGACTTTATCATCCCCCTTTACGTGTTTTCTTATACAATTTAATTCCTAGAAAAAGAACTACACCCAAACCAATAAATCCTAAAACTCCAGAAATCCAGTGAAGGCTGTCTTTGAGGATAACAAGAAAAACAATTGCAAACAATAAAAGCGTAGCGCCTTCATTCCAAATTCGCATAAACATACTGCTGTACTTAACCTCATCACGCTGGAATTGGAGAACCATTTTATGTGTTTTAAGATGATATACAATCAACAAAAAAACAAAAAATAACTTTAAATGCATCCAAGTCTGGACCAACCACTCGGGCATCAATACCAACAACCAAATAGCAAATAAAATACTCAAAATAGCAGAAGGCCAAGTGATGATATACCACAGTCTTTTTTGCATGATTTTAAACTGAGCAGTTAATATAGCTGCCTCATTTTTCGATTTCTTTAGGCCTTCGATGTGATAAATAAAAAGTCTTGGAATATAAAATAAACCAGCAAACCAGGTAATTACAAAAATAAGGTGCAAAGCTTTTATATAATTGTAATACAAAATCGCTCTATTTAAGGGTTAAATAATCCAAATTTAATTTGGCAAAAGCTGTGTTAAAAGCCTCTAAATCTTCTGAAATTAATTTGTTATAATGTTCCATTTGTTTCTCAACTTCAGCCGTAAGCTCGATTCGGACTGCCTCATCTTGTGCTGTTGGAGGAAAATCATTAATGGTTACCAATCGATTTAAATGCCCTAATTTATTGGTCAAGCGAATAGGAAAGTTCAATGGATCTTGATTGCTCCTGTTTTGGGTTTGATACAATGCTTTTTCTATATCGGAAAACTCCTTTTTAAGCGCTTTTACCTCAGCCAACAATTCTTTGGTCTCTTCCATATCACCATAATTTTTTTCAAAATCAGCAAGCTTAGTTTTGATGCTTCTGATGTTTTTTATGGCTTTGTGTGCTTCGTCAACCGTGGTGTTGACTTTATTGACAAAGTCAAACTGCTGTTTCATTTCAGCGAGCTCAACCTCAGCTCGGGGGTCTTTTAGTATGGTAAACTCTTTTGATTGTTGCTGCCCATTGAATTCAAGCGAAACAGTATAGTTTCCAGGTATTGCTTTTGCTCCTGAGAAAGAGGCTGACCAGAAAATCATACCATCGAGTGTTTCTGCCCCATCATAGCGTGTATTCCAAACAAACTTATTTCCTCCTTCAGTTACTGCTAAAGTATTGTCTTCAGACGCTGTACTGTAAGTTTTGATTAGGGTTCCATCTTTTTCTTTAAAGTGAATCAGAACGGTGTCTTTTGCTTTTTCGTAGCTCTTAAGATTAAAATGCACTATTACTCCATTAGGTAAATTGGTCCCCTGAGTTAAAGAAGAACCTCCTGACCTCCCCTGTGTTCGATAGCTGTCTTTTGGTTTAAATAAGGTCATTACGGCATTAGAAGTACTGGAATTTAACTGATGTAAAACCGTTAAATCATCCAACATCCATAAACTACGCCCTTGAGTAGCTACAATTAAACTGTTGTCCTTAATAGTTAAGTCGGTAATGGGTACTATTGGCAGGTTCATTTGGAATGGACTCCAACTTGATCCGTCATCAAAAGAGACATACATGCCTGATTCAGTTCCAGCATAAAGCAAACCTTTCTTTGAAGGGTCAGCTCTCAATACTCTTGTAAAATGTTCTTTGACAATACCATTTGTGATTTTTTTCCAAGTTTTTCCGTAGTCAGCTGTTTTGTATAAATAAGGCTGAAAATCTCCTGTTTTGTATAGTGTTCCTGACACATAACAAACTGCTGGATCAAAAGGAGAAGGCTCAATACTATTAATCATCAGCCATTTGGGCATTTGTGATGGTGTAATATTTTCCCAATTTGCTCCACCATCACGAGTCAAGTGAATCAAACCATCATCACTACCCACCCACATAAGTCCTTCATCCAGAGGAGATTCATTTGCGGCAAATATGGTGCAGTAATATTCTACTCCAGTATTGTCTTGGGTAATGGGTCCGCCTGATGATCTTAATTTTTCAGGATCATTTCGAGTAAGATCTGGACTGATAATTTCCCAACTCTGACCTTCGTTTTCTGATACGTGTACGTGATTAGAAAAGGTATATAATTTTTTAGGATTGTGCTTGCTGAAGTGTATTGGGAAGTTCCACTGAAAACGGTATTTCATTCCCTCAGCCCCGTAACCCATTGGATTGTCAGGCCAAACATTAATCCCTCTTACGGTATTCGAAGCGTGATTGACACGAGTTAAAAAACCGCCGTAGCTTCCTCCATAGACGATCTCATTGTTTAAAGGATCAATTGCTATATGTGCAGATTCACCTCCTGCGGTGGGTTCCCAATCCTCCTCAGAAATTCCTCTACCACTTGAGCGATGGCGAACTCTTAATGTAGAGTTGTCTTGCTGAGCAACATAGATTCTATAGGGAAAAGAATTATCAGTCGTGACTCTATAAAACTGTGCAGTAGGCTGGTTGTAATAAGTACTCCACGTCTCACCTCCATTAAACGAAACCTGTGCACCTCCGTCATCTGCAATTATCATACGCTGATTATCTTCAGGAGCTATCCATAAATCGTGATGATCTCCGTGAGGTGCATTGTTACTCTGAAAAGTTTTCCCTCCATCTTTTGATTTGTGATAAGAGACATTCATTACATAAACAATATCTTCATCTTGGGTATCCGCATAGATTTTTGAATAATACCACGCACGCTGTCTCAACGCTCTACTATCGTTAATATGATTCCAAGATGTTCCTCCATCTTCAGAGAGGTACACTCCACCTTCATCTTTATTTTCAACTATTGCCCAAACTTTTTGAGGGTTGATTGGTGAGACCGTAACTCCCATGATACCGAGTATTCCTGAAGCAAAACCTTGATTTAAGCTAATTTCTTCCCAGTTTTGACCTTCATCTGTACTTTTCCACAAGGCAGAGCCTTCTCCACCACTGTTTAAACTATAAGGAGTTCTATTGACTCGCCAAGTTGAGGCGAATAATACTCGTGGATTGGTAGGATCCATCACCAACTCTACAGCTCCTGAGTCAGCGTTAGAAAACAATACTCTTTTCCAGTTTTTCCCCCCATCTGTACTTTTATACACCCCTCTTTCTGCAGTAGGTTTGTATATATTTCCCAATACTGCAGCATAAACAATATCCGGGTTTGTTGGATGAATGACTATTCTAGGGATATGTCGAGATTTTGGTAAACCGGAAAAATCCCAAGTTTTACCTGCATCAACAGACTTCCAAAGTCCATATCCTGAAGAAACATTTCCTCTAAGCGTTACTTCTCCTCCACCAACATAAATGACATTAGGATCACTAGGAGATACAGCTACAGAACCAATACTTCCTCCAAAATAACCATCAGAAATATTCTCATACGTTTGTCCACCATCTTCTGTTTTCCAGACACCTCCCCCAGTTGCCCCGAAATAATAAAGGTTTGGCTTGCCTGGAACTCCGGTAACCGCCGCCGAACGACCTCCTCTATGAGGCCCAATTGAGCGATATTGAAGTGAGGCGTAAGTTTCTTGTGGATAAACTTGCGTATTCTTATCCTGATTTCTCTTTTTCCTTTGCGCCAAAGATGGCTGTATTACAAAAAGTAGCAATAAGGTGAATAGAAATAATTTGGCTGTGTGAAATCTGTTCATTTGTATGAGTATTTAGTTATGATTAAAAGTATAAAATTAATTACTATTAACTAACGGGTAACAGCATGTTCTAGGTTGAGATTAAACAAAAAGCTCTTTTCGTACTGCCCTATTGAGGAAGTAGGCAGTAACAACAGTAGATATTACATCTGCAATAGGAAACGCTAGCCAAACTCCAATGACTCCGTAATAATGTGACAGGACAAATAATAATGGAATAAAAATCAGACCCTGTCTGCTAAGCGTTAAGAGCAAAGCTGGTAATGCTTTACCTACGGCTTGAAAATAAGCTGCTCCTATCAGTTGGATTCCTACTACTGGTAATGCTGCAAAAACATATTTTAATGCCGCTGGTGTTTGTGCATTGACCACAGCATCCTTTGAAAATAGTGTGGGTATTTGATCTGCAAAAAACAATATGAATAATAAAACAACCGTAGCTAAAGCACTAGCATAACCTATGGAAATATTGATTACTTTTCGTACCCGCTTCCAATTTTTCGCTCCGTAATTATATCCTGCAATAGGCAAAAACCCTTGTGTAATGCCAAATATTGGAAAGGTTGCAAACATTAACATTCTACTCAGTATGGCATACACTGCAATAGTCGATTCTCCTCCAAATGAAAAAAGAATATTGTTGACCAAAAGAACGGTTAAGCTTACCATGGCCTGACGAACCAAGGTTACTGAACCTAAGGATGAAATTTCTTTTACAATTTTAGAGTCTAGAATAAAGTCCTCCCACTTAGGTCGAAGTATGGATTTTTTTGAAAGAAAGAAATAGACAATATAAGAAGCACATACTCCATAAGAGAGTGTCGTTGCCCAAGCTGCGCCAAACATCCCCCAATCAAAAACACGGATAAAAATATAATCCAACAATAAATTTGAAACAGAAGGTAAAAGCATGGCATACATCGCATTCTTTGGTTTGCCTTCTGCTCGAATAGCAGCATTTGACATCATGCAAAAAGCCAGTACTGGAACTCCATACATCACGATGACATAATAGGTTTTAGCTAAAGAAAACAGGCTCCCTTTTCCTCCAAAAAGCGGAAGGATTTCATTGACATAAAGTAAACCAAATACAACTACAAAAACTGTTAAAAGCAATGTCAATGTAATTTGGTTGGCAAAGGTTCGCTCAGCTTTTGGACGCATACCTTCACCCAAGGCTCTAGAAATAATTGAAGCACCTCCTACTCCTATAGACATTCCTAAGGCCGCAATAAAAAATGATACTGGAAGTACCACATTGATGGCTGCTATCGCATTGGAACCTATCCACTGCCCTACAAAAATAGAATCGATTAGTATGTTCAACGACATTACTAGGATACCGATGGATGCAGGAACCGCTTGTTGGATTAATAATTTGGGTATGGGTTTACTTCCAAGTGCTTCGGTTGACTTAAAACTCATTCAGTAGCTTCTTTAAGCGCCCATTCGTCTATCCATCGACTCATTACGTTTACCCAATCATCCCTATCGTTTATACAAGGAATAACATGTAGCTTTTTACCCCCATTATCTTCAAAATCTTCAGCAGCTTCCATTCCGATTTCCTCTAAAGTTTCAAGGCAATCAGATACAAATGCAGGAGTAGCAATGGCCAATTCTTTAGTCCCGTTTTTGGCAAAAGCCTCAACAGTTTTATCCGTGTAAGGTTTTAACCATGAGCCTAAAATTGAAACTCGAGACTGGAAGCTAGTAGAATAAGTACCTTCTTTTAATTCCAAATACTCAGCTACGTTTTTGGTTGTCATTTCGCATTGATGACGGTAGCAATAGGCATGAGCCGGAGAATCTTCAAAACAGCATTTCCCGTCCATTTTACAATGTGATTTTGTAATATCAGACTTTCGAATATGACGCTCAGGAACCCCATGATAGGAAAACAAAAGATGTTCCCAGTCTTTTCCTTTTAAAGACTCTTGAATTGAATTTGACAAAACACGAACGTAATCAGGGTGATTGTAAAATGGCGGCAGGGAAGTAAATTCCATTTGCGGAAAGTGTTTACTTCTAATCTCTTCAGCCAGTACCAGAATCGTTTCAGTGGTAGCCATCGCAAATTGCGGGTAAAGTGGGACCAGAAGAACCTCGGTAACCCCTTGTTTTGCCAACTCTTCTAATCCAAAATGTATTGAAGGATTTCCATACCGCATCGCCAAAGCAACAGGGGTTGAGACCTTTTTTTGAATTTTTTCTTGAAGACGTTCTGATAAAACAATTAAGGGTGAACCTTCTTCCCACCAAATTTTTCTATATGCTTTAGCTGATTTTTTAGGTCGGGTATTTAAGATAATTCCCTTGACTAAAAAAGTTCTGAACCACTTGGGAAGATCTATGACCCTTCCATCCATTAAAAACTGATCTAAATACGACCTAACATCTTTTGTTTCGGTACTGTCTGGAGAACCCAGATTGACTAAAAGTACACCTTTCATCGACAATTTTTTTACGAAGATACTGAACCTAAATATTTCTTAGGAGTGGTTCCATATTTCTTTTTAAATGCAGCAATAAAATGACTTGCTGTACTGTAACCTAGCTTTAATCCCACTTCGTTGACATTGTATTTTTGCGAGTTCAACATCCTACGCGCTTCTTCCATTTTATGATCTAATAGATAGGCATAGATCGTATCGCCGTAAAGTTCCTTAAAACCCTCTTTTAATTTTTTTAATGAGAGTCCAATTTCTACTGCAAGATTTTCTAAAGATGGTGGATCAGTCATTCTCTCCAGTACAATTTCTTTTGCCTTTCTAATCTTTCTTACGTTTTCCTCATCTACCAAAAAAGGGCATTGCTCAACCGATGGATCTTCGCTTTTATTAAAATACAAGCTCAGCAATTCATAAACCTTTCCTTTAATATATAACGCTTTGATACTGTCGTGAATTTTTGATTGAAGAACTTGACTTAATACCACCGCAATGGAAGAAGTAAACGGGAGGTTGTCGTAATATTTTTTTGCACTGTTCTCTGAACTCAAAAAAGGTATGTGATCTGCATCCGAAGAAAAAAGAGCATGAAATTTTGTAATGGAAATCAATACACTAACAAGCCAGGTATTAGGGCTGAGTTCAACATCTATAGGAAGCTCTTTGGCTGGATTGTAAAGCAATATGGAGTGATCTTCGTTTAAAGGAAAGGTATAACTGCCTTGATTGTACTTAAAATTCATTTGCCCCTTTAAACAAAAATGGAATTGAAGAAAATTCTGAGCGACAGTATGAGTAATATCCAAAGCCGCATCAGTATCGTTTTTTGCCCTCAAAACATAGCAACTAGGATCAATCTCGGTTAGCTCAAAGGAACTTTTGTCGTTATTTTTCTCTTTCATTAATTTTGATTTTGTTTAACCTTTTGGTTTAAAAAAATTAATTATTCCACAAAAATAAGCCTTTTACAAGAGTTTTAAGAATTCTGAGCAAAAAAACCTAAAGTGCTATTTTAAAACTTTATAGCGTTATTTTTTAGACCTGCTCTCTTTTATTTTTGTATCCGAATTTAAATAAATCCTTTTGACCAAAAGCAGAAGATTTTACGCTGTAGGTGTTAGCCATAAGACAGCCACCATAGACCATAGGGGTTATTTTAGCTTAAGTGACTCCCAGCTTCATGCTTTGTTTTTAGACGCCAAAGAAAAAGGAATTCAAGACTTACTGCTCATTAATACTTGTAATCGTACAGAGATCTACGCATGGACTTTTTCAGACACTGAATTGGTCGAATTGCTTTGTACGCACTCTGAAGGAACCCAAGATAGCTTTAACAAGATCGGGTACTCATTCGAAGATGAAAAAGGAATTCATCACCTTTTTCGAGTGGGGACCGGACTAGAGAGTCAAATTCTAGGGGATTTTGAAATCATTGGTCGAATCAAGCAAAGTTTTTACCGATCGAAAAAAATGGGCCTTGCTCAGGGGAATTTAGAGCGATTGACAAACTCCGTCATTCAGGCTAGTAAAAGAATCAAAACCGAAACTCAAATTTCGAGTGGAGCTACATCGGTTGCTTTTGCATCAGTACAATACATTTTAAAAAATGTTAGGGATATCGCTCAAAAAAATATCTTGCTGTTTGGAACTGGGAAAATCGGAGCAAATACCTGTGAAAATTTGGTCAAACACAGTCAAAATGATCATATTGTTTTAATCAATCGGACCCAAGAAAAAGCTGAGAAGATTGCTGGAAAGTTTCCCGTTCAAGTCAAGCCTTTTGGAGAATTGACTGCCTCCATTTTAGAAAGTGATGTTCTTATTGTGGCTACAAGTTCTCAAAAACCGACTATTACAGCTGATCTTATTCATAACAACAAGCCCCTTTTAATATTAGACCTTTCGCTTCCCCGAAATGTTGACCCTTTACTTAAAGATCGACCCAATACCCAAGTGATACATTTGGATGAGCTTTCTCAAATTACCGATGCAACCTTTGAAAAAAGAAAAAAATTCATTCCCCAAGCAGAAGGCATACTCGATGAGATTAAACTGGAATTTTTAGAGTGGTTAGAGCTTAGAAAATACGTCCCTACCTTAAAGGCTTTCAGAGAAAAAATCAAAGTCCCCAATCAAAATCTAGAACAAATTTCAAAGAAAGAATCTGAATATATGGCCCAAAAAATTATGGGACAAATAGCTGCATATCTCAGGTCAAATCCACACAAAGCTGAAGAAACTGTCCACTTGCTCAAGGATGTTTTTGAGTTAAACCCAGAGCGATATTCGGAAAAATGATACGGATAGGTACACGAAAAAGTGCTCTAGCACTTTGGCAAGCTAATCAGGTTAAAAGTCAGCTGGAGGCGCTCGGAGCCTCAGCAGTTTTAGTACCCGTTGAAAGTGAAGGAGACCAAAATCTGACAGATCCACTCTACAAAATGGGAATTCAAGGTATCTTCACTAAGACACTTGATGCAGCATTACTCAATAAAAAAATTGACATTGCTGTGCACAGTCTTAAAGATGTTCCAACAATTTTGGCAGAAGGAATCGAAATCAGTGCTGTATTATCACGCGGATCCAGTCAAGACGTGATTGCTTATCACCCTCAATATGCTGTCAACTCACAAAAGAAAATCATTGGTACAGGAAGTTTACGTAGAAAAGCACAATGGCTTAGAAAATATCCTGATTTTAAAGTTGAAAATCTTAGGGGTAATGTTCAGAGGCGACTTGAAAAACTAGCGCATTCCTCATGGACAGGAGCAATTTTTGCCCAGGCAGGTGTTGAACGTTTGGGGCTTTTAGGATTCGACTTCAAACCCCTGACTTGGATGATTCCCGCCCCAGCACAAGGGGCTATAGGAATTGCAAGTCTAGATTCCAACACCTCAATTCAGCCATATCTAAAACAAATTAACTCAACTGATACAGCTCTTTGTGCTGAGATTGAACGCACCTTTTTAAATACTCTGGAGGGAGGATGTACAGCACCTATTGGGGCATACGCTAAAATCGAAGGAACTAAACTGATCTTTAACGCAGGACTTTTTTCCCTTGATGGAAAACAAGCTAAAGTGATCGAAGAAGAAATTCCAATTGATGATGCCAAAGGTTTTGGAATTCAAGCAGCAAGTAAAATTCTCAATCAAGGAGGAGCTTCACTTATGGAAAAAATTAAATCCCAGATGACTAAATGAGATTGCTCGCGACAAAAAAACTCAGTCTTTCGTTAAAAGACCGGTTGATACAACATGGTTTTTCTGTTGTGGAACAGCCGTTTATTCAAATTGAACCTCTTCCGATCAATATAGATTCCACTAAAGACCACCTGATTTTTACCAGTCAGAATGCTGTAAAAATTGCCTTTTCAAATGCTCACATCAGACCGCTATTGGAAGGGAAAAAATATTATTGTGTAGGTGAAAAGACAAAATCCATTTTAGAAGAAAACGGGCAAAAAGTGATCCAAACGGCTCA
>Ga0181601_10004213_pt1 | contig 12074 bp, 6 predicted proteins | sample 041ome_8_FD_133020 | JGI IMG/M metagenome (GOLD analysis project Ga0181601, IMG submission 133020) | Coastal salt marsh microbial communities from the Groves Creek Marsh, Skidaway Island, Georgia - 041407BS metaG (megahit assembly) | ecosystem: Environmental > Aquatic > Marine > Intertidal zone...
CAGCTTGCCATGCGGGCACGGGTTGCAGTCCGCGCAGAAGCGCTTCACCTTGCCATGCGGGCAGCCCTTGCAGTCCGCGCACTTGGGTTTCACCTTGCCATGCGGGCAGGGGTTGCAGTCCGCGCACAAGTACTTCAGCTTGCTATGCGGGCAGCCCTTGCAGTCCGCGCACTTGCGTTTCAGCTTGCCGTGCGCGCAGGGGTTGCAGTCCGCGCAGTCGCCTTTCACCTTGCCATGCGCGCACCTGTTTCTCTTCTTCCCCATGCTCGCGTCGCCCTTCCGCGCGCCGCCGAGTGCCGCGGAGGCGCCGTCGCTTCGCTCGTCTGGTCGTCGTGGCTTTTTCGGCCCGTCCGAGAGCGGGAGAGAAGTTGCGGTTTTTCTCGTGGCCGGGTACGCCGAGACGGTGGTTCAGTGTCGCTCGCGCGAACGAAGCGACGCGCGCGTCTCCTCCTCACACGCTGGAGATCATGTCTTCCACCGCCACCGCGAAGTCCACCGACGTCGCCTCCTTCATCGCCGCGAACGTCAGTCCCGTGGACGGAGACCTTTCCTCCGAGCTCAGCGGCCCGACCGAGAAGACCCGCAGGCTCTGGAGCGCCTGCCAGGACGCGTTACGCTTGGAGTACGAACGGGGAGGCTGCCTCGGCGTCGACGTCTCCAAGGCGTGCGGCATCACGTCGCACGCGCCCGGGTACATCGTCACGGAGCGACCCGGCGACGACGACGTGGTGGTCGGCATGCAGACCGAGGCACCGCTCGTTCGCGGGGTGAAGCCCCTCGGCGGCGCGCGGCTGACCCGCCGAGCGTGCGCGGAGCGCTGCGCGGGCGACTCGAACCCGGACGAGGTAAACGCGCTGCTGGCGCCGTTCGACCCCGACTCCCCCGCGCGCGCGCGGCGCACGCACAACGACTGCGTCTTCGATCTGTACGACGCGGAGATGCGCGCCGCGCGCAAAAACCACATCGTCACCGGGTTACCGGACGCGTACGGCCGCGGGCGCGTCCTGGGGGATTACCGCAGGGTGGCGCTGCGCGGCGTCGACGCGCTCGTCGAGGAGAAGAAAAACGACCGCGTCGCCGTCCTGCGACGCTCGCGCTCCGAGCCGAAGCGGCGCGCCGAGACGAACGACCACGACGCGACGTTCCGGTTGGCGGATGAGCTTTCGTTACAGATCGCCGCGCTGAGCGCTTTGAAGGCGATGGCGGCCGCGCACGGCTTCGACGTCTCGCGGCCGGCGCGCGACGCGAAGGAAGCCTTCCAGTGGCTGTACTTCGGGTACCTCGCGGCGGTGAAGGAGAACGACGGGGCGGCCATCTCGCTGGGGCGCGTGGACGCCTTCCTGGACGTGTATCTCGAGCGGGACTTGATCTCCGGCGCGTTACCGTCCGAGTCCGCGGCGCAGGAGCTCGTGGACAACCTGGTGATGAAGCTGCGTTTGGTGAGGCACCTGCGCCCCAAGGCGTACGACGAGCTGTTCGCCGGCGACCCGGTCTGGGCGACGTGCGCGGTCGCGGGCGCGCGCGAGAAAGGCGGGCACTTGGTGACGAAGACGTCGTGGCGGTTCCTGCGCACGCTCGAGAACCTCGGGCCTGCGCCGGAACCCAACCTGACGGTGCTGTGGGACGGCGACGCCTTGCCGGCGCCGTTCAAAGCGTACGCGGCGTCCGTCTCCATCGCCACCTCGGCGCTTCAGTACGAGAACGACGGCGCGATGCGCGCGGCGTTTACTTCGGACGACGTCGCCGTCTCGTGCTGCGTCAGCGGCCTCGCGCTGGGACGAGACACGCAGTTCTTCGGCGCGCGCGTGAATCTGCCGAAACTGCTCCTCTACGCGCTCAACGGGGGCGTGGACGAGATCACGGGCGCGCGCGTCGCGCCCGAGAGCCTGGACTCGGACCTGGGCGGGCCGGTGAACTTGCAAAAAAAGCTGGAGTACGCGGACGTGTACCGAAGGTTCGACGCGTATTTAGAGTGGCTCGCCGGCGTCTACGCGGACGCGATGTGCCGCATCCACTGGTCGCACGACCGGTACTACTACGAGTCCGTGATGATGGCCCTCGTGGACTCCGAGCCGAGGCGGTTCATGGCCTTCGGCGTCGCCGGCCTGAGCTGCCTGGCGGACAGCCTCAGCGCGATCAAGCACGCGCGCGCGGTGACGCCCGTGGTGGACGAAGCCACGGGCCTCGTCGCGCGGTTCGAGACGGAAGGGGACTGGCCCGCGTTCGGCAACGACGACCCGCGCGTCGACGACATCGCCGCGGAAATCACGCGCGGATTTTTACGCAAACTGCGCGAGCGCGGGCGCCTCTACCGCGACGCGGAGCCCACGTTGTCCGTGTTGACCATCACCTCGAACGTGATGTACGGCCGCGCCACGGGCGCGACCCCGGACGGCCGCGAGCGCGGCGCGCCGTTCGCGCCCGGCGCGAACCCCATGCACGAGCGCGACAGAAACGGCGCGCTGGCATCGCTCAACTCCGTTGCTCGCGTGCCGTACGACGCGGACGGGTGCCTGGACGGCGTGAGCAACACGTTTTCCATCGGCGCGGGGAGCCTGGGAAAAACGCGAAGCGACCGAACGGCGAACCTCGTCGCGCTGCTGGACGAGTACTTCGCGCCGACGCACGGCGACGCCAGCCAGGCGCTGACACGTGTCGAGTCTACGGGTGACTCTCAGAGCGGTGACAAAACGAAAAAAACGCCTTCGAGCCGCGGCGGCCACCACCTGAACGTGAACGTCGTGGACCGCGCGACTTTGACGGACGCCATGTCGCATCCCGCGAAGTACCCCAACCTTACGGTGCGGATCAGCGGGTACGCCGTGCGCTTCAACGCCCTGGCGCCGGAGCTGCAGGAGGAAATCGTCAAACGCACGTTCCACGAGCGTGTCTGAGTGAAGAAGCTTCTAAGAGCTTCTGCTGATGCGTGCGTAGCCTTTGCGATATGCATGTGCAGAGACACGAGAGAGACGAGAGAGAGAGCCGTACGTCGCTCCTCGTACGCCACCGCGTGAGGCCCGATTCGTTTTTCACTAAAAAAAAAACCATCCATCTTCGTCAATTTCGGGAGCTCAACCGTGAGACGCGTGTCGAGGAGGGTCCTCGTTTCGCGTCTTCGGCTCCTCCGAGGCTGCGGTGCGGCGGGCACTGGGTCGGGCGCGGGTCGGCGGGACGGAGGAGATGCTCTCCGCGCGGTACCGCCGCGCGGTGGCGCAGGCGCTGGCGGCGCTGCAGCAGGCAGCGGAGGCGTCCGCGCCGGTGATCGACCTGTGCGGCTCGCAGGAGGCGGATGCCGCCGCCGACATCGAAGGCGCCGACCCCGACGATGAAGTCGGCGAGCACTTCAGCGCGAGACAGGTGGGCGCGTGGATCCGCACGCACGAGAAGGACGAGCTCGCCGACCGGTGGGACTGGTACGAACGCGTCCAGCGCGCGTTGAACGGGCTCGTGCGGGACGGGCGCGTGCACATGGGCGGGCTCGGGCGGTTCCGCCTCGCCGACGCCGGGAGAGTCACGGCGCGTTTGACGTTACGATGGGACGAGCGGGAAGAGATGCCCATAGAGGTATCTTCGTCGTGCACGGACGCGCGGTTGCGGGAGATCGTCTCCAAGAAGACGGGCGGGCGCCTCCCCGCGTCGAAGATGCGCCTGGTCTACCCCGCCGGGTTCGACGCGGAGAAGCACGAGCTCGGGGAGCTTCCGGACGATACCGTGCTGGTCCTGCAGATCGTGAAGCGCGCGACGCGTCGCCATGGCGACGACGCCGCCGCGCGCGGCCCATATCGTGAAGAGGATTTGGACCCGAACGCCTCGCCCATCGACGAGGTGGTCGAGCACGAGGCTGAGGGCACGGAGGGCTGGAACGACGGCGGCGACGGGTGGGTCAACCTCGTCGCGGCGGAGGAGGAGGGGGAGGAAAAGCGCACGCGCGGCGAAAAAAAAAGCGCGCCGGATGATCGACGCGACCGCGGAGGCGGAAACGTTTCGGCCGGTACCGACTCGGCGCCGCGAAGACGAAACGAAGACGAAGACGAAACGACGATGGGTTTTAACCCTAAACCCGCGGCGGTCTTCGACTCCGACGCCGCCGACGAGCTCGGCGCGCTCCACCCCGCCTCGGCGCTCTTCTCGCCCGTGGCGGCGGCGCGCGCCGGCGGCGCCGGCGACGACGAGGTGGACGAGGACCGCGACGCGCTCCGCCTCTCCCGGCGTCTTTCCGGGTCGCTCTCGGCGGACGGCAGAGCTCGCGCGAAACGAAAACGCGAGAGCGCGGAGGAGTGCCCGGGAGATAACGACGTCGTGGACCTGACGTGCGGCGGCGACGACGGCGGCGGCGGGGAGGGCGCGTCGCCGACGACGTCCTCCTCGGACAGCGCTCTTTCCGGATCCATTCCGGAACGCGCTCCACACGGATCCGCGTTTCCGCCGCGCGATACCGGCGACGCGTCCGGTGCAGGACACCACGAGGACGACGACACGCTCCGTCTGCACGAGCAGATCGTCGCGTTCGCGCGGCGCGCGGGCAGCGACGCCGCGGACGCGCTCCGTCGCGAGGCGACGCGCGGCCGCGTCGAGAGCTGCGTGCGCCGCGTGTTCCCGTCGGCGCGGCTGGCGTGCTTCGGCAGCGGCGCGAGCGGGCTGGCGCTCCGCGGCGCGGACATCGACCTGGTGGTTCTTGGTGTCGGCCCCGAGTGCTCGACCCTCGGCGGCGGGTTCAACAAGAGCGACCGCACCGAGCTGGTGAGCATTTTGCGTAAAATCGAGCGCGCGCTGCGCCGCGAGCGCGTGGTGGCGCGCGCGCAGGGGATATACACCGCCAAAGTCCCGATCGTGAAGGCGCACACCACGGGCGACGACGCGAGCGGGTTTGCGCTAGACCTCACCGTCGGCGCGACAAACGGGCTGAAGGCGGTGGACTGGATCAAGGCGCGCGTGGCGGAGTTCCCCGAGCTGAGGCCGCTGGTGCTGGTGCTCAAGAAGCTGCTCAAAACGCACGGCCTGGACGACGCCTCCACCGGCGGGTGCGGCGGGTACCTGCTCGTAAGCCTCGCCGTCGCGCACCTCAAAATGCGCGGCGAGCCGAAAGCGCGTCTTCACGACACCGCGGTAACCCTAAACCCAACGGCGGCTGCTGGTACCACCAACACTACGGCGGCCGTCACCACCACCCCCCTTATACTACCCCCCCCCCCTAAGCTCGACCTGGGCGTAGTGGTGACGTCGTTCCTGCGCCGGTTCGGGGGCGACGGCTTCGATTACGCGCGGAGCGCGGTGGCGGCGAACCGCGCGTCTGGGGTGACGCGCGCCGCGGACCTCGTCGTGACCCCCGGGCCGTACGGCAAGCGCCCGTTCATCCTGTGCGAGGACCCACAGGAGATCGGTCGGAACATCACCGCGTCCGCGTACCGGTTCAAGGAGGTGCGCGCGCTGTTCCGCGCCGCCAACGAAGCAATCGCCGCGGGGGGGGACCTCACGTTCCTGCCGGAGATGGCGGGCGGGCCCCGCGCGCCGCCGCGCGCCGCCGCCGGCGGCTTCGGCGGCCGCGGGGGCTTCGCCGCGGCGAAGGCGGCCAACCCCGCCCCCGGGACCACGCCGCGGTGGCTAAACCCTAAGCCGCCGGGTATGGGCCGAAACGGAAACATGGGAAATGGGGCGCGGCCGCCGCGCAAGATGCAGTGGACGCGGGCTCCAGTGGGCGCGGGCGCGGCGGGAAAGCCGGGAGGGAAGAGTCCCGGGAAGAGTCCCGGGAAGAAGAAAGGTTCCTCCCCCGGGGCGAAGAGCAAGAATTTCTTAGCGGCTAAGAAGACCGGCGGTACGAGAGGGGGTACGCCCGGCAAAGGAAAGTCCCCGGGGAAGGGCAAGGGGGGCAGCGGGCGCGGCGGCGGCGGACGGGGGTGGAGCACCGGAGACTGACGCGACTGACTGATGTTTCGCGTCGTTCTCAAGAACGACGCTACGTCTCGACGCGTCAGTCTCACGAAACGCCTTCTTTTTTTAGTGAAAAGAACGCGTCGAGAGAGCCTCCCCTCCGTCGGTACGAGTGTTTGTCGTGTCTCAGTACTTACGACACCTCTTATTAATACACTCTTATTAATAAACTACCACGGCGTCGCCGCGTCCTCCTTGTGGCACGCCACGCCCGTCGCGCTGGGCTGCGAGATGACGGCGCGCCCGGCGCACGCGTTCGCCTCCGCCGCCGCCAGCATGGCGTCCGCCACCTCCACCGCCAGGAACGTCACCATGGTGTCGGCGTCGACGTCGCTTCCGTGCCCGCCGGTGAGCGCGAGCACGGTGGGCCCGGCGCCGGAGAGGAACGCACCGTGCGCGCCCTTACTCAACGCCGCGTCGATGAGCTCCCGCAGGGGGAAGGCCGCGCCCCGGATGGGCTGGTGGATCACGTCCTGGCACGCGTAACGCAGCGCCTCGAAGTTGTCGGTGGCGAAGGAGTTGATGAGCATAGCCGCGCGGCTGATGTTGAACACCGCGTCCGCCACCGGGATGGAGCTGGGGAGCGCGGCGCGCGTCTCCGAGGTGAGCGACTCGAAATCGGGGATGAACAGCACGGCCTGCATCCCCTGAGGCAGCTTGATCGCCTGCGTCACCCACTTGCGCGTCCCGGGGAGGCCGGTGTTGATGCTCACCTGGAAGCCGCCGTAAATCGCCGGCGCGACGTTGTCGGGGTGCCCCTCGGCGTCGGCGGCGAGCTGCAGCAGGAGCTGCTTGGTCTGCGGCGCGGCGAGGTCCTGGCCGGCGAGCGCGAGACCCGCGGCGAGGCCGGCGACGAGCGCGGCGGAGGAAGACCCGAGGCCGCGCGCGGGTGGGATCCTGTTTATGGACGTGAACTTTATGTCCTCGACGGGCAGCGTCTCGTCAGGGAAAATCGCGGCGTAGCCGTCCCGAACCGCGGCGATGATGGCGTTGGACTCGTCTCTGGGGAGCGTCTTCTCGCCCTCGCCGTAGATGTCCATCTCGAACGCGCCCCGCTCGAGCACGAGCTCGTTCTCCAGGTCCACGGCGAAGCCGAAGGAGTCGAAGCCGGGGCCCATGTTCGCGGACGTCGCGGGGACCGACACGCTGGGGACGGCGGCGGCGGCGGCGGCGGCGGCGGGGACGGGGACGCCGAACGAGCGAGGAGACGACGCGGGGCGAACCGGGCGGGGCACGCGCGGGGGTGGGGGCGGGGGATGTCAGTCGCGTGGAAAGCATAGCGCGATCGTCGTTGCGGGATATTGCGCGCGGAGACGGGGCAGGCGATGAGGCACGGACGCGCCCGCGAGCCTTCGCGACGCGCGCGAATTCAGACTCGAGGCTGACGGTCGAAAAACCAACCACCGCCGCCCGGCTCGCGCCAGGGGACGATTTCGCCTCCTCCCCGAACGCGATCCACCGACGCGGATCAGGGCCACGGCGAGGGTTCGGGGTGACGGTAGAGGCGGAACGGTCGCGTATCGACTCGCGCGCACGACTGCGTTCGACGCGAAGACAGAAATGTACGTCGGGGTTCGCACGCACTGTAACCTCTCGCCCTCCTTGAGGTCCATTTTTTCCTCGCCGTAAAGGGTCTTGTCCGTGCTCCATTGCGGGCCGGAAGAGGCGCGGGCGCGGACGCACGCGCCGACCCGGCGCGCGGGGGCGCGACGCCCGGCGCGCGACGGGCGGACGATCGGCTTCGCGAGCGCGGCGGTCGACATCGACATCGACATCGGGTCGAAGCCGAGAGGCGCGTGAGGGTGTGCGGACCGCCGCGGATGGCGGACGCGCTTTTCGGCGGGGTTTGGATCGCGTGACGCACGTTTCCGCGCATCCGAGATCCGACGCCGAAAAAATCCCGGCACGCGTCGACTTCCGCATCCGGTGTCGAACGCGCCGCGTTACCGACACTGCGCGCCGCGCGCGACGGCGTCGGCGGTGGGTTCGTCTCGTCGACGGTGATCCGTGCATGGGTACGGAAGAGGTTCTGGAGATGGCGAGCTCCAAGACCCTCGGGGGCCGCTTGAAGTCCGCGGCGAGGCGCGCGACGAAACGCGCACTCGTCTCGGCGCTGGCGGCGTGCCTGCTCTTCGTCGCCGCGAGAGCGGCGTGGCGGGTCGACTACGGGAAGCACACGCTCGAGCTGATTCAGTGGTTGCGGCGGGACGTGAGCACGCAGCTGGGCTGCTCCATACTCGCGACGCTCACCGCGGTGGCGACGCCCATGCTCCTGACGACCACGCCTCTGAACGTGGGCGCGGGCGCGGTGTACGGCGTGTGGCTGGGATCGATCGTCAGCCTGGTGGGCGCAACCGCCGGCGCCGTTTTGTGTTTCGCCGGCGCGCGCTTCGGGCCGGGGCGCGCGTGGGCGCGGCGGAAAATCAGCGGCAGCCCGCTGTTGACGTCGCTGGACCACGCCGTGAGCGAGACGCGCGGCGCCGCGGGGATCGTGATGCTCTCCAGACTGTCCCCGATGTTCCCGTTCGCGGCGTGCTCCTTCGCCTTCGGCGCCTGCCGAGTCTCGGCGAGGGACTTTCTCGCCGGAACGCTGGCGGGCTTAGCGCCCGGCACGGCGATGACCTCGTACATCGGATGGAACCTGTACGACGTCACGAAACTGAAAAACGAGGCTTCCGAAAGCCACTCGGATGAAGCGACGCATCACGGCTCGGCTGCTTTCGCGACGCACAGACTGTACTTCGCGTTGGCGTTGACGGCGATGAGCTCGGTCGGCATCGCCGCGCGCGTGCACCACGTCATCAAGAAACGCGGGCGCGAACCGGCGGCGGCCGGCGGACCCGGGATCGGCGGCGGTCTGAACCCCGTCGCGGGGCTGGGGGGGGTGGGGGGGCTCGGAGAGTTGCGGTCGTTGCAGGAGACGAACAAGAAGAAGAAAAGGGGGGTTCTGCTGGGGTGAACGCGCGGCGCGCGCGTGCGTAGAGTGTACCGCATCAAACGCGAAAGGAGTTATACACATACTCAGGGTCTCCGGGTGTTGATGATGAATGACGAAACCGCTCGCTTTTTGTCGCGCGTCTTCTCGCGTCGCGTCGCGCGTGGGACTCTCTCAGTAACTCCTGCCCCAGAGCACCCAGGTGGTGGCGGGCGCGCCGGTGACGAAGCACTTCGTCCCTGGCGAGAGGGGCGGCTGCGTGAACGGGATGCACAGCGTCTTGGCCGCCCCTCCCTCGGACTCGCCCTGCGTGCGCTTCTTCACCAGCTCCTCGCTCTCTTTGGTCTCGCACCACGGCGTGAGCACCATCTTGCGCTCGTCCAGCGCCTCCACGAACCCGTCCCAGGACGTCACGGTCACCACGCTCTCGTTGCGCCGCTGCGTCGCGCGCGCCAGCATGTCCGCCTGCATCTCCTCGCACATCGCCGCGGCGCGCTGCGTGAGCGCGTCCAGACGCACCGTCTCCTTGGCGCCCGTGTCGCGGCGCACCACCACGCAGTGGCCGGCTTCCATGTCGCGCTGGCCAAACTCCACGCGCAGAGGCACGCCCTTGAGCTCCCAGTGGTTGTACTTCCAGCCGGGCGTGTAGTTGTCGCGGTCGTCCAGCTTCGCGCGCGTACCGCCGGCGAGCAAACCATCCGTCATCGCGCGCGCGGTGTCTGCGATGGCAACCGAGGTAGAACGCGAGAAGTCAGTCGAAGCGAGAAGTCGTTCGGTCGGTTCGTCCAACGACGTCGGCGACGTCGGCGCCGACGCGAAAGCGCGAAAAAGAAGAAACAAACGCGTCGTGTCGTATTTCCGGCGCCACATTATGGCGCGACGATGTGCTTTTCAGCCGACGCCGCGCCATTGGTAAGGAGCCGTAAGATGGTTCTCCGGCTCGACGCGCGTTTCTTAAAAAACGCGCGTCGTTCGCGAACGGCCGCGCGCCGCGGCGCGTCGCGAAAGGTTGAGCCGGGTTCTCGAAGAAGTTGAAAAAACGCTCTCCTGAGCCTCGGAAAGACGGGAGCGACGAAAACCCGGGAGCGTCGCGGGACTGGGAGCTTCTTCCGTCTGACGTACCTCTGAGCCTCTGCGCGTCCTCGGGGGAGAGCTTGGTGTTGGGGATGGTGACGACCACCACCTGCTGCGGCGCGACGCGCGGCGGCAGAACCAACCCTTTGTCGTCGCCGTGCACCATGATGGCGACGCCGATGGTGCGCGTGGTACACCCCCAGGAGTTCTGCCACGGCATCGACCTCCCCCCGGTTTTGTTTTCAAACTCGATCTGGAACATCTTGGCGAAGTTCTGCCCGAGGCAGTGCGACGTCGCGCCCTGGATGCCGCGCCCGGTTTGAGGAATGAAAGCCTCCACCGTGGTGGTGTACAGCCCGCCGGCGAACTTTTCCTTCTCGGACTTCACCCCCGGAACCACCGGCACGGCGAGGAGCTCCTCGTAGACTCTGCGGTACAGCTCGAGGATGCGGCGCACCTCCAGGTCGGCTTCGGACTTACCGGCGAACGCGGTGTGCCCTTCTTGCCACAGGAACTCGCGCGAGCGGATGAACGGCGTCGGGTGCTTGAACTCCCACCGCACCACGTTGCACCACTGGTTGATCTTCATGGGAAGGTCGCGGTGCGAGCGGATCCAGTTGGCGAAGACGGGGTACATCACCGTCTCCGAGGTGGGCCTCACCGCGATGGGCACGTCGAGCTCGCTCTGGCCGCTCCGCGTGACCCACGCCACTTCAGGCGCGAAGTCCTCGATGTGGTCCTTCTCCGCCTCGAGCCGAGCCGCGGAGACGAAAAGGGGGAAGTAGCAGTTCTCCACGCCCTGCTTCTTGATCTCCGCGTCGAAAAAATCTTTGATCCGCTCCCACATCGAGTACGCCCACGGGCGCAGGATGTAGCACCCCGAGATGTCGTAGTACTCGATCAGCTCACCAGCCACGACCACCTGCGAGTACCAAGCCCCGAAATCCTCCTCCATGGAGACGTTCAAACCGAGACCCGTCTCCTTGGAGCCCTTCTTGTTCTTATCCTCCTTCGGCTTACCGCCGGCGGGCTTACCGCCGGCTTTGCCCTTCCCGCCGGCGGGCTTCTCCACGACGCCGCGCAGTCGGTCCGCCTCCTTCTTCATCGCCAGGAGCTTCGCCACCTCCGCCTTGATCACGTCGTCCGTCGCGTTCGCGTCGCCCTCCTTCTTGGCGGTCTTAAGCGCCGCCACCGCCGCGCCCTGCGCGCTCGCCGCCGCGTCGGCCGCGGCGATCTCCTCAGGCGAGCCCTGCGGCGGGCCCATCTCCACGTTCTTGGGCGCCGAGCGCGACGAGCGCGGCTTGGCCCCCGCGGACGCCTCAGCCTTCGGCGCGGGCTTGTCCCCGCCGCCGCTCCCGACGTTGGGCAGCGTCACCGCGGCGCACAGCACGGGCTTCCCGAGCACGCCGAGCGCCTCGCCGCGCGCGGCGGCGCGCTCGAAAAGCGCCGTCGTCCTCGGCGCCTTCGCGCGCGCCTCCGGGCCGAGCGCCTTCGCGAACAGCGGGTGCAACGTCGCGACGAGGCAAATCTCCGCCAGGGTCAGCTTCTCGCCGTTCGCGCCGCCCGATGCATCCTTGTCGCCGCCGCTCGCGAGAACGCGCTCCACCTGCGCGAGTCCGTCGACGATCTGCGCCAGCGCGGCGTCGTACTGCGCGGGGACGTACGGCGCGCGGTCGGCGTGCATCTTCCGCAGCGCCGCCGCCGGCGCGGCGAGGACGTCCCGCTCGACGGCGAGCAGATCTTCGTTCCCGACGGGCGCGTTGGCGGCGTTCGCCACCGCCGCGATCGCGTCGAAGCCGGTCACGTCCGCGCCGGCGCCGGTCAAGACGGGGGCCTGCGTTTTTTCGTGAAACAGGGTTTTATTATTGAGAGGGAAAAGGGACACGTTAGTTGACGGGATGGCCACCAGAAGTGATCTCAGCGGAACGAGTGCATGGCGCGTCAGACGACGCGACGGTTTCGAGATCGCGAACGAAAAAACGAAAAAGAAAAACAGCATCCGACACGCGATCCCGCCTGCTGTCTGTCTTTTTCGCCCGCCGACACTTTCGCCGGACACCTTTGGTGCGCGTCTCCGCGTAAGCTCTCGGGGTTTCTTCGCCGGGGTTTGGGAGAGGCGATCGCCGCGATCCGTACC
>Ga0181601_10004221_pt1 | contig 12060 bp, 7 predicted proteins | sample 041ome_8_FD_133020 | JGI IMG/M metagenome (GOLD analysis project Ga0181601, IMG submission 133020) | Coastal salt marsh microbial communities from the Groves Creek Marsh, Skidaway Island, Georgia - 041407BS metaG (megahit assembly) | ecosystem: Environmental > Aquatic > Marine > Intertidal zone...
CAAACGATCGGTGACAGGAGGCGTGAACGCGCGTTTATACAGTGGGCACGTGTTTCGGTCAGTCCTTTCCTTTCGAGCGCGACGGCGATCGATTCGTCGACGAGACGATCGATGATGATTTACAAAAACGATTCGGGAAACGTTGGATGATTCGATCGTGCCGTCCGAGCGCGCGAATCGCGAGACGGCGCGCGGGGCTCCCCGCGCGTTCGAGCGCAGAGGGTCGACGGCGGATCGCGGCGGAGAAGCGAGGCGCCGCGTACCTTTGCGCATCCACGAGCCCGTGCTCGAGGCGCTCGCCGCGGACTCCGAGACGGCGTCGCCCCGGGCGCTCCTGCCCGAAGCGGCGTCGCCGATTGGCGTGACGCCCCGGCCCATTCCCCACGAGCGCTTGGAGTCACCGCTCGCCACGCTGTCCGCGTCCCGGTCGCCGCGACGCATCGTCGCGGGCGACCCGGGGGGCGGTCCACGCCGCCGACGGAGGAGTCGTCGCCGGGTGTGCCCGCGAGAGTGACCGTCCGTCCGCTCGCGGGATGCTCGGGAGCGGCAGCGTTGTGTATTTTTTTCACGAAGTACTCGACATCGACCCATCGACCGGACGTCCGCCTCGGCACGTCAGCAGCGGAGCGGCCGGACGGAGGAAAAGCGTCCGTGTCAGCCCGCGCGTGGTCAGAATGCGATGTCGCTCGCGCGCGCCGCCCTTAACCTCTCCGCTTCCCGCGCCCACGCGCTCGGCGGTGGCAGACTCCGTACCGATCGCCGCATCACGAACGCGCGCCGCCGCGTTTCCACGACCGCGTCCGCTGAGATGAAGACGGTGCGTGCGCGCGGATCCCGCGGTGTCGGCCCGATCCCTAACCCTCCACGCGCGGCGCGGTCGCGTCGTGACCTGTTTCGGCGTCTCCCGGGCGCCTCTCTGCGCCGCCGCTGACGACGCCAACGCCACCCCGCCTTATTTCCGCAGGTTCCTCTCCACGTCGGCTTCGTCGGCACCGGCTTGATCGGCAAGGTGACTGTGAAGCAGATGGCGTCCCGCGCGCCCGGACTCCTCGGCTCCGGGCTGGACCTGCGCCTGGCCGGCGCCACCGACAGCAAGTCGATGATCCTCGCCGACGGCGACTCCGGCTTCGTTCACGCGAAGGTGGACGGCGCGATCGCCGAGCGCGTCGAGGATTGGGACGCGAAAGCGATCGGTGGCACCGTATCCGCGGTGGACCTGGGCGCTTTCGTGGACGCGCTGGAAGCCGCCGCCGCGCGCTCCGGCGGCGCGGCGGCGATCGTCGACAACACCTCCTCCGAAAACGTCGCCAACCTGTACGCGGAATGGATGAAGCGCGGCGTACACGTCGTGACCCCCAACAAGAAAGCCAACTCGGGCGACTCTGCGCGCTTCGAGTCCATCAAGACCGCGGCGAAACAGGGGAACGCGAAGTGGCTGTACGAGGGCACCATAGGCGCGGGTTTGCCCATCGTCTCGACCCTGCGCACGCTTCGCGCCAGCGGCGACGAAGTGCGCGTCGTGCAGGGCATCTTCAGCGGCACGATGTCGTTCCTGTTCAACACCTGGGACCCGTCCGCGACGCCGTTCTCCTCCGTCGTGCTCGCCGCGAAGGAGGCGGGGTACACCGAGCCGGACCCGCGGGACGACCTGAACGGCCTGGACGTCGCGCGGAAGGTGGTCATCGCCGCGCGCGAGTCCGGCTTGAACCTGTCGCTGGACGACGTCGCGGTGGCGTCGCTGGTGCCGGCGGCGCTCGAGGACTGCGGCGTCGCCGAGTACATCGAGCGTCTTCCCGAGTTCGACGACGTGATCAAGGCGCAGGCGACGGAGGCGGCGGGGCGGGGCATGGTGCTTCGGTTCGTGGGGAAGGTGGACGTCGCCGCGAAGACGGGAAGCGTCGAGCTCGCCGAGTTTCCAAAGACGCACCCCTTCGCGGGGCTGGAGGGCGCGGACAACATCGTCGAGATCCAATCGATGCGCTACTCCGCCGAGATGGAATCCACGCCGCTCATCATCCGCGGGCCGGGCGCGGGCGCGCAGGTCACCGCGGGCGGCGTCTTCGGCGACGTGTGCAAGCTCGGAGTCATGCTGGGCGCGGAGACGCCGCTGTGAGACTCCACAGGTTGTCGGGGGGGCGCGTATACGGCGCCGAAGCATTCTTTGGAACCGACGAGTACGTCGTGACGTCGTGACGGGTTGTGAAAGTAAGTCTGTGTCGCGTTCGTACGTCGCCGCGAAGATCTCCGCGTCTCTCTCGGCTCGATCTTCGCGAAACGACGCGCGTTTCGCGAAACGCGAACGATGCGCTGCCGCGATCACGTCAGGTCGTCCTCGTCCTCCTCCGCCTGCGCGATTCTCTGTTTCGCCACGAGCAGCAGCTTGGTCTTCCAGGGGTCCAGCCGCGACATGGAGTCGTACTCCGCGAGCGCAGAGGCGAACGCGTCCTGGTCCCCGAGCTCCGCCGCGTCCGCCAACGCGTTCAGCAGCGTACACTCCCGGCTCGCCCCGAACGAGGGGTCGATGTCGTCGTACTTCTCCAGCGCGCGCTTCACCTCGTCCGCGGTCTGGTAGCACAGGCGGCACACCCCCGCGTTCAAAAGGTACCCCTTCACGGAGAAGCGCAGAAGGTTGTTCCCCATGCTCTGCTTCCCAACCGTCTCGAACCGCTCGACGGCGGCTCGGTGGTCCCCGAGCGTCGCGGAGATCTCGGCAACCTTCAAAAGGCAAGCGTTTGCGGTGGACGAGCTCTCCTCGCCCGCGTACAGGTCGCCCGCTTCCGTGTACGCTTGCAACGCCACCTCCATCTTGCCCTCCTTCTCGCTGATGTCGCCGATGTCCTTCAAGTGCTTCGCCGCGATACTGAGGCGCCCCATGTCGTTGAAGAACTCCACGGCTCGCCTCAGGTTCGCGATCGCGGCGTCCACGCTCACCTTCTTGTTCGCGTTCGCCGCGTCCACCATCGCGGACGCGGCGTCGTGTTTGCTGTCGCTCTTCAGGTGGCAGTCCGCCAGCAGCTCGAACGCCGACGCGGCTTCGCGCCACATCTTCGCCAGTTTGTAGTTGTTGCACGCCTTCTCCAACAGCTCGGCCGCGTCTTCGTACTTGTTCCCGCCGAACACCGCAGCGAACATGGACGAACCCTGCGGTGGTTTCGGAGGGACCAAACGCGGGCGGGGAGAAAGGGGAGAGACGACGCGTGAGTTTAGGGCGCGCGACAGGAGAGAGGGGGGACGCGTCTTCGCGAGATCCGCGTTCGCGAGGATGAACACATCTCCGTCCGCGCGCACGCGGCAAAGACGCGAGCGTCTCGATCGAGGGTCGCTCGCCTCCGCGCGTGTCTCGAGCGGAGGCCGGTCGCGCGTCCACGCACCGCGAGCTTCTTCTGCGCCTTGGACATGAAGTCCTCGGCTTTGGCGGCGTAGTCCGACATCGCGGCGACCGGGTTCGGGTGCGCGCGACGCAGTGCGTATGGGGGAACGGCGACGAAGGGCGTCTCTCCGAGAAGCGCTCGCGCGCACGTGTCGTGTTTTCTTTTTGATCATCAACTTGATTCGCACCACGTGAGAAGGAAGTGCTGTTTTTTTTTTAGTGAAGCGACACACGGCGCCGTCGAGCGATCGCGCGGAAAGGGTCTCTCTCGTCTTCGTTCTCGTCTCTGCTTCTCTTTTACTTCCGGAAGGTGGCGATTGTGTGGATGATCGACACGCGCATCATCTCTCGTTCGGCGTTCGATTCGAATCCCGCGATTCGCGCCGCGCCGCCTCGGCGTCCTCCTCGGCTCTCGCGCTTTCGTAATCCGGGCGCACGATCACGAGCGCCGTTTTGCTCCGGCGAAGGCAGTGCCTGCAGGCGCTTCCCACGAACCACTCGCGCAGACGCCCGCGGCCGTGCGGCGCCATGACGATCGCGGTCGCGCCTACGCGCTCGGCGTGGTCGCAGATCACCTCGCCCACGCTCCAGGTATCCAGGTTCGAACGGCGCGTCTCGATGACGAATCGCGTTTTTGGTCTATTTTCGGTACCGAAAAAGAGCGGCGCGAATCGGCGCCGGCAAAACGCGTCGGCGTTTCTCGCGTCGGCGCGGCGGCGTTCGCGCTCGTCGCGCTCGATTTGCTCGAAGAACGCCGGCCCGGGCGCGGACATCGCCGGTGGGGGCCACGGCCGCGTGGCGAAAAAGGGGGGTAGGTTGGTGGTGGATGCGTCGAACGTTTGTTTCGTCGCGCGCGGAGGATTCGGGATATCGACGCGTCAGTCCGCGCGCGACACGTCGGCGGTGCGCTGATGAGACAAGAGAGGGGTTGAGGAAAAAAAAACGAACGTTCCGACGGTTCCGCGGCGCGCACGACACTAAAAAAAAAGGCGAAACAAGTGAGCGACGGCTTCGCTCACGACCGCGGCGGTTGGGCGACGCGCGGTACCATCGGGCCTCCGTACGCCAGCGCGCTCGAGGGGTGGGTCGCGGGCACGACCACGAGCAGGTGCACGACGTCTCCCTCGCGCGCCAGGTGGTCCAGCAGGAAAGACACCGCGTGTTCGGAGTGCGGCGCGTCCTCGACAGGCGCGAGAAAAACCCGAGGAGACTGTCTCGGAGGCGCCGAGCGAAGCGGGGTCGTCGCCGTCGCGGGAAGCGAGTCGGCGGCCACAGCCCGCGGTTCCGCGCGCTCGCCGGTCGCGTCGCGCGGCGTCTCACTCGCGGGGGGCTCGGAGGAAGCGGCGGCACCGGCCATCTCGCGCGTCTTCAGTCTGCGCGCGTTCGCGTCGAGCTCACAAAAAACGGAGGACTCGAGAGTCGAGTATACCACGACAGAGCGACGGGAAATCAATCGGCGTTTTTTCGGGTGCTTTTCGTTCGGGTGCTTTTTCCTCGCTGTTTCGCTTCGCGCCGATCACTTCCGAAGCGCGCGCGCAGTCACCACCTCCCGACCCAAAACCGCCATGCCTAACCCCACCGCCACCTTCGAGACCACCGAGGTACGTCGCGGGCGCACATCAGAAACCGCCCGACTCGTGCGCCGCGGGTGCCCTCGCGTCTTCGCGCGTCTCGAATCACCCGATCGGCCGGTCGTCCCCCTGGATCGGATTCGTGTCGGAAATATCTCTCGGGCGAGCGTTTTCCATCGAAAGAGCCTCACCGACTGACGGAGACGCCTTCTTCACGACACACACACAAACAGGGCACGTTCGTCGCGGAGATCTACCTGGACAAGCTCCCCATCACCGGCAGCAACTTCGTGGATCTGTGCAAGACCAAATACTACGACGGCGTGCATTTCCACCGCGTGATCGACGGCTTCATGTTGCAATTCGGGTGCCCTTTCGCGAAGGACGCCAAGTCCCGCAGAGCCGGCACCGGCGGCCCCGACGGCGGCACCGTCTTCGAGGTCCTCGACGGATCGGGGAAGAAGATCACCCGCGATGCGGGCGGGAACATCCCCGATGAGCTCATCGATAAGACCTCGAACGAGCCCGGCACGCTGTCCATGGCCAACACCGGCCAGCCCAACAGCGGCGGCTCTCAGTTCTTCGTGAACACCGTGCACAACGACTTCCTGGACCACTGGAGGGATGACTTGTCCCCCTCGCAGCACCCCGTGTTCGGGAAGGTGACCAGCGGCATGGACGTCGTGATGAAGATCGGCAAGACCCGCTGCGACGCGAACGACAACCCCGTTACGCCCGTGATGATGAAGTCCGTCACCATCTCGTGATTGTCGAAAAGCGACACGAAAAGTGCAGTCCGCACCGGCGCGAGCAAACACCGCGGCGTGAAACCACGCATCGTGACTAAATACGCATACAGTTTGTGATACAGTTATTCAAGCAGGATCACCGCCTCTCTCGTGCGACGTGGCGCTCTGCGATTTCGATATTTGCTCGTCTCTGCCGTCCCTGGCGCGGCAGAGCAGAGGCGTCTCGCACGCGACATGGCCTCCACCGGCGCGCTCGCGCTCGGCGCGCCCGGTGCGCTGGCAGGCGCGCGCGGCGCGCCCTCCCGCCGCGTCCGCGGCGACGCGGTGCGCGGCGCCGTCGCGCCTGTGCGCTTCTCGTCGGCGACGAATCGCGCGCTTCGGCCGATCCGGGTCGTGCGCCGCGCCTCCGCGGAGGACGACGACGACGCCTCGGCGTTCGACGTCTCCGAGGGCACGGTGTGGAAGAAGAAGAAGCAGAGCAGCGACGCGGGCGACGCCGTGACTCGCGACCTCGGGGACGCTTCCGGCGGCGCGTCCCAGACGCGCGAGACGTTCGTTCGGTCCGCGACGTTCGGGTCGGTCGTCGAGAAGTCGCGTTCGGTGTCGTCGTCCACGCCGACCGACGATGAGAGCTCCACCTCGAGCGTCGACCTCGACGCTCTGTCCGCGGCGGGCGCCGACGCGCTCGCCGCGGGGTCCGCCTCCGTGGTCGCGTTGGCGCTGGGCGCGGGCGCGGTGGGCGTCACCGAGGCGCTCGAGAGCGTGCCTGTGTTGCAGGGATTCGAGGAGGCGGTGGGCTTGGCCGTCTCGGCGTACTACGCCAACAAGCTCGGCGGCGCGTTCGTCACCGCGAGCGGCCGCGAGACGTTCCGGCTGCGGCTCGTGGAGAACTTCACGCGGGTCACCGGCCGCGCGAGCGCGCCGCTCGCGATCGCGGGCGCGCTGGCAAAGACGGACAAGGAGCTGGACGCGCAGATCTCGGGCGCCATCGATCATCTGCTAAAAGCCTCGTCGGCGAGCGGAGACGCGCGCGACGCGCCCGAGGAGGTGCGGCGCGCGGTGGCGCGGTTCATCCGCGAGCGCGACGGGGAGACGCGCGCGGAGATTGATGCGCTGAGAGTGGCGAACGACGCGATGCGCGCGGAGGTGGACGCCATCGAGATGCTGCAGACGGACCTCATGGACGCGAGGCGCGAGACCTCGGAGGCCCGGGCCAACGTCAAGGTGATGAACATGGAGGACAAGGAGCGCGCGCGTCTCGAGGCGGAGGCGAGGAACGCGCGCGCCGAGGGCGCCGCGTTCGCGGACGCCATGCGCGCGGAGATGGCATCCATGGCCGCGGACGCGGCGACCGCGGCGGTGGAGGCGGAGAAGGCGCTGCGCGAGGAGCGGCGGCTGAGGAAAGAAGCGGAGCGTTTCACGTTTCAAAAAAAACCGAGCGCGGAGACCGAGACGGAGGCGGAGACGCGCGTGAGCGTCGCGCCGCCGACGACGACGCCAGCGGACGATCCCGCGGACGATCCCGCGGAGGCGGCGGTCGCGGCGGAACGCGCCGCCGCCGCTGAGCTGGCTGTTTCTTCGGCTCGGCGCGAGATCGCCGAGCTGAAGCGCCAGCTCGCGGAGTCGGCGGAGTGGACCGAAAAGGTCATCGAGGGTCTCGAGAGCGACAAAGAAAGGGAGTTGCGCTCGGCTCTTGAGGCGGCGGAGCGCCGCCGCGCGCGCGAAGTCTCCGCCGAGGTTCGCGATTCGCGCGACCTGATCCTGGAGGAGCGCGCGAAGCGCGCTGAGGCGGTAGAGGCGGCGCGCGCGGAGGCTGCCGCGTGGGCGGCCGAGGAGATCAAGGCGTACGCGGACGAGGCCAGGAAGGAGGGCGCGGCGCAGTCGGAGGCGCAGTTCGCGGAGGCGCTCGCCGCGCGCGTCGCCGAGGCGACGGCTTCGGCGGCGGCGGACGCGGCGCGCGCCGAGTCGGAGCTCTCCGCGGCGCGCGCGGAGGTTTCCGAGACCCGCGCGCTTCTGGAGGAGGCGCGCGCGCAGACGCGAGACGCGCGGGCGGAGACCGAGCGCAGGGTCGCGGATGCCGTCGCCGCCGCCGAGAAGGCGGCGGACGAACGCGCCGCCGCCTCGCTCTCGGCGGCGGAAACCCGCGCCGAAAGCAAACTCGCGGCTGTGGCGTCTGAACTCGAGGCGCGCGCCGAGGCGGAGCTCGCCGCCGCCGTCGCGTCGACGCTGGCGGAGCTGGACGCCGCGCGCGCGGAGGCTGCCGAGCTCCGCGCGCGGCTGGACGCGCGCGCCGCGGAGGCGTCCCTGAGCCTGGACGAGGCCATGCGCGAGGCGGAGGCGGCGCTCGCGGAGGAAACCGCGCGCGCCGACGCCGCCGTCGCCGCGCTGGCTGAAAAACCGAAAAACGAAAAACCGCGAAACGAAGACGCGCGCGTCTCCGAGCTGGAGCGGTCGCTGGAGGAGGCCAAGTCCGCCTCGCGACGCGCGCTGGCAGACATGGAGCGGCTCGCGGAGGAGGCTGAGGGCGCGCGGCGGGATGCCGCGGACGCGCGCGCGCTCGCCGAGCTGGCGGAGTCCAAAGCGGAGGCGCTGGAGGCGCGCGCCGCCGCCGCCGAGGCGGGCGCCGCCGAGGCGGGTGACGTTTCGTCGCGAATCGCCGCCGCCGAGAAGGCGGCGGCGGAGGCGCGCGCGTTCGCCGACGCCGCCGCGGCCGCCGCGCGGTCTGACTCGGCGGAGGCTGCCGAGCAGAAGGCACGGGACTCGAGAAAGATCCGCGAGTTGACGAACGAGCTGCGCGCCGAGACGATCGAGAGCGCGCGTATCATCGAGGGCCTCGACGCGGTTCGCGCGAAGGAACTCGCGTCGCTCGAAGCGAAAAACGCGAAGGCGTTGGAAAAGACGCTCGCCGCCGCGGAAGCGGAGAGCGCGAAACGCGTCGCCGAGGCTGTGTCTTCCGGTGTCGCCGACGTGGCGGCGGTCCGGAAACAGAGCGAGGCGACGCTCGCGTCCGCTGTCGCCGCGGCGAAAGAAGAAGCGGCCGCCGCGCTCGCGGCGGCGGTTTCGGAGGCGAGCGCGCAAACCGAAAAAGCACGCGCGGAACAGACGCGACGCGTCGAGACGGAGACGAGGCTCGAAGCCGCCGCCGCCGAACTCGAACGTCGGCTCGCGGCGGCTGTGTCGGAGACGCAGACACAAACTGCGCGTGTATCGGCGTTAAACGCAGATGCTGAAGTCGTCAACGCGCGTGTCGTCGACCTGGAACAAAAGCTCCTGGCCTTTGAGTCGAAGCTTGAGGCGGCGGACGCCGTCGCCGTCGACGCGAGACGCGACGCCGCGCGCGCGACGGAGCGCGCGCGACGCGAAAGCGAGACGTTGGCGGCGACACTCAAAACGACCGAAACGCGACTGGTCGCGGCGGAGCTCGCCGCCGCGAAAGCCAGCGAAGCCGCCGAGATGTTCAAAACGCAGCTGGCGTCCGCCGAGGCGGACATCTCCGCCGCGGCGACCACCAGCGTTGGCTCGGCGCGCGACGCCGCCGCCGTGACCGAACTGGCCGGGAAGGTTGCCGCGCTGGAGACGGACCTGCTGGCGGCGGGCGCGGCGACTGCGCGCGCGGAGGCGGAGCTGCAGGCGTCGCTGGAGGAGTACACCGCCGCGCTCGCGAGCGTTTCCGCGCGTGAGAAGGCGGCGGCGGAGGAGCTCGCGCGCGCCGAGTCGCGCGCGAAGGAAGCGGAGCGCCGCGCGGATGCCCTGGCGGCGCGACTCGCCGCCGGCGCCGCCGCCGCCGAGTCGAAGCTTGAGCTTTTGAAATCGGGGGAGACGGAACGCTCGCTCTCGGTTTCGGTGCGTTCCGAAATCGCCGGGGTCCCGCTCGTCGCGCTTTCGAGGATGAAGAAACCCGAGCTGGTGGCTGAGCTCGTCTCTCGCGGGCTCGAATCGGACGGCATCGTCGCCGAGCTCAGGCAAAGGCTCCGCGACGCGCGGAGACGCGACGGGCGAAGCGCTCTTCTCGGTTCGCCCCGAACGGTTTCCAGAAAGAACGTTTCAAAAAAGGGCGCGGCCGAGTCGGCGCTGAAACGCCCTCTGTCCTCGTACATGCTCTTCGCGCAGGCCACGCGCGCGGAGGTGATCGCGTCGAGCGACGCGCGCTTATCGGTGGGGGAGGTCGGCAAAGCCCTGGGCGCGCGCTGGAAGGCGACGGACGCGGATACGAAAAAGCGATGGGAGGAAAAGGCGCGCGCGCTCAAGGCGGCGTACGACGTCGCGCTCGCGGAGGCGAGGGCGAAGGACGCGAAGGACGCGAAGGACGCGAAAGACGCGGCTTCCGAGAACCCGGGTGGGTCGAACGGTCGTTCGGGTCGCGCCGGAACCTCGTACTACAAGGTGGTGAACGGCGAGCGATACGACCGGCGCGTGCTCGACGATTGCGACGCCTTTCAAAAAGTCAACGGGAGCGTCGACCTCGCCGAGGCGAGGCGGATGTACGAGGACGTGAGCGACGGTCCGGCCAAGCCGCAGGCGCGCGGGAAAACCAGCTCGGTGACGGACGTGGAGATCGCCACGCTCGAGTACGCGCTCGTGACGTACGCGTGGACCGACGAAGCGCGCGCGTTTGTCGAAAACAAGCTGCGCGAGGACCGGTGAGGCGCGCGTAGCGATACCACCTTTTCGCGTAGACTACCGATATCTACCGTACCGTGCCTCTACAGTTGAAATCGTAGCTACTAACGGATACCAGAGTGCTTGTCTAAGTAGACTAATTAAGAATCTCAACACTCGTGATCGCGCGTACGCTCCCTGAACACGGCGACGACGGACGTGTGCGACTGAAGCGCCGCGCGCGCGCCGCGTTCGGCGGGCGCGATCTCGCCCGCCACGAACCCGCCGCCCAGCGGGCACGCCGCCACCGCCTCGCGGAAATCGCCGGCGTGCATGCGGTTGCCGCTCACGCACGTGTACATCACCGCGCCGGCCGGAGGCCCGCTGCCGGTTTCGGAGGAATCCTCCGCGATTCCCGCCAGCAAAGCCTTGACGCGCGCCTTACCCCACGCCGCGTCGCGCACGTGCAGCTGCACGCGCGACCCCTCGCGCAGCGCAATCGTGGACCCCACAAACACGCCCCCGGTTTCGTGGTCGGCGCCGACGATGTCGCGGTACACGTACCCGGCGCCTCCGGCGCCGTACGCGCGCGCCGCGTGCGCCTCCGCCGCCGCCTCCGCCGCCGCCTCCGCACGAGGGCGCGCCTCGGATGCGTCGGGAGTCACACTCTCGGTAGTCGCACTATCGGCCACGACGCGCCCGCGGATCCAGGCGGACCGCCCGCGGCGTCGCCGTCCGCGGTCGGGCGCGTCGTTTTCTTCGCGCGAAGAAAACGTTTTCGTCATCGTCGCGTCGGTCGTGTCGTCTTCTCGCGGTCTCTCCGCCGGCGTCGCGCTGTCGGTGACGGACCGCGTCCGTTCGAAACCGTCGTCGTCGCGCATCCCGAGCATCACCGGCATGCCCGCGACGCCTTCCGGCAAGTCGGCGAGCCGTTCGGCGAGCGCGTCGCCGGCGGCGCGCCCGTCCAGGTCCAGGACCACCCCGTCGGCGCCCGCGCGCGTCAGCGTCATCGGCGGCCCCACCGGCCTGTGCGCGTGCAGACTGTGCGCCTCCATCTCGAAGTCGCCCACGAGAATTACGCCCACGGCGCCGTGCGACGCGCACGACGACGCTCGTCGCTCGTCGCTCGTCGCGTCGTCGCCAAACGGTCGCCAAACGGAACCGCGTCGTTCGCCCTCCTTCGCGCCCGGAGCGTCGCGTGTCGGCACACTCGTGACCTCCTCGGACCCGGAGAACAGCGCGCCCCCGGGCTTCGCCACCGCGCCCACCACGACGGCGCCCGGCGCCGCCGCGTGCAGCCGTCCGGTGAACGTCTCTACGTCCTCAAAGTCCGCGCACGCGAGCGTCAACGCCGCCACGAACGGCGGTCGTTTTTTTAGTGAATCGTCGTCGTCGTTCGTGCGTGATTGACGCACGCCGCCGCGCGCGTGATCGGCGATTTTCCCGCACTCGGCGATTCGGCGCCACTGCGCCGCGGTGAGCTGCGACGGCAGACTGGCGTCGGCGACGCGGAACGCCGCGGCTTCGACGCCGGGCATCACCCCGGCGAAGACGCTCACCCCGAACCCGTCCACCACCGCGCCGGCGCCGCCGATGGCGCCCGTCACCGTCCCCCCGAACAGAGCGGGCGGCGGCGGCGCGGTGGTGGCAACGTGCGCGTCGCTTGACCCGGCGCGCGGAGGTTCGGGCTCGGCCCGGGTGAAGCACTCCAGGACGAATCCGGGCGCGGCGCGCGGATCGGCGTACGCCGAGGACACCATCACCTGCACGA
>Ga0181601_10004225_pt1 | contig 12054 bp, 9 predicted proteins | sample 041ome_8_FD_133020 | JGI IMG/M metagenome (GOLD analysis project Ga0181601, IMG submission 133020) | Coastal salt marsh microbial communities from the Groves Creek Marsh, Skidaway Island, Georgia - 041407BS metaG (megahit assembly) | ecosystem: Environmental > Aquatic > Marine > Intertidal zone...
AGGGTTAGGATCCATCGCAGAATCCCATTGTTCTTGCGTTACATAATATTGAGCATTTTCAAAATAAGGAACCAAGTCTCCACCAACGTCCTTAACGGCCCCACCGCAATGATCAAAATGCAAATGCGTCAAAATCACATCGGTTATATCTTGGGTTTTTAAACCTGCTTTAAGCAATGAATCGTCAAGAGAGTAATCCCCATTTAAATGATAATGGGAAAAAAACTTTTCACTTTGCTTATTTCCGATGCCTGTGTCAATAAGAATATTCCGATTTTCGCTCTGAATTAACAAACAACGCATGGCCCAATTACAGAGATTTTTGTCGTCTGCAGGATTTAAATTTTGCCATAATTGTTTAGGAACAACGCCAAACATAGCGCCCCCATCCAATTTGAAATTTCCAGAGTGAATGGTAGTGATTTTCATCTTAGAAGTCTCCGTATACATCCGTTAATGCTTCGTAACCCGTTTCAGTGATTAATATGGTATGTTCAAATTGCGCACTAAGCTTTGAATCGATGGTTCTTGCTGTCCATCCATCCTTACGATCGATTTTACAACGAGCTTTGCCCGCGTTAATCATAGGTTCAATAGTGAAAATCATACCGGGTTTTAAAATTGGACCGGTTCCCCTTTCCGCTATATGTTGCACATCGGGTTCTTCATGAAATTTCAAACCTACACCATGTCCACAAAATTCAAAAACCACGCTGTAACCATTTTTATGCGCATGTTCAGCTATAGCCGCACCCACATTTCCTAAATGAACTCCGGGTTTGCATTCTTGCATGCCTAACTTCAGGCATTCCTTAGTAGTTTCTACAAGCTTTTTAGCGTATTCTGATGGTTCCCCTACATAATACATTTTACATGTATCGCCGAAGAACCCATTTAAAATAGTAGTTACGTCAATATTAACGATATCTCCCGTTTGCAAAACCGTATCATTAGGTACACCATGACAAACCACATCATTTGGAGAGATGCAAGAGGCGTGTTTAAATCCGCGGTAACCTTTGGTTGCCGGTAAAGCACCGTTTTCTCTAACGAATGCCTCAATCAGCGCATCCAATTCTTTGGTTTTAACCCCAGGTTTTACAAATGGTTCTATATACTTCAATGTTTTAGCCGCGAGTTGGGCACTCTTTCGAATTCCTTCGATTTGTTGCGGTGTTTTTATTACGATGGCCACGTTGTTAAATTTGAGTTTTTGTAATAATGTTTTAATTAAATTAAGCATCCATTGAAATCGCCTGAATGATGTCTTGTTTGGTAATAATGTGCCAGTTTCCTCCCATATCCATCACCAAGCATGCACTGTTTTTTTCATTTATGCGCTTACTAATGTTTTCAATGGTTTCTGCAAAACCTACAATCGGATAAGGCTCGCTCATTACTTCCTTTACGGATGACTCTAAACTGCATCCTTGTGCCATTAATTTTCGATATAATTCATTTTCTTCCACACTTCCAATAAAGTCGCCATTTTCCGAACTTACGGGAATTTGAGAAATTCCATATTTCTGCATCTTTTCAAATACAGCTTGGCACGTTTCATTTTCTAAAACACTAACCAAAGGTTTGTTTTTATGATTTTGTATCAAATCTAGGGCTGTTTTAGTTGGCTCTTTTGGAAGGAATCCCCTGTCTTGCATCCATTCCTCATTGAACATTTTACCCAAATAGCGAGTTCCATGATCGTGGAATATCACCACTACCAGATCCCCTTCTTTGAACATTGACTTCATCTGTATTAAACCGGCCATCGCAGAACCCGCGCTATTTCCCACAAAAATCCCTTCTTCGCGAGGAATTCTTCTAGTCATAACAGCGGCATCTTTATCTGTAACCTTTTCAAAATGATCGATCAAATCAAACGCTACGTTTTGTGGAAGAAAGTCTTCTCCAATACCCTCCGTGATATACGGATATATTTCACTTTTATCGAATTCTCCAGTATCCTTATATTTCTTAAAAATAGAACCGTAGGTATCGATTCCGAGTATTTTGATATTCGGATTTTTTTCTTTTAGATACTTCGCAGTTCCCGAAATTGTTCCGCCTGTTCCCACACCGACTACTAAATGGGTGATTTTTCCTTCTGTTTGTTCCCAAATTTCAGGCCCTGTTTGCTCATAATGGGCTTTTGAATTACTTAAATTATCATATTGATTGGGCTTCCAAGCATTGGGAACTTCAGCTGCCAAACGACTCGAAACACTGTAATAACTGCGGGGATCCTCTGGTTCAACGTCTGTTGGACATACGATGACCTCTGCGCCAAACGCTTTTAGTGCATCAACCTTTTCTTTACTTTGTTTATCTGTAGTAGTAAAAATACAACGATAGCCTTTAATTACACCTGCTATGGCCAGTCCCATTCCCGTGTTACCACTTGTACCTTCAATTATAACCCCTCCTGGCTTAAGTGCTCCAGATGCTTCGGCATCTTCGATCATTTTTAGAGCCATTCTATCTTTGATTGAATTGCCTGGATTGGTCGTTTCAACTTTAGCTAAAATGGTGCAAGGGAAATCTTTCGTAATGCGATTTATTTTAACCAAAGGGGTATTCCCTATGGTTTGTAAGATGTTTTCATAATAAGCCATTGGTGCAAAATTACTCCTCTCAACTCGCTTTTCCGAATTAAGATGTTCATTGCAAGGGCAAATGTTGATTATTGGGTTTGACTTGCTGCTACTATTTGGGCAAGATGATGTTCCCCATGCCAAGCATACAATGCTATAGCTTGAGCCAAAGAAAGGTGTTGTTGACGTTCAGGGTGAAAAATGGACTTAGCTAGATACACATCCGGTTGTTTCAAACATTCTAAAAGCAATAAACTCCACCTTTGATGCAACCCAAGTAAAATCATAAAACTTGCTTCGTGGTGAAAATCTTTCCCCATTCCATTTGCCCAAGAATCTTGATGGTAAAGTTGTATTTCATTAGAATCCCCATGAATGATGTGTTGACATCTTAAATATCCATTCAGATGTGAATCTGCCAAATGATGAATGAGCTGTCTTATATTCCAGCCTCCATCGCGGTAAGATTTATCAAAATCCTCTATTTTCAAAGAGTTTATAACCTTTGCCAATCGATTGGGCAATTCCTTTATCGCAATTACCGATTGAAGCAATTCCTCTAGGGAATAATCTTTATCCCAGTCAAATCCGCTCATTTGATAATATCAAATCCCGTGTAGGGTCTTAAAACTTCAGGAACTACTATACCTTCTGGAGTTTGATATGTTTCGAGTATGGAAGCTAAAATTCTTGGCAAAGCAAGTGCGCTTCCGTTTAATGAATGCGGAAATTGAGATTTTCCGTTTTCATCTTTGAATCGGCATTCTAAACGATGTGTTTGGTACGTCTCAAAATTACTTACGGATGAACACTCTAGCCACATTTTTTGTGCAGGACTCCAAACTTCCATATCGTAGGTTTTAGCGCTAGTAAAGCCCATATCTCCACCGCATAGCAACAAAACTCTGTAATGCAATCCAAGCTTTTTTAGAAGCGATTGAACGTATTCCGACATTTCCGTTAAAGTTTCATAACTTTTTTCGGGATGAACCAATTGTACTATTTCTACTTTGTCGAATTGATGCAATCGATTCAAACCCCTAACGTGTGCGCCATAACTTCCCGCTTCACGTCTAAAACAAGGGGTATATCCACAATATTTGATAGGAAATTGATCGCTTTTATAAAGAACGTTGCGGAATATATTGGTAACGGGAACTTCTGCCGTAGGAATTAAATACAAATCATCCTCACCAACATAATACATCTGTCCTTCTTTATCGGGTAACTGGCCCGTTCCAAAGGCGCTATCCGAATTCACCATCAATGGTGGTTGAATCTCCGTATAGCCCATTCGACCGGCTTCGTTGAGAAAAAACTGAATCAATGCTCTTTGAATTATAGCACCTTTTCCTTTGTACACAGGAAACCCAGCACCTGTAATTTTAACCCCTAAGTCAAAATCAATCAAATCGTATTTCTTTGCTAAATCCCAATGTGGAAGACTGTCTTCGGGTATTTGAGGCATAGTCCCAAATACTCCTTCGATTTTATTATCCTCACTATTTTTACCAGTTGGAACCGAAAAATCTGGGGTATTCGGCAATACCACCAATGCTTCTTTCAATTGAGACTCCAAGTTGGCAAGTTCCGATTCTAAATTCTTTATGATTCCTTTTGATTGAGCAGATGCCTCTTTTGCTTTATTGGCTTCGTCTATATTACCCTCTTTCATCAGTCTACCAATGGAAGCGGCGTTTGCATTGCTTTCAGCTTGCAGAGTCTCAAGCTCCGTTTTAAGAGTCCTAACTTTTTCGTCCAAAGTTAAAACTTCGTTTACCATTGATTTTGCATCCAAACCGCGGATTGCCAATCGAGCAATCACTTCTTCTGAATTATTTCTTAATCTGGGTAATGTTATCATAATGACTACCGCAAAAATCCTAAAAAAATTACGGAATAAATAATAAACAATGCTTTTTTCTATTTTTTGGAAATACCCAACCTAGTGGCAATTTCATCGCATAATTGCAATGATTCCTCTAGATCGTTTTGAATACGACCATCCAATATGGCATCTCTAACTTCATTTTTTATTTGTCCGATATTTTGTGGGTGTTGAATTTGGTATCTCTCCACAATGTGATTACCCGTTAATAACGGCTGAAAATTGCGTAGCTCGTCTCTTTCGATTACATCTTTAATCTTGTGTTCTACTACTTTCAAACCCTCAAGATGCCGTTGCACTTTGTATTTATTTTTACTCGTGATATCCGCTTGGCAGAGCTTCAATAAATCATAGATATCATCTCCTGCCTCAACAATTAAACGACGAACAGCACTATCGGTAACAATATCTTTAGAAATCACAATGGGACGCAAGTGCATAGCCACCATCTTTTCTACATATCGCATTTTTTCATCTAAGGGCAATCGCATTCGCCGAAAAATCCCTTTTACCATGCGCGCACCTCGGTCTTCATGCCCATGAAAAGTCCAACCATGTCCTGGTTCAAAGCGTTTTGTTGCAGGCTTTGCAATATCATGAAGTATAGCCGCCCATCGCAGCCAAAGTGAATCACTCAGTTCGCAAGTTTGATCTAAAACTTGTAACGTATGATAAAAATTATCCTTATGTGAAAGGCCATCAATAGTTTCAACGCCTTGTAAAGCAACAAATTCGGGAAAGAAATAGTGCAACAAACCACTTTCAAATAACAGATTAAACGCAATGGATGGTTTCTTACCTAAAATCATAGCGTTCAACTCGTCGGTTATACGCTCGTGCGAAACTATTTCTATCCGATGGGCATTCCTTTGTATTCCCTCCCAAGTCGTAACATCGATTTCAAAACCCAAACGGGCTGAGAATCGAATCGCACGCAACATCCTCAATGGATCATCTGAAAATGTAACATCAGGGTTTTGATGAGTTCGAATTACTTTGTCTTGGATGTCTTGTACCCCATTAAAAGGATCTATTAACGTTCCAAAATCCGACTTTCCCAAAGATAGGTAAAGTGAATTGATACTAAAATCCCTTCGGTTTTGATCATCTGTTAAAGTTCCATTTTCAACCAAGGGCTTTCGAGAATCTTTTCGGTAACTTTCTTTTCTTGCACCAATAATTTCTATAATCCAATCTCGGTATTTAATTTGAGCCGTGCCAAAATTTTTAAAGACATGTATGCTCGCTTCATTTTCGGTAAGATTACTGTGAAAAGCCTCGGCAAACTCTACCCCTGAACCAATTACAACAATATCTAAATCCTTACTGGGCGATTGTAATATTAAATCTCGCACATAACCGCCTACAACGTATGCCGGCATTGACAAAGATTCCGCCGTGTCAGATAGTAATTTGAAAATATGATTTTTTAGGGCCTCCAAGTTTACAAAGATAGACACAGGCTTTATTTTAACGTCTTTCAAACCGTATATTTGTGTTTCGGTGGCAAAGAAAGGACTTTTTTGGCTCTTAATAGGCTTATATGCGGTAGGAAGATTCTTATTTCCTCCTTTAGAGTTTACTGGGGATAGCTATGGTTATGCCTGTGAATTGCTAAAAGGAGATTTATGGAATTCGCACCATATTTTACACAAATACTTCATAAATGATCTATGGCTAATTTTAAAACCATTGCATCTTTTCCAAAATCCCTTACTTTTTTACAGTACCCTCCATTTGATTATTGCCCTTTCCTGTATTTACGTACTTCAGCGGATCTTGGAATACCGTCATTGGTCGCAATCAAGAATTTACTTGGCTTTGTTGTTTGTAATTTCTGGTTTTGCGTTCACGAAATACAATATCGAAAATGAGGTTTATTTCTATCCAATTTTACTATCTCTGATTGGTTCTTATCAGTTTGAAAAAAACCAAAAATACACGGCTGCTATATGGCTGGGGCTGGCATGTTTGTTTCACCAAATTCATATTTTTTGGCTACTAGGCTTATTATTCCCTCGAGATTGGAAAAAACCATCTAATTATTACCCACTGGGTTTTGGCTTAGCTATTCCTATAGTGACCTACACAACAATTGGACTTATTACGAATGTAACCTTAAGCAGTTTACTTTTTCACGATGTACAAGCTGGTTTGGTGCAAACAATACCCAATATTAATAATACCCTTTTATTCTTCGTAAATATTGTTAGAACCCTATTTCAAGTTCATGGTGATATTTTGTTATTCTGGAATTTATGGAACCCGTATTATTCTGGAATCGCGGTTCTCATCTTTATTTTTATTCTTTTGGGATTTGTCATTTATCTCCGTGAAAGACGTTTTTCTTATCAGAAAAGCGATTGGTATTTTTCGTATAGCGTGGCCTTTATACTCCATCTAGCATTTGCATGGTACTCTGTTGGAAATATAGAATTCATGGTAGTGTTGCCTATTTTATTTGTGTTGACGCTTCGTAATGGCAGCTTATTAAAACATTCCATGTTATTGGGAGTTGGTTTAATACTATGGAATACCACACAATGGTTTATTCCCATGGCCAAAACAAGACCCAACAGAATAAAAGATCAAATAGAAATTGCAACGCGAATCGTTGAGGATGAATTTCATGACAACTCCAATTCCCATAAAATAAAAGTCTTCACTCAAAATGCGGCCCTCGTTCAGAACACTTATGAGTACATGAAGCTCAGTAAATTAATGGCAAGCAATGATACCATTACAAAACACCCGAACATTGAATTCATAGACTATCATAAAGACTCCTTAGAATCTGGCTATTTATTAACTTTTTCCCATGGCAGAATGAATCGTATGAAACTTAGCTTTTCAACAACTGAAGGAATTCCAAAAGATTCAATGACAAGCCTAACAAGGCTTTATCGAGATACAGGAATAAACGGATTGCTAGAGTTTTACAGAGTGGAGTTAAGAAAGGAAGATCCTACCAATTCAGATAGGTAACATCAGGTAGCAAGGTCAACGATTGATCTTTCACTTCATAAATGCTACCACCGTATTTCTGTATTAATCGGTAATCATGAGTCGCCATTAATACTGAAGTTCCTTCAGCACATATTTTCTGAAGCAACTCCATTACTTCATCGCTAACTCTCGGATCTAAGCTACCTGTAGGTTCATCGGCTAATACCAATTTAGGATTGTTTAATAATGCGCGCGCAATTACCAAACGTTGTTGTTCTCCTCCACTTAATTCAGATGGATATTTATACCCTTTGTTCTCTAATCCAACAATACCTAAAACTTCGTTACAACGAGCTAACATCACGTCTCTTTTCTTCCACCCGGTGGCTTTTAATACAAAGAGTAAATTATCTAATGCCGAACGGTCGCTTAATAATTGGAAATCTTGAAAGACTATCCCCAATTGACGGCGCAAATACGGAATTTTAGATTCTTTCAAACCATTAAGTTGAATTCCGCTTACTTCCCCATTGCCCTCAACCAATGGAATTTCACCATACAAGGTTTTTAGAATTGTTGACTTACCGGAGCCCGTTCTTCCAACCAAGAATACGAATTCTCCTGGATGAACGGTTAAGTCAATATTTTTCAAAATTGGTATTCTCCCTTGAAACAGAGTGGCTTGTTCGATTTTAATTGGAAATTCCACGCAGCAAATGTAATTGTTTAACGGCTCAATCGCAGTTCAACATATTAACAGGGATAAACAGTGTATAAATTCCTTAACGAATACTCCAATCAATTGGGTCCATACCTTGATTGATTAGCCATTCATTTGCTCTTCTAAAATGTCCACACCCATCAAAACCGCGGTAAACGGAAAGAGGACTTGGATGCGAAGTTGTCAATACTAAATGACGGGACAAATCCATACCCTTTAATAATTGAGCCGCATTACCACCCCACACCATAAAAACTATGGGTCTTTCTAAATTAGCAAATCGCCGAATAGTTGCCGAAGTAAATCGTTCCCAACCAATATTTTTATGTGATAACGGGCGCCCTTCTTCAACCGTTAATATGGAATTCAACAAAAAAACACCTTGTTTCGCCCAAGACTCTAAATCGCCGTGTTCATGTAATACATTGGGAAGGTCTCTCTTAATTTCCTTGAAGATATTCTTCAAAGACGGTGGAAGGCTTACTCCCTTATTAACGCTAAAACACAACCCATTTGCTTGATTAGGACCGTGATAAGGATCTTGACCTAAAATTACGATTTTGACATCTGAAATGGGGGTTAAATTCCAAGCACGAAGAACCTGTTGACTTGAAGGATAAATCCGCTTGTTATCTAATCGCAAATCATCGATGAACCTATTTAAATCATGCAAAAAAGCATCATTTTTGCGCTTTCGAATCCATTCAAACCATTCGTTATGTTCGGACAGACCCAGTATCATTTCATTACTTAACTCAAAAGTTCTTCAAGTTCTTGCACATCTAAATTATTGAGCAAGGTATCTTCGTCTGGAATAATACTTTCAGCCAATTTGGTTTTCCTTTGTTGGAGCGATAAAATTTTCTCTTCAATGGTGTTTTTAGTTATGAACTTATAACTCATCACTGTCCTATTCTGCCCTATTCTATGCGCTCTGTCTTCAGCTTGTTTCATGGTAAAAGGATTCCACCATGGATCTGCTAAGAAAACGTAATCAGCTGCTGTTAGATTCAATCCGCTGTTACCTGCTCTTAAACTCAATAAGAAGACTTTGATATTTGCGTTTTCTTGAAACAGGTCAATTTGTTCGGCACGATCCTTTTCGTCCATAGAACCATCCAAATAACAAAACTCTATATGTTGCTCTTTCAATATTTCAGAAATGTTTTTCAAATAACCCACAAATTGCGAGAACAACAAGATTTTGTGACCATTTTCAATAGCGCGCATTAACATATGGATGATTTCTTCATCTTTACCGCTACTACCTTGGTATTCGTGCTCTTTTAATTTGGGATTCAGCGCAAGTTGACGAAGGTGCATCAATCCGTTGAATATTTTCAATCTGGATTTATTGATGCCCACTTGATTAACATGACTAAGAATCTCGTTACGGTATTGACTTTTTACGCGTTCGTAAAGCTCCTCTTGTTCTTCATTCATTTCACAGTAATGAATCTTTTCAACTTTTGGAGGTAAATCTTGCATTACCTGTCCTTTGGTTCTGCGCAACACAAATGGATCAATAAACCTCTTGAGTTCTTTTGTTTTACGCTCATTACCTGCCTTTTCAATGGGCTTAATGAAATTTTTCTCAAAATATGTAAAACTGCCCAATAAGCCAGGGTTCAAGAAATTCATTTGACTCCAAACATCGGCAAGGGTATTTTCAATGGGTGTTCCAGTAAGCGCGATTCGTTTTTTTACCGGAATTTTTAAAAGATTTCTTGCCGTTAACGAAGACGGATTCTTAATAGCTTGACTTTCATCAAGTACCATCAATCGAAACTCGAATTTTCTTAATATTTCGGTGTCGTTTCTCAAAGTCCCATAACTCATTATGAGCAAATCATAATCCGAGAAGTCGGAAATGATTTTATGCCTACCCAAACCATTATAGGTGCAAACCTTTAATTCAGGTGCAAACTTTGCGGCTTCTGACTTCCAATTGTATAATAACGATTTTGGACAAACCACCACAGAAGGACCAACCCATAGTGTTTCATCATGCTCAGGACGTTCCGCCCAGGCTGTTAGCTGATCTTTTGAAGGGCGTTTATCGTAATAAGGTCCCGATTTATAGTCTAAAGTTATTTGTTGAATTACCGCCAAAGTTTGAATGGTTTTACCCAATCCCATATCGTCTGCAAGTAGAGCACCCAGTCCATTTTCTAGTATAAACCGCAACCAATCATAACCTTGTTTTTGATAAGACCTTAATGTAGCTTTAAACCCATCAGGCAAATCATATTCGGGAATACCTTGGTTTGCAATTGTTTCAACCCAATCGGATGAAGGCAATTCTTCCTCCATATAAGGTTGAATGTCTTCTAATAGACTCAAATGAATCTTTTTGATACGTAAACCTTCGTCTGTTTCTTCCGAGAAATTAATAACCTTAGCAAACCTTGCAAACCATTCTTTGGGAATGATCGCAATTGAACCATCTGGTAATACAAACTCTTGTTTGTTATTAAGAATATGAGTTCTCAGTCTTTTAAAAGGAATTTCAACCTCGCCAAATTTTACGATGGCCATTACGTCAAACCAATCATCGGATTGATTTACCTTCACTTTTAACTCGACACTACCAAGATGGTATTTTATTTCATTGAAATCTTGTTCGATTTTAAACCCTTCTCGTTTTAAATTCTCCGTGTAATCATTCAACCACTCGATCAAAGCATAGGTTTTATCTTCGTCCTTTTCAGCACGAAAAATACTGCCTTCACCGTGTGTCAAGCCTAATTCAAGCAGTGTCTTAATCTTCTCTTTTTCTGTTTTATAAGAACGCTTGATTCGATAAAATGTATAATCGTCTCCTTCTTTCGCTAAACGCACGTTTACACGTTTATCAACGTGATAGGGAAATAACCAATTGCCATATTGAAAATACAATACCGCCTGAGGCGCTTGTTCTAATACCTTGGTGATTCTTAATACGGGTCGAACCTCTAATTGTTCCGTTTGTATTTTAAATCCTTTGGCAAAAACATCGTGATTTTCTAACAAGGGAAGAACGAATTTTTGAAGATACATTTCTTCCTGCTTGGGATCAATATGGATGTGTTTTTTATGGAAAAATGGCTTGATTTTATTGCCATCAATATGTTCATGAAAGAACAGCAATTTGTCCCTTGTTAACAACCAAGCAGGTTTCCCCACCAACAATTCTGCATCCTTTTCGTAGATGTGCACTTTTTCATCTTTATGTCGAAGTGTCACAAAATAGTTAATGCCTTCCTCATCTCTACGAAAATGAAACAATACCGTAGCAGGCTCGTTGCTAAATTGCAAACGCGATCCCATGGGCTCTCCCAAGTTTCCCGATCTATACAAAGGATAGTCTTTGATGATATTAAGCAATCCAACAAGTTGATTTTCAATATATTCTCTAACCAACTTTTTTATATCCTCATTGAAATGCTTGGCAAAAAAATCTGTCGCGCGTATTTTCTTATTACCCGTATAAAATTTCTTCATTATTTGGTCAACTTCATAATTCTCTATGATGTTGACCGCCCTTTTTTGATTGTCATCTAACCCGTAATAGTCGGCATTTTGCTTTCTAATTCTTTGGAATGTCAGGGATGGATTGCCATTTTCTAGCAATTGAATTGCATTGGCTTCTACGACCATCCCAAAAAAGGGATGGTTCACAAAAGTGAATACTACCTCAAATCTTTTTGTATTTACAACTTCCATATTGCACTTTTGTGAAACTGAAACCTCAAATTTACAGCCACAACAGCTGTTTTCACTAATTTTGTTAACTTTTTTTCATAAACAGTTCTAAGAAAGACAATTCAGAGCCCAATGAAGTCCTATGATAAATTAAATTCCTACGAAAGAATCCATACTCAATGGTCAGGTTTAATGGATCCAAATGCACCTTGGATTTCCAACCT
>Ga0181601_10004227_pt1 | contig 12052 bp, 6 predicted proteins | sample 041ome_8_FD_133020 | JGI IMG/M metagenome (GOLD analysis project Ga0181601, IMG submission 133020) | Coastal salt marsh microbial communities from the Groves Creek Marsh, Skidaway Island, Georgia - 041407BS metaG (megahit assembly) | ecosystem: Environmental > Aquatic > Marine > Intertidal zone...
ACCCGCGTCTGCCCGCGGCTTCGGGAAGCGACGCTCCGCCGCGCTCGAGCGCGAGCGTCCAGTGCGCCTTCGGTCGCGCGTCCGCGTCTCGGCGCGCGGTCGAGACGCCCGCGACCGACTCGGACGCCATCGCAGACGACGCGCGCTCGCCGGAGATGAGCAGGAACTGCCCGAGGTCCGGCCCGGCGTCCACGGCGGCGGCGCCCGCCGCGCGACCGCCCACGAACACCGCGCACAGAGGCGCGCCGCGCGCCGACCAGAACCGGATCTCGCCGTCGCGCGCGCACGCCACCGCGACGAGCGACTGTTCGTCCGTCTCGACGTCTCGCTGTTCGAGGTTCGGATACGAACCATCCATCGAAGACGAAGAGACGCGCTTCCGCCACCAGAGCGCCGAGACGATCGGCGAGCCCGCGGTGCGCAGCACGCGGATGGCGGGCGCGGCGGCGCCTTCGGCGTCCTCGGCGTCTTCGGAAGACGCGCGAAGCGCCGCGCCGGCGGGGATGACGTACACGCCACCGCCCCGCGTGCCGCACAGTAACAGAGGCCCGTCCGCGTCTGAGGAGCAGCAGGGAGGACTGAACTCCAGCGAGGTGATGCGCGCCTGCTCACCCTCGTACCAAGGGAGCGCGGAGCGCGTCGCGCGCGCGTTTTTTTCGTCGGCGAGCATCGATGCTCGCTCCGCGCCCTCGGACGTTCCCGCGCGCGCCACGCGCTCCGCGCGTAACAACAGGTGGTGCCTTGTGCCCTCCTCGGAGGCGTGCGCGGCGGCGTGGAACACGCGCGTCGCGGGAGGATCGCCCGGACGCGCGGCCGCCTCGGACGTGCACGCCGCGGCGACGAGCTCGCGGCGACCCTCGCGCGCGCGCGGGGCGCGTCCCGCGGCACCCGAGGCGTCGTCTTCGCTCGCGAAGGCGCCGGAGGGGGGGTCGCTGGAGGCACGCGCGGAGCCCCCCGCGGCGGGGGAGCTCGTGGACGAGCTCCGTCGGACCTCGCCGCCGGGGTCTTTGCTTCGCGAGCGCACCGCCAGGACCTTCTCCACCGCGAACAGGGGGATGTCCAGGGGCGGGCGCAGCTCCTCATCCTCGTCGTCGTCGGTCTCGGAGTCGGCATTGCGATGCATCGATCCGCGCCCGACGGTATCCTCCGCGGCGCCCAGCGCGGAGGACTCGACTCCGAAGAGCCCCGGCACGACGCCGTCGCTCGGCGTCGCCATCGTCCCCGTCGCGCGCGAGACGCGCGTCGGGGAATGCTCGACGCGCCGGTCGTCGCTGAGTTTGACACGCAGCAGCAAATTCGTCACCGAGACCCTCCCACGCCGAGAACCTGGCGAGTTTCCACGTCAGAAAAGTGTAAGCTTACACTTTTGCCGACACACCCCACACAACTGCAGGACACCTCCCCCATGGTTCGCTTCGATCATGTGCGTCTTCCCGCGCTCATTTCCATGCCCACACCGGCGGTTTCGAGACTTCCGTGACCCGGCGCCGTCCCGCGCATCTCAACGAGTCAAATCGGCTCGCCGCGCGACGCCGCCCTCATTTTCCCGTTCGGCATCCGACTCACCACCGCTCGCGCTGACCCTGCCCCCGACCCCCCCCTCTCGCGTGCTTCTCGCCGCAGGCCGCAATAGCCTCCTCAGCCGAGTTTGAGCTCGCCAACGTGGTGCGTCCGCGCTCGAGCCGAAGCGCCCTCCTCTCCGGGCCGGGGTCTCGAGACGCGTCCCCCGCCCGCGCGGATCGAAAAGGACACAGCACCCTTTTTTCAACTGTCGCGTTTTAGACTGTCGCCATCCGCGCCGACGCGTCGACGGTCGCGCGATCGCGCGCGCCTCGCCCCTGACCTCTCGCGCCCGCCCCTCGCCTGACCCCGCTCAGATGCGCGTCGACGCGGAGGAGCGCGGCGTCGTCGCGCAGTTCTTCGCGATGCTCAAGGACGACGCGTGGAGCCACGCGTCGAGCGCCGACGGCACGGACGTGTTCAAGCTCCCCGGCGAGCGCATCCACCGCATCATGGGCGTGACGCGCACGGACGCGACGCCCGAGCAGGTGCTGACGTTCTTCTCCGACCCGCTCAACTTCGACGAGCACTTCAAGGTCCTGGACGCCATGTTCAAGGCCGGGTCGGTGGTCAAGATCGGCGGCGCGGGGCTGGCGGCGCCGGAGATGGTCGACGACGCCGCGGGCGTGTCCGGGTCCGACGGAGCCTCCGCCGGCGGAGCATCCGCCGGCGGAGTGAGAAAGGGACGCGCGAACTTCCCTTTCGGGAACTTCGCCGCGCTGTCCGTCGGCGGCGACGACCGCCGCGCCGCCGCGGACCCCGGCGATGTGAAGGCCTCGGGCTCGGGCCTGCTCGCCGGGCTTCGCGCGAGCGGCCCGGGCGCGAAGATCGAGGAGGCTTTCCTCCGCGCGACCGGCGAGCGAAAACGGCCGGACGCCGACGCGGCGTCCGTCGCGTCGCGGCTGGCGAATTTGCCCTCCGCGCAGACGGAGGCGACGCGCGACGCGCTGGCGCGGTCGAACGAAGCGCCTTCGCGGACGGACGGGGACGGAGACGTGTCGGACTTGATAGCCTCCGCGGAGACGCGCGACCCGAAGTTCGTGGACCGACCGGGGCACGCGTTACTGCACGGCACGTTCCGGCTTCCCTCCGTCGTGCCCGACCGCGACTTCGTCTGGGACCAGGTGGCGCTGCGCCTGCCTACCGGGAGCGTTTTGATCGCGGGAAAGTCCGTGGAAGTCTTCGGCGAGGACGAGGTGGTGCCCGTGAGCAAGGGGCACGTGCGCGGCGCCGTGCTGACGAGCGGCTACTACGTCGCGCCGGAGTCGGCGGCGGAGGGCGGCGGGTCCAAGATCGCGTTCGTCGTGCAGGCGGACCCGAAGGGAAGCCTGCCCGCGTGGGTCGTGAACTTCGTCGCGCCCAAACAGGCGCACAACGTGACGCGGCTCAGGAAGTTCCTCGACGGACGATGACGGGCGCGAGCGAACGGATCGCTTCGTTTCGTTTTCGTGTACGAAAGGAGTCACGTAGCAATAGAAAAGAGTATTGAAGGGCGCCGTCTCCGCGGCGGTATCGACGGTTAGGGTCTATCATCGCGCTCGAAACGTCGTATCGATACCGCGGGCCGCGCGCGGTCGCCGCGTCGTCGTCGTCGTCGTCGTCGTGTACTCTTGCTATGCGCTTGTGCTCATACGCTCAGACGCGTTCTAAAATCTAAAACGCCGCGCCGCGCCGTCGGACGCGAGTCGTCCGTCGACTCCCGACACTAACAGGCGCGCGGCGTCGTCAGAGCCCTTCGCCAACTTCGCACCCGTGCGCGAGGCGCGCCATGCGCGCCACCACGAGCTCGAGGATCGCCGGCTCGACGCTCACGAGCCGGGCGAAGCCCTCACCCCACAGTGCGGGCGTGCGCGTGGACCCGGATGCGAAACTCTCGCCGCGCGCGTTGGGCGCCGCCGCGACGTCCACGTCGCTCCCGGGATCGGCGGCGGCGCCCGTTCCCGACCAGTCCGCCCTCGTTTCGCCGCCTTTTTTTTTGCCCGGACCGCTTTCGGGCCGGCGCGCGGTCGCCGCGTGGGCGCTCAGCGCCAGCGCGCGCGCCGCCGCCTTGAACGCGCGCGGGAACCGCGCGTGCGTCGCGCGGGTCCACGTCGCGGGCGCGCCCACGCTCAGCTGGTGCACGCACGCGCCGTCCGTGGTGGCGACGTACAGGAACTCGCCATGCGCGGCGCGCGCGACGCACGCCGGCAACAGCCGGTGGTGGCCGCTCGTGCCCGGCCCCGAGGCGTGCGCGTGCACCTCCGCGACGCGCGCGCCGTTGCTCGCGCCGAGCACCCAGACCGTCCCGTCCCTGTGCGCGAGGAACAGGAGCGTCCCGCCCCCGCCCGAGGTGAGCGACGCGCAGTCGACGAAGCGGACGCGGCCCGTCGCGCCCTCCACCGGGAACCGGCGCACCTCGCGCCCGTCCTCGGCGTCAACCAGAACCACCCGCAGCGGCGTGTTGGGCTCGGCGAACGACGTGCCCTTCATCATCGACGCCGCGCACGTCGCCAGGAGCAGAGGCGCGGGCGAATGCGCCTGAGCACCAGTGATGGCGTCCTTCGACCCGCGCCGAGAAGGAGGGCGAGGCAGCGCGGCGAGGCCGGCGAGGTACACGTCGCGCACCGCGAGCTTCGGCGACTGCCACGCGCGGCGTCCAGAAACCTCCCCGCCCGTCCCCGTGGGACCTGCGGCGTCGTCCCCGCGCCGCAGGTCCCACGCGCGCAGCGCCTTTGCGTCCACCGTGGTGGAGTACATGCGCGAGCCGTCGGGGTGCATGGCGACGTGGCAGACGCCGTCCTCGTCGAACGCGGGGTCGTCGCGGAACGAGCCCGGGACGCCGGCGTCCCAGCCGGGCGCCTCGCCGGTGGCGCCGTCCCACACCGGGAACACGCCGTGCGCGCCCACCGCGCCGACCAGAAACGTACCCGGGGACGCGGCTGGGGACCATGGACCGTCGCCGTCGCGAGGCACGACTCGAAACGACAGCAGCCGCCGTATGGGCCTCGGTTCCGGGGCGCCCGCCGCGCGCTCCGCGGCGAACGCCGACGCGAACGGGTTTCGACGCGGCCTCCGCCGGCGCGGCAACCGCGCGAGCGCGGGATGCGTCCCCGAATCCTCGCGACTCTCGGCGGCTCGGCGGCTCGCCCCGAACCGAAGCGCACCCGTCGCAACGTCCCAGCCCCAGAGCGTGCCGTCCGCCATCCCCGCGAACACGGACGAGCCCGCCGCGTCCAGCGCGACCGAGAGCGCGCCCACGGCGTTCTCCGCCCTGAGCCACGCGACGATCGCGCTGCGGTTCCGCCGGGACGGCGGTGCCGCCTCGCCCGCGTCGAAGCTCGTGGAGGCCTCGAGCCTCGCGTCGCGCGCGTGCTCTACGCCAGCCTTCGCGTCCCTGAGGAGGCGCCACACGCGGACGTGCGCGGTCCCCGGCTCGTTCGGGGACGCCCCACCGGCGGCGACGGTGGTGCCGTCGCGAGACACCGCCAGCGCAAACACCTCGAACGCATCGGGGCTGTGCTCGTGGCCCCACTCCAGCCTCAGGCCGGTGGGGCGGAAGTCGCCGGGTTCGAGGCCGTGCGCGGCGCGACCCTTCTCGCCCCCATCGCCTCCGCCGCCAGACATCGGCGGCGCCCCACGCGCCCGTCGCTGTGAGCGGGGGCACTCCAGCCACGAAATTTGCGCGCCGCGCAGGACTCATCCCAGATTCGACCGCCGACGTGGAGCGGCGTGTTTCGTGCGCGTTGCCGCCGCCGCGCGGGCCCACACCGGTGGCGCGCCCGCGTGTGGCACCGCGCTGCACGACCCCGAGAGCTCGCGTCGCGCGCTCTTTCGAACCCGTCCCTCCGCGACCTCACCGCGTCGCCGACCCGAGGCCCCGAGGCGCCCGACCCCCCGCCGCCTTGCCCGTTCTCACGCGCGACGACGACACGCGCGATGAGCGTCGATGCGCTCCGCGCGGAGCTGATGGACCAGAGCCTGGACATGCCCCGTCGTTTCCGCGCGCTCTTCGCGCTCCGGAGCGTCGGTGGCGACGCGTCCGTGTCCGCGCTGCTGGCCAGCCTGCGGGACCCCAGCGCGCTGTTCAAGCACGAGGTGGCGTTCGCGCTGGGGCAGATGCAGGCCACGGGCGCCGTCGAGACGCTCAAGGCGATGCTGCGCGATGAGAGCGAGCACAGCATGGTGCGTCACGAGGCTGCGGAGGCGCTGGGCGCCATCGCGAGCGACGCGTGCCTAGAGGCGCTGGAGACGGCATCCGAAGACGCGTCGCAGGTGGTGCGGGAGACCGCCACGCTGGCGCTGCAGCGCCTCAGGTACGCGCAGGCGAAGCGGCGGGACGCCCAGGCGAAGGCGCCGGCGGCGGCGGCGGCGGCGGCGGCGGCGGCGCGACCCGACGTGCTGGGCTCGGCAAAGGAGCAGCTCTCCGCCGGCGCGCACGGCACGCATTCGCGCGTGGACGAGCCCGACTCGCCGTACATTTCCGTCGACCCCGTGCCTGCGGCGCCGAGCGACGTCCCGACGCGCGCGCTGCGGGTGACGCTGGCGGACGAGTCGGCGAGCTTGTGGGATCGGTACGGCGCCATGTTCGCGCTTCGCAACCGCGATGACCCGAGCGAGGTCGCGAAGGCCCTGGGGTCCGTGTTGGCCACCTCCGACAGCGCGCTGCTGAAGCACGAGGTGTGCTACGTGCTGGGCCAGATCCAGGAGAAGGGCAACGACGCGCGCGCGGCGTTGCGGGCGACGCTGGAAAACGCGCGCGAGCACCCGATGGTTCGGCACGAAGCCGCCGAGGCCATCGGCTCCATCGCCGCCGAGGACACGGAGGCGCTGCTTCTGAAGTTCCGGGACGACCAGGACCGCATCGTCGCGGAGAGCTGCGAGGTGGCGCTGGATATCATGCAGAGCGAGATCAGCGGCGAGTTCGTGCCGCTGGTCGTCGAGCCGACGCGCGCCGCGGCGTGAATTCGTAAGAATCTCTTCGAACTCGTTTCGGGTGTTCTCGGCCGGGAGCCCTTCTTCCGACGACTCGCGAGTTTTGATTAAATCGAGCGATCGTTCGAATCGCACGCTTCCGTTCCCTCTCGCCCGCGTGTCCTCTCACAACGCCGCGCGCCGTTCCCGGCGCCGGACGTGTCTTCCCGAGGCCGGAATCAGCAGAGGGCTGGCGACCGCGTTCTGGTGCGGACGGCGCTCGCGTGGCTCGGAAAGCTGCGTCTCGAGTCGCGCGCTTTCGTGTTAGGGTAACTGGGCCGTTTGAGTGCGACGCGACTAGGCGCGGGAGGGTTCGGGCGCCATGTCCGCGGCGATGGAGGCTGCCGGCGCCAAGAGCCGAAACGCGCGTCTCCCTCCCGAGGTGAACCGCATCCTGTACGTCCGGAACCTCCCGTTCAACATCACCGCGGACGAGATGTACGACATCTTCGGGAAGTACGGCGCGATTCGGCAGATCCGGCTCGGCGACCGCAAGGACACCAGGGGCACGGCGTACGTGGTGTACGAGGACATCTACGACGCGAAAAACGCGGTGGATCACCTCTCAGGGTTCAACGTGGCGAACAGGTACCTCATCGTGCTGTACTACAACGCCGCGCGGGGTGCGAAGCGCACGGACCAGGCCAAGAAAGCCGCGGAAATAGCCAAGCTCCAGGAGAAACACGGCGTCGACGGCGCTTCGGACGCGTTGTAGCGAGCCGAGTCGATCGCCCGACGACAGGCGAGAGAATGCACGACGATGTAGTTAATGTCAATGCGATGTACGTAGCGTATTAATACGACTCACCGCAACCCTTGAAAGTACGGGTGTTCTAAGCACGCCGCGCCCGTGCGCCTCTGTCGCGGGTTGAGCTCGAGCAAGCCGCGCACGAAATCGAGCGCGACGTCGTCGAAGACGCCGCCGTATCGCGCCGGCAACGACTCCTCAAACACGCCCAGTTCGTCTTCGGGAAACGTCACGCCGGCGTTGTGCGGGTTCACGCTGAACGCCATCATCTGACCCGGCGTGAGCCGACCCAAACACCTCTGCACCAAACGCAGCTGGTCCACGTCGTTCTCGCCCGGGAACATCGGCTCGCCGTCGCGCAGCTCGCCGGCCAAACACCCAACCGCCCACATGTCAACCGGCTGCCCGTATCCGGCGCGCGTCACGCCCCCCACGCCGTCCGCCGCGCGGTAGGGCTGCCCCAGTAGGAGCTCGGGCGCGCGGTACCACCGCGTGGCGACGTAGTCCGTGAGAGGCGCGCCGTCGCCGGTGTCCTCCGCCCCCGGGAGCTCGCGCGCGAACCCGAAGTCACACAGCTTGAGCACGCCGTCGTCGCCGACGAGCAGATTCTCGGGCTTCACGTCGCGGTACACGTACCCGCGCGCGTGCAGGTACGCCAGCGCCAGGCACAGCTGGAACACGTACCGCCGGACCTCCTCCGCGGGCAGACCGCCCGCCGGGGGGGGTGGTTCGTTCGCCGTCTGTTCGGCGTCGCGCATCTCGACGGAGACTTGATCGTCGCCGAGAACGTCGGGAGTTTTCGCGTCATCGCGCGCGTCAAAAAAGTCGGCGTCGCGCTCGGCGGCTTGCAGAATCTGCAGCAGCGTACGCGGCACGAACTCCATGGCGACGTAGAGCTTGTCGTTCTGGTAGAAGTCGCCGAGGTGCTTGACGATGTTGGGGTGGTCCAGGCTGCGCAGCGCGCGCACCTCGCGCTCGCTCGTGCGCCGCACCTCCTCCACGTCCGGGTCGCTCGCGTGGATCTTGAACTCCTTCACCGCGCAGAAGCGCGATTCGGTCGCCGCGTCCGCGCACCGCATCACGCGCCCGTACGCGCCCTCGCCCACCAGCTCCACCACGCGCAGGGCCGCGAGTGTGCCGGCGGCACCCAGCAGGGACCCGCGGCCGACCACCTCGTTCGTTCGTTCCGCTTCCGCTTCGTTCGAAACGCCACCGGAGTCGGACCGCTCTTCCGCGCCGACGGAGCCGTCGACGGAGCCGTCGACGGAGCCGTCCCCCTCCGCGCGGCGCGCGACGAGACGAGCGCCCGAGCGGCGGGCGCTCGTCTCGTCGCGCGCGCGCGCCTCGCGCGCCGCGCGGTTCAGGCACGCGCGCATCGCGAGCACCGCGGGGTCGTCCTCCGCGAGCCCGCCCTTCTCGCGCGCCTCCGCCAGCGCGAACGAAGAGGGCTGATTGCGCGTCACCGCCGCGTCGAGCGCGCGACGCGCGGCTTCCCGACCCCGCGCCGCCGCCAGGAGCGCCTCCGCGTCGGCGATCGCGTCGCGGAACGGACGCGTAAACGCGTGTTCGTTCCGCGATCCCTCCGGAAGCGCCGCCGCGTAAGCATAGAGCGCGGCGTGGAGCGCCTCCATCGCGAGCCGGTCGGCCTTCGCGTCGCGGCGGGAGGCCCGCGCCGCCGCCGCCGCCGACGCCACCGCGCGCGCGGCGAGGCGCGCGCGCGCGTCGGGCTGACCCGCCGCGAGGCGCGGGGGCCGCGGCGCGGCGCGGCCTCGAGCCCGGGACCTGCCGGAGAGCAGGCTCGCGGGCACCCGTTTTTTTTCGGGCGGCGCGTCCGGCGTGATCGGCTTGGGCCAGGGCGCGTCCGCGGCGACGGCGCTCGCCGAGGTCGGGAAGTGGTCCGCCGGCGGCGCCGCGGCTTCAGTCGCGGCGCGGACATTCGCGGGCGTCGGCGCGCCGGAAAGCGCGGGTTCACGGTTCCAGGCGCGGGAGACGCGCGGCTTGTGCTTGCCACGCGCCCCCGAGGCTGGCCGCGCGCGAAAGCGTCCGCCGCGCGCGGGCGCGCCGCGCGACCGAATGAACGCGTCGCCGCCGGGGAACGCGATGGTGGTGGTCCCCCGCGCGGCGCGGAAACCGGGAGGGTCCGCGGCGGCTCTCTCCCGCGCCGACGCCCCCGGCGCGGCGTCTCGCGGCGCGCCGTACACAGCTTTCCTGAACCTGAACGCGCGCGCGCCTCCCCCGCTCCCCCCCGCTCCCAGCTTGACGTCCGGCTTCGTCAGGCCCGGCGCGCCGCTCGCCGCGTCCGCCGAGGCGGCCCAGTCGGCGCTCTGTTTTTCGCGCCCGACGCGAGATTCGACGTCATCCGCGAACGTCGCGAGCTTCACCGCGGTGAGCTGCGGCAAGCCCAGGGCGGGCTCCAGCGTCTGTCGCGCGCGAACGTCGCCGTCGAGGATGTACTGCGCGCCGGGTGCGCCGGCGGCGGTCATTTTCCGCGACGGCGCGCGAGCGACGCGCCTGTCCCCGAGCGTCGAGTGAATGTCACCCGCTCGCGCGCCCAGCTCGCGTCGAAGTTGGTCCTGAAACGCGCGTTTCAGCTCCACCGGGTCCCCCACGGCCGCGCCGGGCGGGAGGGTGTTGAGGCCCCGCGGCACCCCCATCGGCGCACACGCGAGTCTCGCTTCCGACCGGCGGACGCGCCTGGGAGAGTGCCTCGCGCCGCGGACGCTCCGACGAATTCGAATCTCATCAACTCTCCGTCGATTTCGGTTCCAAAAGCGGAACTGCCGAAACGCGTGCCGAGAAAAAAACGCCATTGACGCGGCGCGCGAAGGCGCGATGGAGGAGGCGGCGCTCCCCCGCACGGCTGACGAGCGGCGCGCGGCGCTCGATGCGACCGAGCAGCGCGAAGAGACCGCGATGCGCGTCGAGCACGCCGCGCAGGTGGAGCGCTTTCAGAGGCGCCTGGTGATGGAAGCGCTCGGAGTGCGCGGAGGCTCATCCGATGAAGTGCGTCACAAAACCACGTACCCCCAACCGAAAGCTTCAGGGATTTCGGCACGCGAGCCCACGCGAGCCGACCCGGTCGCGTGACCTCGGTCCGACCTTCGCGTCTCCGCACCCCACGCGCAGTCTCGGACGCGCGCAAACGCTAAGCACCAACACGCTCCCTCCTTCCCGCCGCAGGTGTCCGCCAAGGTGCACGCGCTGCGCCACCTCGCGGTGGTCAAGGCGCAGCAGAAGGAGTACGCGCTGGCGATGGACGCGCGCGACGCCGCCGACAGGCTGCGCGAGGACCAGCGGCTGAGCGCCGAGCGCGCCGTTTTGGACGACCCGCGGTCCATCAGCGATATCACCGCGCTCCTGGCGAAGCAGGGAAGGGAACTGGGCGAGCTCAGGGCCAGGCACCGCGCGACGCGAGCGCGCCTGGACCGCGAGGTGGAATCCTGGGACGTCCGAGGCGTTTTTTTCCCGGGTCCCGCGAAGGGCGACGAAAGACGATTAGATCCGCCGCCGCGTTCGGCGGCGTCGTCGCCCGCGCCGCGCGCGCTCGCCCCGCCCGTTGCGGCGGTGACTCCCTCCTGGGGCGCGTTCCGCACGCCCGCGGAGGAGACGCGGAGAGACGCGGGGACGGCGACGAAGGCGTTCCTGGAAGCCGGAGGCGTTTGGTTCGATTCCGGCGCGGGCGACTCGAGTCGGTTTCCCGAAGCCGCGTCGCGAACGCCGATTCGCGCGTTGGATTTCGGCGTCTCGGACGTTCGGGACGGAACCGCGAGCGGTCGTTCTACAGCGCGGGAACATCACGAACCTCTTTCTCCCGATACCCGCGAGCCGATACCCGCGATACCTGGCTCTGTCTGGTCGCAGTTCGGCCGGCGCAGAACCTGGCTCCGGCGGCCGTCGGCGACCGTTTTCGATTTCGAGGCGGTCGCCGCGGCGGGCGCGCGTTCGCCGTCCTCGCCTTCGCCAGCGGGTCGCGCCTCGCTTTCGCCCTTCGAGACGACGAAGACGCGCGGGCTGAACGAGGAGAGGACCACAAAAACCGAGAAAAACACCACCACCGCCGTGGTATCCCTGGGATACCAGATGCAATCTCGCGCGGCGTTGCTTTCGATTCCGCGCCTGACGTTCCCAACCGGCGAAGCGCGCGCCGCCGAGCGCGAGGATTGGCGCGGCGTTTCGCTCGGCGCGCCCGTGGACGTCGCGCCCCCGACCGCCGCCGACGACTGGCGGTCGCTCGCGATGATGCGCGCGAGGGATTCTGGGACGCGCGCGGCGGCGGCGCGCGCGCACGGCGAGTACAGGGACGCGCTCGATGTCGTCTCTTTGAACGCGAACGACCCGCGACGTTTTACGAATCGCGGGTTCGCCGACGCGGCGTCGGCGGAGTCGGATGCGAAGACGTCTTTCCTCGCGCGTCGCGACCGCAGCTACTCGTCCGACCTCGTCGGTTTCGACGATCGCGAGAACGCGCAGGACGAAGCCTGGACGCGACGCGGTCCGACCGGCCCGACCGGGAGACGCGCGTCCGGGCGCATCGAAGACGTCGTCGATACCGCCGACGACGACGCGACGGTGTGGACGCGAAGCGGCGCCTCGTTTACTCGCGCCGCCGGCGTCGGGCAATCGCGCCGGCGGAGCAAGAGCTCCGCTCCGCTCGTCGCGGTGGACGCGTCCGCGTCGTTCGTGCAGGAGGCGCTGCGTCCGCTGGACGACGAACGCATCCGCGAGGAAGACGCGCGCGTGCGTCCCGGGGGTTGCGCGAAGGGAAGGGTGCCCACCGGCGCCTTTTTCGAGACC
>Ga0181601_10004233_pt1 | contig 12047 bp, 10 predicted proteins | sample 041ome_8_FD_133020 | JGI IMG/M metagenome (GOLD analysis project Ga0181601, IMG submission 133020) | Coastal salt marsh microbial communities from the Groves Creek Marsh, Skidaway Island, Georgia - 041407BS metaG (megahit assembly) | ecosystem: Environmental > Aquatic > Marine > Intertidal zone...
AAGTTACGCTCGCGCCAATTCGTGGAATGATGGCATCTATATCCTCGAGTGGATGATCCTCGTAATACACTTTGGGTGAACTCTTTTCAATAACGGTGTACAAGCGGGTGTGATCCAGTACCACCATATCGTGACCGCGCAATTGCCCCGCCTCTACCAAGCGGCGCGTGCTGTACAAGTTGGGATTGCGCGATAATACCGCGATTTTCATAATTCGAGCTGTTTCTTGTGTTTGTAAGAGAGATTTCGCTGGGCTACATCGACCAAAAAGCGGCCGGTGAGCAATCGCTTTCCAAGGAGTACCGGATATTTCATTTTCTCTCGGTCTGCAAGTGAAAATTCAGAAATAAAGGTTTTTCCAAAGAGGGTAACGCGAGTTCGCACCACGTAGCGGTATTCAGAGTGCCCGAACGAATTTCGGATTTTTCGCTCCACGAAATCGCGCACTTTCACCGACCGATTTCGAAATTGGGGATGAGAAGGATCCAGCACTTTAAACGTAATGTACTCCCCCTGATCATCGCGCTGGCGGCGAACCTCGTGGCAGTGAATGCTCGAGGTCATTGCCCCCGTATCGATTTTGCATTTCACATTCTCGAAACCAAAATCAGAAAAATCGATTCGATCGGTCGTCCCGATGATTTTTTTCGTTTTCACAGACCTCTTGTTTGAGGCTAGCAATATAAAAAGGAGTTTATAAAGAGAATGCTAAATTTGACCAAATTGCATGATATCCATCAAATTGGAAAGCCAAGCCCCAAAAAACGATGTATTACGGACCCCGATTGAGTACTTAAAAGGGGTGGGACCTGCTCGTGCAGAGCTCCTCAAGTCGGAATTGGGAATCCGTGTATTTAAAGACTTATTGGAGCACTTTCCATTTCGATACATCGATCGCACCAAGTATCATCAAATTGCAGAGCTGCACCCCGACCAGCCCGAAGTACAAATAATTGGCAGACTGGTTGCGGTGCAAGAAGACGGGCCACCGAGGAAAAAGCGACTCACGGCCAAACTGCAAGATGCCTCAGGTGTACTCACTCTGGTTTGGTTTAGAGGCGTGCGCTGGATTAAAGACAGTTTACCGCTGAACGAGGAGGTTGTAGTATTTGGCCGCCCAATAAAATATGGTGCCCAACTGCAGATTGCGCATCCCGAAATTGAGCGGATGACCCAGCACAAACAAGGCGTGAGATCCCATCTATCGCCCGTGTACCCATCCACAGAAAAACTCACTAAAAAAGGGCTGAACGGAAAAGCCATTGCAAAACTCACCGCGAATTTACTCACTACCCTTCACGGTGTGGGACTCGAAAGAATACCCGAGCGCATTCGCTCATCCTATGCACTAATCGGTGCGGCAGAAGCTTATCGATGTATCCATTTTCCCACATCGGACCGTGAACTGAAGGAAGCCTTGCGCCGATTGAAGTTTGAGGAATTCCTCCTCCTGCAATTGGAAATGTTGAGCTTAAAACAACATCGGCAGAAAAAATTTAGATCCCATCCCTTCCCGACGGTAGGCGATCACTTTAATACATTTTATAAAGCACACCTTCCTTTTGAGCTCACGGGAGCGCAAAAACGCGTGATCAAGGAAATACGCTCCGATTTAGCGCGGCCCGCACAGATGAATCGACTGCTTCAAGGCGATGTGGGCAGCGGAAAAACAATGGTGGCACTTTTGGTGATGCTCATTGCCGCAGATAACGGGTTTCAAAGCTGTCTGATGGCGCCCACCGAAATTCTTGCCACGCAACATTTCAACGGGTTAAAGGAATTGCTAGACGGCATGAACATAAACATTGCACTGCTCACCGGATCCACGCCAAAGAAAGACCGAGCAGTTCTTCAAGAGGCACTGGAAAATGGTTCTCTTCATATTCTCGTGGGGACCCATGCCATCCTTGAAGACAAAGTTTCGTTTCATCAGTTGGGGTTGGCCATCATCGATGAGCAACATCGTTTTGGAGTGGCACAACGCGCAAAACTCTGGAAAAAAAACACCCTTCCCCCACATGTTTTGGTGATGACCGCCACCCCCATTCCACGAACCCTAGCCATGTCCTTTTATGGAGACTTGGATGTATCGGTTATCGACGAGCTCCCGCCGGGACGCCAGCCCATTATAACTTCCCACCGATTTGAGTCCGCGCGGCTGGGTGTTTTTTCTTTTTTGAGAGGTGAAATTTCAAAGGGAAGCCAAGTATACATTGTGTATCCACTTATTGAAGAATCTCAGAAATTAGATTACAAAAATTTAATGGAGGGATACGAGGTTATCATCCGCGAATTTCCACGGCCAGATTATCAAGTAAGTGTGGTGCACGGCCAAATGCCCGCTGCCGAAAAACAGCTCGAAATGGAGCGGTTTGCCAAGGGGGAAACCCACATTATGGTAGCCACAACGGTTATTGAGGTGGGCGTAAATGTACCCAATGCCACGGTTATGGTTATTGAGAGCGCTGAGCGGTTTGGGCTTTCTCAGCTGCATCAGTTGCGCGGACGCGTGGGGCGTGGCGGGGAACAGAGTTATTGCATTCTCATGACGGGGCCAAAATCATCTGCCGACGCGAAAGTCCGCATGAATACCATGGTGGAGAGTCAGGATGGCTTTGTGTTGTCGGAAGTCGACTTAAAACTCCGCGGGCCGGGCGACCTGATGGGCACTCAGCAGAGTGGCATTGTCGATTTAAAAGTAGGTAACTTATCTACCGATGGGACCATCATCAAAGCAGCACGAATGCTCGCCGCACAAATCCTGGAAAACGATCCCCAATTATTGGCGCCGGAATGGAGCCTCATGCGCGAGCGGATTGTGGAGCGCACTCGCGACAAAATGAACTGGTCCCGGATCGCCTAATCGCCTATGGATTTCGTAAATTTGTGCGGAATTTTTCAGACATGAAACACAGGTGGGAGCAATTTTTACGCCGCACATCAATTTATCACATTTACTTTCGGCGCAGCGGATTTTACAGCACCCTGAAATCGGGATCGGTAAAATTGCTCGGTATCCTGGCCTTATTCCTCGCAGCAATCCTGGCCTTTGAGCACTATGTGGGCGATGTGGGAACTTTTTTCGAAGACCTGCTCGATGTGATGTCGCGGACCCAAGTATTGCTTTTATTCTACATTTCCGAATCGCTACTCGGCATGATTCCCCCTGACTTTTTTATTTTGTGGGTTAAGAATTTCCCCGAGCCCATCTGCTGGTCGCTCATTCTGGGCGTTATCTCTCTGGGAGGTGGCTTTACCGCGTACCTGATTGGCCGCAGACTGAGTTATACCAAGCGAATTAACCGATATTTGAACACGCGCTTTCGCAAACATTTCGATTGGCTGAACAAGTGGGGCGGCTTTTTCTTGGTCTTGAGCGCGTTATTTCCCTTTCCTTTCGCCACGGCTAGCCTATTGGCAGGAATGGTAAGGTTTCCGCTTGGCCGCTTCTTTTTATTCGGCTGGACCCGAATCCTGCGATTCTACCTGTATGCCCTGGTTCTATTCAAATTCACGTAATTGCGGGCGTTTTTCGTAATTTTGCACGCAACTTTAACGGTCCAAAAGGGTTCCCATGAAAATAGCATATACCTGGCTCAAAGATTATCTCGTTACCGACTGCACGCCAGATGAAATAGCAGAACATCTCACAGAAATTGGTCTAGAGGTAGAGGGTACGGACCTTTGGGAAGAGGTGAGCGGTGGATTGCGCGGGGTGATGGTAGGCGAAGTACTCACCTGTGAACCCCATCCAAACGCCGATCGTTTAAAGTGTACTACCGTAAATGTGGGAACGGGCGAGGTGTTGGAAATTGTATGCGGGGCACCAAATGTAGCCGCTGGCCAGAAGGTTTTAGTGGCCACGGTGGGAGCCCCCCTCACATTTACAGACGGAACCCAAATTGAAATAAAAAAATCGAAAATAAGGGGATCTCTCAGTTGTGGGATGATATGCGCCGAAGACGAATTGGGACTCGGTGAAGGTCACGATGGAATTATGGTTTTGGAAGAGGATGCCGTGGTGGGAACTTCCGCAGCGGATTACCTGAACTTGTATTCCGATACTATTTTTGAGATTGGATTAACGCCCAATCGATCTGATGCCATATCGCATTATGGAGTAGCTCGCGATTTGCACGCGCGCCTTCAGCAACTCGGCATGCAAAGTGAACTCCGAAAGCCCTCAATGGACGCTCTTGATTCCTTTGTACAGGATGTTGAAGGACCCGCCATTCAAGTAGAAAGCGATCGCTGCTTGCGCTATACAGGTGCAAGTCTTGAATTACCAAAGCCCTTTACCACCCCCAAATGGATGGAACGTCGTTTGAGATCTATTGGACTTAAACCCATCTATGGTCTGGTTGATGTAACCAACTATGTGCAACACGCCATCGGCCAACCGCTTCATGCATTCGATGCACGAGCCATCCAGGGAAACACCATTCGAGTGCGCACCATGCCTCCACAAAACTTTATCGGCTTGGATGGCACAGAATTCAAACTTACCGAAGAAGATTTAATCATTGGCAATCTCAACGAAGCCATGTGCATCGCAGGGGTATTTGGAGGACGCGATTCCGGCGTAAAAGCAGACACCGTTTCCGCATTTATAGAATCGGCCTGTTTTCAACCCGTATCTATTCGTCGGACGGCCAAAAAACATGGCTTGCACACCGACGCATCCTTCCGTTACGAACGAAGTGTGGATCCAGCGTTAACTCCTTGGGGCCTCCAACTGCTGTTAACCCTATTGCGGGAAAATGGTATGGAGGCGCGCATCAGCCCACCTTCGGACACCTACCCTAACCCGATTGAACGAATTCAAATAAACCTCCATTTGGAGCGAATGGATGAACTCATTGGTACCGCTATCCCTCGCGATACGGTGCGTTCTATTTTGGCCAACCTCGATTTTGAAGTAGAAGAAGAATCCAGCGATAACGCCGGCACCGTTTGGACGCTTCGTGCACCCACTTACCGGGCCGATGTAACTCAGCAAGCCGACGTAGTGGAAGAAATTCTCCGCATTTACGGGTTCAACACCATTCCCCTGCCCAAGAAATTTGCGTTTTCGATTGCCTACGAGAACCACCCCACACCCTATGAAGTTAAGCGCCAGGTAGCCGCTCGCCTTGCAGGTATGGGATTCACCGAAATGATGAACAACTCCCTCACTTCGTCTAAGAACGGAGTGCTCGCAGCATCGCCTGACGGAGCTCCTGTGGTTATTCTCAATCCGCTGAGCTCCGACACCAACGTAATGCGCGACTCCATGCTGTACGGCGCACTAAATACAGTTGATTACAACTTGAAGCGCCAACAACGCAAAATTCAGTTATTTGAATTCGGACAAGTTTATTTTAACGAGACAAGCGGGGAAGAGGCGGCCCGCTCATTCCGTGAAGAAGCTCAGTTGGCATTGGTCATTGCGGGGTCGCACCGCCAAACGCACTGGAATTTCAAAGAGGAGCCTTATGTCTTTCATCACCTTGCCGGGCATGTGGAAGCGGTACTCGGGATGATGGGAATTGCGCCAGAAAATTGCCGCGTTACCGCAATTTCTGAAGCCCCTTACAGCGATGGACTTGAATACAAATTGGGACGTACTACCCTAGTTAAAGCAGGAGTCGTACGTGGGCAATGGACGCGTCATTTCGATGTAGATGTACCGGTATATGCCGCTGTATTCCATTGGGATGCCTTGATGGAATTCTACCAGCGCAAGCGCATCACCCACAAAGAACTCCCCAAATACCCTGCCGTAAGGCGAGATTTGGCGCTCTTGATCGATCGAAATGTACGATTTGCCGATATGGAGCAGGTGGCCCGAGCCACCGAGAAAAAGCTTCTCGAGCGCGTGGAATTGTTCGATGTTTATGAGGGAAAAGGAGTGCCCGATGGGAAAAAAAGTTACGCGCTCTCGTTTGTGCTCAGAGATGAAAACGGCACTTTAAACGACAAGCGCATCGACAAAACGATGCAACAAATTCAGCGCGCTTTGGAGCAACAACTTCACGCACAGTTGAGGTAAAATCTAGCGCCAAGCCCTCACTTGTCTGGAGCTTGCCAATTGCAGATATGCCTACAGCCGGTTGCGATTTCGAATAAGGGCAAGAATTATTACGGTTAAGCAGAGAAGTGCGATAACTTGGATCATCGGTACAATATTTGAAGCATAAAGGTACGAATCCGACGAACAATCTGCCCAGAACCTAGTTTGAATTGCAAGAAAGAATACACTATGAAACTCCAACGGCTACTCTCCCTCCTACTCCTCTCTGCTTCGCTGAGCTCGTTATATGGACAAGATGCCGGGGAAATCATAAAAAAGGCGGAGGAAAATCTCCGGGGGACCTCTTCGATTGCAGAAATATCAATGCAAATTGTCCGTCCGAGCTGGACGCGCGAAATAGAGACTAAAATCTGGGCACTGGGAAGTGAATTTGCACTTATCTACATCAAATCGCCCGCCCGCGACAAGGGAACCGTTTTTCTAAAGCGCAACCAAGAAATTTGGAATTGGCAATCTCAGATTCAGCGACAAATAAAAATGCCGCCTAGCATGCTCATGCAATCCTGGATGGGATCCGATTTTACCAACGACGACCTCATTCGCGAGTCTTCCGTGTTGGACGATTACACCCACCGTCTGCTGGGCAAAGAAGAAGTAAACGGCATATTGTGCTACGTAATTGAACTCACTCCTAAGCCCGAAGCTCCTGTGGTTTGGGGGCGGGTTAAATCGTACATATCGGCCGATGGCACTTATTTGCAGCTGAAAGGGGAGTTTTTCGACGAAGACGATTTTCTCATCAACACCATGATTGCCGATGAAATCCAGAAAATGGACAGTCGGCTAATTCCCACGCGCATTACCATGATACCCGAAGACAACCCGGGCCATAAAACGGTGATGAGCTACCGTTCCCTCCAATTCAACCCTGGGATTGCAGATTCATTTTTCTCTATTCGCAACATGAAGAACATCCGCCCATGATCGCAAGATTAGCTTGGCGAAATATTTGGAGGAATAAGCGGCGCAGTCTCATTACCATGGCGTCTGTATTGTTTGCGGTGTTTTTCGCGGTTTTTCTGCGCAGCATGCAAATTGGCACGTACGACAACATGATCGACAACGTGGTAGGCGCATTTAGCGGACATATTCAAGTGCATCAAAAAGGTTATTGGGAGGAGCAAATTATCGATAAGGTTATGCCACAAGATTCCGCTCTTCTTGCCGATATTGAACAACTCGATGGCGTGCGAAATGTGCACGAGCGACTGCAAAACTTTGCCCTGGGCGCCCATGGCCCGTTAACTAAAGGCGTATTGGTAGCAGGAATTCAGCCTGATAAAGAAGAGCACATGTTGGGTTTGCGCAAGCAATTGGTCGCCGGCACCATGATTATGGAAGACGAACATGGTGTCTTACTCAGCGAAGGTGCGGCTACATATTTGGGAATTAAACCAGGAGATTCGCTGGTATTGCTCTCGCAGGGTTATCACGGTGCATCAGCAACAGGTCTGTATCCGGTTCGTGGTATTGTAAAGCTGCAAAGCCCGCTGCTCAACAATAACACTGTTTTTATGCCTCTGACTACCGCCCAATGGTTTTTTGCCACGGGGGAATCGGTAACCGCTATGGTCGTGGAGATCGAAAATAACACCACAACGGAAGAGGTTGCGCAATATCTTCAGGCGGCAGTGGACACAGCGGATCAATACGAGGTAATGGATTGGAAAATGATGATGCCAGAGCTGGTGCAAGCTATTGAAGCCGATAGTACCGGTGGGCGATTAATGCTCTTTATTCTGTACATGATTATTACATTCGGGATTTTTGGGACGGTTTTGATGATGACCGCAGAACGAACCCGAGAATTTGGGATACTGCTCTCCATCGGCATGAAACGTGGACAACTCGCCGCATCGCTATTCCTTGAAACCCTCTTTTTGGCTGCGAATGGAATTGTGGCAGGGGCGGTTGGCGTTTTTCCCGTGGTCCTTTATTTTAACTATTACCCGCTCCGATTCAGCGGAGATGCCCAAGCAGCATTTGAGGAATTCGGCTTTGAGCCCATTTTACCCGCCAGTCTAGACCCCACCATTACACTCACCCACGGCAGTATTATTTTACTCATTAGTGCGATTCTGGCCCTTTATCCCGCCTACAAAATTTGGCGTATCAAACCCGTAGATGCCTTGCACTCATGAGGGAAATTATAGCAATATCATGGAGAAATGTTTGGCGCAACCCTTTGCGAAGTGGAGTGGTCATCACTTCCATTGCATTGGGTATTTGGGCCGGATTATTCAGCATCTCATTTTCGTATGGACTCAATGAGCAGCGCACGCGAAATGCCATAGAAAACGTCGTTTCTAACTTGCAAATTCATCATCCTAGCTTCCCTATTGATCGCGACATGCGATATACCATAGCGGGAACCGATACGCTGATGAGCTACTTGGATACTGCAAAAAATGTGCGCTCTTTCACTGCACGTGCGCTACTCAATGGCATGGCTTCGAGCAGTCGGGGAGGAAATGGCGTAATCATTACCGGCATCAATCCCGAAAAGGAACGCCGCGTAACCAAACTACATAACCAACTCAAAGAAGGCAGCTATCTCGGCGAGTCCTTTAAAAATCAAGTAGTCATAGGTCAGAAGTTGGCGGACAAGATGGGCGTTCGACTTCGCTCCAAGATTGTGCTCACCTTTCAAAGTAGCGATGGAACCATTATTGCGGGAGCTTTTCGGGTAGCGGGAATTTATGCATCAGCTAGTTCCATATTCGACGAATTGAATGTGTTCGTAAATCAAGACGACCTGTTTAACCTCTTGGACAGCGAGCCCCTTTACCACGAAATCGCGGCACTCGTTCACAACGACGATCAAACCGAGGCTTTAGTTGCAGAGTTAAATTTAGCTTTCCCATTAAACAAAACGGAGTCCTGGAGGGATATTTCTCCTGAACTCGGCTATGCCGACGAGGTTATGGTACTTTTTCTCTATCTCTTTTTAACCGTAATTATGTCTGCATTGGCCTTTGGTATCGTAAACACCATGATGATGGCCGTACTTGAACGCCGTCGGGAATTGGGCATGCTTATGGCAATTGGAATGAATAAGGGGCATCTCTTCTCGATGATCATGATCGAAACCATTTTCTTGGCGGCAGTGGGCGGGCCTATTGGTATTGGATTAGCATACGGCAGCATTTCGTATTTCCACGAGCGCGGCATCGATTTGAGTTTGTGGGCTGAGGGACTGAGTAATTACGGCATCGATCCGGTCGTATATAATGTTATTCCTTCTTCTTTTTATTTGAATATCGGGTTGATGGTGATTGCTACAGCATTCCTATCTGCTCTGTATCCCGCAAGAAAAGCCTTGAAGTTAAATCCCAACGAAGCCATTCGAAGTATTTAAGCCATGAAAGACGTTGTTATATCTGTTGAAGGAGCAAGCAAAATTTACAGCGATGGAGATCGCACCATTCACGCGGTAGACCAGGTGGATCTCAAGGTGGGACGGGGTGAATTTACCGCCATTGTAGGGCCGAGCGGATCTGGGAAAACCACGCTGTTAAACCTCATTGGAGGGCTCGACCATCCCTCCCACGGCAAGATAAGCGTGGCGGGCAAGGTGATTACCGATCTCTCGGACAATGAACTCATCAATTTTCGCCGTGAACACATTGGCTTTGTGTTTCAGGCGTTCAATTTGTTGCCCGTTTTGAGTGCTGCAGAGAATATCGGTTTTATCCTACAACTGCAGGGAACACCCAAGGCTCAAATTAAAGCGCGAGTGGATCAATTACTGGAAGCTGTGGAATTGACCGATCGGCGCGACCATCGACCCAACGAATTAAGTGGTGGGCAGCAACAGCGGGTGGCCGTAGCGCGGGCATTGGCTTCGAAGCCCGCATTTGTCCTGGCCGATGAACCCACCGCCAACCTCGATTCCGCAAGTACCGAAAATCTGTTGGACATCATGGCACGACTGAACGCCAGCGAAGGCACCACCTTATTGTTTAGCACCCATGATCAGCGGGTAATTGATCGCGCCAAGCGGATTATTCGCTTCGACGATGGTAAAATTATTTCAGATGAGACAGTTCAGTAAACTCATCGTTCTTTTTTTGTTCTTGTTTCGGGTCGATGCAGCCCGGAGTCAATCCACAGAACTGGGAGGATACACCAAACTTCTCGCCACCCACAACATCCTCTCGAAGGATATCCCCGAATTCCTACTCAATCTTAGTGGATTCGATTACACCTATACCGATTACCAAATTCACAACCGCATAAATTTCAATGCGAGACCGAGCGAAAATATCACCTTTAAACTCGGCCTTCGAAACCGCGTGTTTTGGGGGTATCAATCCGGAAATAACCCCCAATTTAGATCTCAACTTGAACAAGATCCAGCCGGCATAGAATTGAGCACAATTTGGTTGAAATCGGGCAGCATCACCGCGCACTCCATTATCGATCGGCTCAGTATCCAATGGAGTAATAACCAATGGGAAATCAAACTGGGGAGGCAACGTATGAATTGGGCTATGCACACCATCTGGAACCCCAACGACCTCTTTAACACCTACAACTACCTCGATTTCGATTACGAGGAACGTCCTGGGAGCGATGCCCTTCAAGCCACCCGTTATATAGGTTCCCTCTCCGAACTATCGATGGCAATCGCGGCTCTGGACAACCGAGAGATGGCGGTAGCCAGCAAGTACAAAACCCATCTTGGCAATTATGATGTTCAAATTATTGGCGGATACTGGCGGCGCCAGTGGGTTGTGGGTAATGGATTCGCGGGAGATCTAGGTTCAGGAAGTTTAAAAGGAGAATGGACCGCCTTTTTTCCAGCATCTCAATCCCTTGAAAGCGATCGCCCTCCCGCCCTATCGGCTTCTCTCGGCTACGAATTCACGTTGCCCGGCGGGTGGTTTCTGATGGCCAATGCACTTTACAATTCAGAAGGATCAAAAAATGGCGATTTTATAACCCTATTGCAGCAAAACAACAGCAGCATTGCCGCCAACAATGCCCGCCTCCTTTTCCCATTCAAAACCACTTTTTTTATCGGAGCCGGCGGCACCCTCACATCTCTGATTAGATTCGATGCAGGCATCCTCTCGGACAGCCGATTTAACCAACTTATCGCCGTTCAAACCTTGAGTTACAGCGCAGGACAAAATTTAGACATTAGCTTGGTATCACAAATTTTCTTGGGAGACTTCGACTTAACCATTCTCCAAACGTATCTGCCATCATTCCCCCTACCTCCTCCTCATTTTGGATGGCTGAACGGATCCTTCTTTGGTCGGATTAAACACTCATTTTAAAACTACAAATAGAGACGAAGACGAAGACTTGGGCGAAGACCTGGACTAAGACTTGGGCACTCCAGACAGTGGCTGCCGGTAATAATGGCGGATTTACTTACGCGTGGCGTGTACTTTAGGCCGTTTCGGCCTTTCGCCCTCCTGAGGCAGCCTTCATAGCATTACGAACAAAAATCACCCAAATACCAAAAACCACTGCATATATAACCAGAGTAAACAAATATTTGTGGGTAAAATACATCATCTCAGGGCGATGCACCGAAATCCATGTCAGGCCGGCCAATCGAACCAAATTGGTCGGGTGAATGATCACTACTCCAACGGCACTATATATAACCGTTTGCCATCGCGAATCGAATGCCCAAATAAAGGATAAAAACAAAATAAATACGGCAATTCCATTGCATCCCTCAAAGACCCGAATTGAAGATTGATTATCTAGATAAATGGTTGTGGAAACCTCTTCTGGAGTAAGACCATCATACACCTCAAATCCAACCAAATTCATAAGCGAAACCGTATGCGAACTCACCCATTGCGTCATGGGGTCTGGGGCTTCATTATAGGTGTCTATCCAACTAGAATACGGCGCGCTTAATCCACCGAATAAGAGACCAGATTTGAGTAAAAATAAAATCGTAGAGCGGTTTTCCTTCCATATTAGAAATCGAGGTATTGATTAAACAATT
>Ga0181601_10004237_pt1 | contig 12042 bp, 6 predicted proteins | sample 041ome_8_FD_133020 | JGI IMG/M metagenome (GOLD analysis project Ga0181601, IMG submission 133020) | Coastal salt marsh microbial communities from the Groves Creek Marsh, Skidaway Island, Georgia - 041407BS metaG (megahit assembly) | ecosystem: Environmental > Aquatic > Marine > Intertidal zone...
AAGCCGTGCACGCCGTCGCCTTCGACGGCGGCCTCGGACAACCCCTGGTCGCCTCCGCCGGCGCACTGAGCCGCATGGACGGCGACACGCTCGCGCACTTCCTGCAGCAGAACTACACCGCGCCGCGGGTCGTTCTCGCCGCTTCCGGCTGCGCGCACGAAGAGCTCGTCGCCGTCGCGGAGCCGCTCCTCGCGCAGTTGCCCGCCGGCGCGGCGGCGGCGGCGGCGACGGCGCCTTCGCGCTACGTCGGCGGCGACCACCGCTCGTCGTCGGACTCGCCCGTCACGAACGTCGTGCTGGCGTTCGAGTTCGCGGGCGGCTGGAAGGACACGAAGGCGTCCACCGCGATGACCGTGCTGAACACCCTGATGGGCGGCGGCGGGTCCTTCAGCGCGGGCGGGCCGGGGAAGGGCATGTACTCGCGCCTGTACACGCGCGTGCTCAACAAGCACGCGTGGGCGCAAAACTGCACGGCGTTCCACTCGGTGTTCGACGACGTGGGCGTCGTCGGCATCAGCGGCGTGGCGGACGGCGACCGCGCCTCGGATATGGTCGCGGTGATGGCTCAGGAGTTTGCCGCCGTCGCGAGCGGCGCGGTCACCGAGGAGGAGCTCGCCCGCGCGAAGGCGGCGACGGTGTCCTCCATCCTGATGAACCTCGAGTCCAAAGCCATCGTCGCCGAGGACATCGGGAGGCAGATCCTCACGTACGGCGAGAGGAAGGCGCCCTCCGAGTTCATCGCGCAGGTCAACGCGCTGACCGTCGCGGACGTCGCCGCGGTCGCCAAGAAGTGCGTCGCGTCCAAGCCCACGCTCGTGATGGTCGGGGACCTCTCGGCGGCGCCCAGGTACGAAGCGCTCGCCGGCATGTTCTGAGGCGACGTTCTGAGGCGCGGAGAGGGCGAGACGACGCGTTCGAGATCGCCGTCGCCAACGGACCGCGCGGAGACGCGAGTGACGCGACGTGACGAGATCGCGAACGCGACGAATTTCGTGGGATATACACGAAAGCGCACGACGACAGAGCTGTGGCGTGCGTGCGTGCGCGTTTCGTTACGCCGTGTGTGGTGGTTCCGCCGCGTCGCGTTCCTCGCGAGACGCCGATTGTGATTTACATTCCGACACTCGCGGCTCTACCCCGCCCGCAAAAACTTCCTCCGCACCTGCAGCGCGCGCTTGTACACCTCGATGTCCAGCCCGTCCACGCACCGCGCGACGCGCGCTTTGAGCGTCCGGTCGGCGCCCCGCATGTCCACCTCGCCTATGTACTGGTACATCGACCCCACCCTGTGCGGGTCCGCCCCGGGGACCAGCGAGACGTCCACCGCGAGGGACGCCCCGTCCATCGCGATGACACCGCGCGACGCGTCCGGATCGAACGACTCCAGCACGCCCATCACGCGCACGCTCGAGCCGTGCGCGCTCTCGCCGCCGTCCCGCACCTCGAGCAGCGTGCGGATCGTGCCGTGCGCCAGCATCCCGGAACCGCCCCGGACGCCGCGCGCGCGCGAAGTGGCGGGACGCGAACGGAGGGTGCCACGTTTTTGAAGCCTCCTCGCCGAACGGAGCGTCGGATTTGTCGGGACTGGGGAAAGCATCTCAAAAAAAAAAATTGTGTACGTACCACGAATACGCGTACGTGTTACTTGTACCGCGTCGCGCGTCGCCGCGCGCGATTGCGAAGAACCGATCCGCCATCCGCTCGTATCGACACGCACTCGCAAACACTCACGTGTCCTCGTCTTCCACGCCGCGTTCCGCTTTGACGAAACGTTTTTTTTCCCGGCCGCGCGTCTTCGGCGCCGCGTCTCTCGCGTCGGCATCCGGGCTCGTTTCCCCCCCGCGCGGCGGAAGCTCGTCTCCGCCTCTCGCCTCCGCCGGCACGCCCGGTCCGCCGCTTCGCGAATCAGACGGATTGCTCGTACCTTCGCGTTCGGCGCGCTCCCTCTCCGCGAGCGCGCGCGCGAACGCGGTCTCCTCGGCGGTCCGCAGCAAACACGCGATCTCCGCGTCGGGAATCGCGTCCATCGCCTCTTTGTCGCACCGCTCGACGAACGTCGCCGAGGGGGTTTTCCACGTCACGCCCCCGGGAAGCGCCGGCGGAGGACCCGACAAAACATCGCGACCGTCTCGCGCGTCGCGCGTCCTTCGCCGAACGCGGCGAACCGCTTCGGACGCGGAGACGTGATCGACGCTTTTTCGTCTTCGTAGGGTCGCGGAGGTTCGTTTCGTTTCGGTCGCGTTCGCGGAACCGCGCGGACGCGACGGCGCGCTCGGCGAACGTACCGCGTTCGGAGACGATCGCGCGTCGTCGGCGTCGAAAGCCGCGTGCAGCGCCTTCTCCTGCGCGAGCGTCGTTTCGGGGACGCCCTCCAGCAGGAGCCGGCGAAGCGCGACGTCGCTCCAGTCGAAGTCCGCGCTCATCGCGCTCATCGCGCGCGACTCGTACGACGGACTCGCGCCGAACGCGGGAAGCGCGAGCGGCTCGGCCGCCGCCGCCGACGTCCGCGTCGGCGCCTCCGCGCGAGCGCGCCGCGCGCGGCGAACGCCGCCTCGCGAGGGGCACTTGATCGCCACGAGACCCGCGGTTTCGCGATCGCGAGGCTCATCATGAGGCTCGAGGACAGACACCGCGAGATCAGTGGAAGGAAGCGTCTGATGTGACGCCGCGCCAACGCGAACGCCGGTTTTCTCCGCGCGGTTTTCTCCGCGCGGACGTTCGAGACGCGCGCGCGTCGACGCCGTCAGCTCGTCTTCCCTGAGGAGCTCTTCCCTCAGCTCAGCGTTTGTCACTCGCGCGTTTGTCACTCTCGAGCGCGTTTGTCTCATCGAGCTGACTGCCGTCTCGGTCGAGCTGAAAGTCGTCTCGCGATGAAACATCGCGTCACCCGCCGCGTCGAGCGCGGCGAGCGTTTCGGCCTTGGCGCGGCGCAGACGCGCCTCGCGCGCCAGGCGCGTCTTCTCGTGCGCGCGGAACGACGCCGGCATCGCCTCCACGCGCCCGGCGGCGGCGCGCGCGAGATCCGCCGACACGCGGTCGTTCGCGAGCTCCGCGGTACGCGTCGCGTTCGATACCGCGTTCCGCGCGTCGAGCGCGCCCGCGACGTGCGGCACGAGCGACGGCAGGAACGCGGGCAGGGATTTCAAACGCACCTCGCGTCCCCACTCGAACGTGTTCGCGAACGCGACCAGCTCCGCGCGCAGGCTCCGCGACGCGCGCGTCGCGGCGAAGACGCTCGCGCGCGCGGCGGCGGCTGTTTTCTCGTGGCTCAGAGATACGCCCCGGGCCTCGGCGGCGACGCCCAGGCTCGCCGCCACGAACGGCACCGGGTTGCGCCCGACGAGCAGACCGCGCGTCTCCGCGAAGCTCAACAACGCTTTGGCGTCCTCCACCAGCGGCGCCAGGTCCTTCGCGCGCGACGCCGCGTGGGGCGCCGGACGCGCGGTCGTCGGCGTCTCCGTCGCCGGTCGCGAGACATCGTCGCGAGACCGCGTCTCGTTCTCGCGCGAACGCGTCGAACGCGTCTCCGTTCGCGCCGCGCCTCTCTCGATGCTCTCCTTGGTGAGCTCCGGGACGGCGGCGGCGGCGCGCGCCACGAAGGCGTCGACGCGCGTCGGCGGCACGACGAGCGCGAAGAGCCTCTTCAGTTTGTTGTACACGCGGCCGAGGGCGAAGACGTCCAGCTGGCACGCCTCCGCGACGTCGCGCATGGCGATGGGGAGCGTGTTCTGCCGCGCCGCGCAGTACACGCACGCGCCCACCAGCAGCGTGGTCCAGTCGCCTTCGCCCCAGCGCCCCTCGCTCGCGCGCACCACGAGAGCGCGCGCGTCGGCGGCGGCATCCTTCGTGAGCCGGAGCTGCTGCGCGGCGAAGTCCACCGCGCGGTTGATGTTGGCGAGGTGCGTGGACTGCTCGTCGCGGAACATCGCGCGCGCCACGCCGGGCGCAGACCCGGGAGCCATGGCGAGGCCGGAGCGCGCGGCCGCGAGGTGCTGCCCGCGCGTGCCCCCGTCGTGCAGGAAGACGCCCTGCGCGCCATCCTCGTCGAACTGCACGGAGGCGGTGAGCGCGCGCTCGGACAGGACGTGGCCGCACGCCGCGCAAATCTCGCACCCGAGGTCGAACTCGTGCCGCACGTCCGCCTCGCCGCACGAGGGGCAGCGCGCGGCGCCCGCCGCCTCGCCGCTCATCGCGGCGGACGCACCGAGGAGGGCCGCGCGCGGGCGATTCTGCTGCAAGTCTTGATTGGCGGCACGATGATGCGCCAAAAAATTTTCGAGCGAAAACAAACTCATGCACGGTCGCCGCACTGTCCCCTGCGGTCGAGTCCGTAAGGAGGTGCCTATTTTTACGACGCGTCATGTCGTTTCCAAAAAAAAAGCTCTCGGGCGCGCCGATCTGTCTCACGCCACAACCCCGGAGCGCGCCGAAGGAGTGCCGCAGTGGTCACGCGCGCCGCGTCGAGCCACCCCCGCGCTTCGCCGTTCGCCGCGCCTCGTCGTCGCCCCGCGCGTCGCAAGTCTTCCCAGTCTTCCTCGGCGGCGGTGCGTCTCGGCACGCCCTCGCTTTCAAACCACGACTCCCCGCTTTCCCGCGAGAAGGCGCTTCGCTCCTCATGACCGGCATGCGGCAGGACACGATGAAACACATGGACATGGACAAGAGCCTTTCGAACAAGGAGCGCTTCGACAAGCTCAAGGAGTCGCGTCAGAAGTACAAGGACGAGGCGGCGAGGCAACGCGAGGAGGCCCGGAGCGCGAACCAGAAGATAGAGGCGCTTGAGAAGCAACTGCGGATGCTCGTCGCGCGGGTGGAAGCGGGCGAGGAGGCGAAGGCGAAGGCGGACGGCACGCCGCACGCTGATCGGCTCGACGCGCTAAACACGAAGGTCTCGGTGTTGACCGCAGAGCTCGAGCGGCAAAAGGCGGCGGCGGCGCGCGCGACGAACGCGATGCACGCCAAAACCATGGAGGCGAGCGAGTGGCGCAAAAAGTGCGAGAAGATGACCGCCGCGGGCGACGGGTCCGGCGCGGGGGGAAGCGAACGCGTCGGGTCCGGCTCCGGCGGCGGCTCGACCGGCGCTCCAGGCGGTCTCGGCGCCTCGGGAGACTACTACGCCGCGTACGTCTACGGCGCGTTGCTTGGCGCGTCCGCGGTGGCCATCATCGGGTACGGCGCGTTGTCGTATTCCATGCGCGCCGCGAGGTGAGCGGCGTCTGAAGGAGGGGCCTTTGAAATTTTTGTCGAGACGGCGGAGACGGTGCGGGAACCTCGAGCGTAGTAGGCACATTTCCCCGGTTGAAAACGCACACACGCGAACGAACGGCGCGTGAAGAAGACACCGAGCACGTGCGTGATCTCCCCATCGCTTTTCTCGTGCCTGACGCGTCTCGAGGCGGCCGCGCACGGAGGGTCGAGGGTGGGGTCGCGGGGGGTCGCAAAAGCGAAAACACGCGTGTGCGGGAAAAGTAAACCGCGAACCTGTTTTGCGATTTCGGTCGGCCGGCGCGAATCACGGTGGTTTTGCCTCCGACATGTCGGCTCGTATGGAGGTACAGTCTGACGGCTCCTTGGCCTAGTGGATAAGGCGTGAGACTTCGGATCTCAAGATCCTGGGTTCGACCCCCAGAGGAGTCACACTTTTGCGACTAATTACTCATACGAAACCTTTGCAGCCTAAAACATCTAACTGGTTGTGCTATGGTGCCGATGGTTTTTTTTTCGCGTTGAGTCGCCGACGAGCGTCGAGCGTCCGCGAACGCCGTTTTCTTGGGCACACATTTTTTTTTCGTTCCACGCGAATCTCGTCGTCGGCGGCACTCGATCGGCCGCCGCGCGATGCCGCGCGACGCGAGCGGCGAGGCAGCGGGCGGCGCCGCGCCGCCCGCTGCCCCTCCGCCGCAGACGGGCGGCGGGTTTACGATCCCGAAGCTCGCGCCCGGGCCTCTCGCTGCCGATCCTTCGGCACCCGCGAAGGCCTCGGAGGCGGCGTGTTCCGCGGGCGGTGGCGCGCGGGCCGACGCCGCGCGCGAGGCCCGCAAGGACCGCAAGCACAAGGGCACGCGCAAGCACAAACACTTACTGGTGGTTGACCTGAACGGCTTGCTCGTCGACCGGCGCATGACGCCGTTCGTCGAGCCCGACGGCACGAAGCGCGCGCCCGACGCCGCGTTCGGCAAGTTTCTCATCTACAACCGGCCGCACATGAGCGAGTTCGTGGCCTGGGCGTTCGAGCACTTCACCGTGGGCGTGTGGTCCAGCGCGCAGCAGCACAACGCGAAGACGTTGGTGTCACACATCTGGGGCGAGCACAGGGACAAGCTGGCATTCGTGTGGGGGCAAGACAAGTGCACGCACGTCGGCGCCATGGACCCCGCGAAACCGCGTTCGAAGCCCGTTCTCCTGAAAGACCTGCGTAAGCTCTGGGCGGTTCCCTCGTTCAAGCGCTTCGGACCGAGGAACACGCTGTTGCTGGACGACTCGCCGTACAAGGCCGCCATGAACCCAGAGTACTGCGCGATCCACCCGAAGGCGTACGAGTTGGGAACCGAAGAGTCCGTCGGAACCGACAACGTGCTCGGCCCGGGCGGCGCGCTGCGCGCGTACCTCGCGCGGCTCGCCGAAAAGGCGGACTTCGTGGACGCGTTCGTGGAGGCGTCGCCGTGGCGCCGGTGCGGGGAGGAGGCGCCCGCGTCTCCCTCGGAAATCATGCGCAAGGCGAGGGAGGGGGGACGCGCCGTCGCCGCCGCCGAGGCTGCCGCGCGCGTCGCGGGCGTGGACGCGAACGAGATCGACCTGCCGGAAGACGAGGACGACGAGGAGGATCTCGACGCGAAGGATCTCGACGCGTCCGGTGAGAGACGGAGGAACGGAACGGCCGCGGACGTTCCCGACGACCCAGACGACCCAGACGGCTGGGGTGGGTCCGGGGACGAAGGCGATCCTCTCGAGACGGCGACGGCACCGACGGCGCGCGTTCGCGCGCGAAAACCCGACGACGAGGAAGAAAAAAAAAAGGAGAAGAAGAAACCGCGTCGCGTGTTTGACGGGTCGGGCGCGTGTTTGTTTCTCAAGCGGTGGGCGTGGAAACGTGAGGCGAAATCAGACGAAGAGCGATTCGAGCTTCCGTACGAGCACGAGATGACCACACGGCTGGGGTCGAGAATCCCCATGGGTTTCGACGCCGACGACGGCGATAGCTCCACGCGCGTCGTCGCGTTCGTCATCGAACAAGCGCGTTTCGACGACGCGCGAAACGCCGGCGCGGACGGCGGGTTCGCGAGCACGGTCTGGGACAGCGCCATCGTGCTCGCGAAGTTCGTAGAGAAACACCAGGAGATGTTCCGAGGTTTGCGTGTCTGCGAATTAGGCGCCGGGTGCGGTCTCGTCTCGATCGCCATGTTGCACGCGGGCGCGTCCCGCGTCGTGGCCACCGACCTGGCGCCCAACACGCCTCTGCTTTTTAAAAACGTGTCGCGAAACGCGCCGCGGGGCGCGGAGGTTGGCGTGGCATGGGACGTCAAGGCGCTCACGTGGGGCGCGGACGCGGTGCGCGAGGCGCTGGGTGACGAGCCGTTCGACCTCGTCGTCGCGACGGACTGCATGTACGTTCCGGAAAGCGCGACCGCGTTGGCGGACACGCTGGAGGCGCTCGTTTTTTCTTCAACTAAACGGAAGCCAAAAAAAAACGGAAACGGAGAAACATACGCGTCGCGCGCGCCGTTCGGCGCGCCGGCTTTGTTTTCGTACGGCCGGAACAGACAAGCCGAGTCCGCGTTCGAGGCGGCGTGCGCCTCGAAAAGCCGAGCGGTTCGGTTCGTGCCGAGCGACGTGCCGGAGGAGGAGCTGGACGAACTGTACCAGTGCTCGGACGTGCGCGTCGTGCGGTACCGCGCCGAGGCGTCGGACTGATTTCCGAACCAAACGCGTACTAAGGTTACATTTGAAACGAATCGAAACGTTACGTGCGTTACGCGTGTCGATCTACGCTATACCGATCGCGTCGATGAGAGGAACGAACCGAATCGCGGATGACCCAATTGCGTGTGTCTCCGTTCGTCAGATAGTCTCTCCGACACGAGCGTCGGAGCTCACGCGCGCGCGAAGTCGGAACTCACGCGCGCTTTTCTTTCAATTCTTTCGTATGCCGCGTATGTTTAAAAAACGTCACACACGACGCGCGACGCGTCTCGTCACGCGACGTCGACGTTTTTGAACTTGGCCGCCACCTCCGCCGAGACGCGGCGGGCCATGGCCTTGATCTGCTTCATGGGCCCGAGCTCGTACATCTCGTCCTTGCCCTCCGCCACGAGCGCGCGCAGCGTGTCCTCCCAGCGCACGGGCGACACGAGCTGCGCGGCGAGCGCGTCGGGAATCGAAGCCGCGTCCTTGAAGAACGTACCGGTGACGTTGGAGTAGACGGCGATTTTTGGTTCGGTGATTTTCGCGTCGGCGAGCGCCTCGCGCAGCGCGTCGCGCGCGCTCGCCATGCGCTCGGTGTGGAAGGCGCCCGCGACGGCCAGCTTCGCGGTTTTCATCGCGCCAGCCTCGGTCGCGAGCCTGGCGACCTCATCCAGCGCGTCCGCGTCGCCGGAGACGACGCGCCCGGTGGGGAACAGGTAGTTGGCCACCGCGCACACGACGTCCTTCGAGAAGCCTTCGGTCGAATCGCGCGAGGAGGCTCTCTTGGCGGCGACGGCGCGGCGCGCGTCGGCGACGCACGTCTCGAGGACGTCGTCGGCGAGGCCGACCACGGAGAGCATGCCGTGGTCGCCCTGCGCGGCCGCGGCCTTCATGGCCTCCGCGCGGCACCGCACGACGCGCAGCCCGTCCTCGAAGGACATCGCGCCCGCGAACACCAGCGCGGTGTACTCGCCGAGGCTCAGCCCGGCGACGCGCGAGCACGAAGCCACCGTCTCCGGCGACTCGGCTCTTAGCTTCTCCACGGCGGCGAGGCCGGCGACGAAGAGCGCGGGCTGCGCGAACGCCGTGTCGTCGAGTTTCTCCTTCGGGCCGTTCACGCAGACGTCCAGCAGGTCGTACCCCAGAATCTCGCTCGCCTTGTCGCACATCGAACGCACGGAAGGGAGCTCGGCGGCGGCGGACGCCAGCATGCCCACCTTCTGCGAGCCCTGCCCCGGGAACAGAAAAGCAACCGCCGAAGACGCCGCGTCCGCCGCGGGCGCCGGCGTCGTCGCCGGCGTCGTCGCCGCGTCCTCCTTCTCGGACACGGTCAGCGCGCCGATGGGAAGCGCGTCGCCGGGCTTCTGCGCGCTTTCATCCCGCGCGGCGATCTCGGCGGCGATCGCCGCGTCCCGCGCGGCTTTGCGCTTGCGCTTCCACTCGCGCTTCTCGGCGACGTCCTTGGCGTTGCGCCGCCGCTCGGGGTAGTCGGGCTCGTGGTCGCTGGGCCAGCCGTACACCGTCTCGGGCCCGTAGTCGTACAGCGCCCACCAGTCCCCGATGTCCGCGTGCGGTTTGGGCTTCTTGGGCACGTTCGCGTATTTCTCCTCGAGAAAACGCAGCGCGTCGCGCGTCGGGCCGTCCTTGATGGCCACCTCGATCGGGGTCTTCCGCCCCGGGTTGAGGTACGGGTCGTAATCCTCCGTCACGGTGGCGGGATCGGCGCCTTCGCTGAGCAAATACTCGTACAGCTCTTTGTACCCGTCGTACTGCGCGAGGTACGCGGCGCGGTGCAGAGGCGTGAAACCCCGCACGTCGCGCTGGTTCACCGCCTGCGGGCAGTTGCGCAGGATGTGGTGCAGCATGTCGATCTGCTTGTACGTGGTGGCGAAGTGCACGGGGCCGCCCGCGCCGTTGTCCTGCGTCCAGAAATACGGGTCCGTCTCCATGATGATCGCCGCCTGCTCGGGGTCGCCCAGGCGGAAGCAGCTGTAGAACGCGAACGGCTCGAACTTCGGCTGGGGGGGGTACCGACCGGTGCCTGGGAAGTGCCACGAAGTCAGTCACGATTTGGTCGATAGTGTCGAAAGAGTGTGAATGACGTCGAGCCGGCGGCGACGGCGCGACGTGAGGCGGCGAGACCGGGCGCGATCGAACGCGAGAAGAAAGCGAGAAGGCGGACCGTCCCCGGGAAGTGACGACGCGTGCGTCCCGGGCGCGCACGCGCGGCGCGTGGGAGAGTGACGGGAGGGCGGCCGAACCAGTCAGCGCTGGGATGGACCCCAGCGAGGGGACGCGAGTCGCGCGCGCGTTCCCCGACCTCTCCGGTCTCCCCGGCGCGCGGACCGCGCCTCGCGGCGGGAGGCGAACCAGCGCCTCGGCAGAAACGAATCTCGCGCGCGTCGCGGGCGGGGACGGGGTTCGCGAGACGCGTGAGGCGCGCGTGCGTCCCACCTCGCGGGTTACGCACCGGTCATGTCGCGCGGCATGGCTGCCGAGTGGGTCTGCGGAAGGCCGCGACGGGCGGACGCGCGCGAAGGAGTGTGTGCCTCGACGGGTCGTGGAGCGTTTTTTTGCCTTCTCGTGGAAACGACGAAACTCCGAGGATGTGCCTGGGTCACTCAGTGGCGGCTTGTTACTTTTACACGTTTTCGCGACTGGCCACCATACACAAAGTGTGCTCAATCGAGTCTCCCGAAATCCGTAAAAAAAGGCAAGCCGCCGGCGCCAACCGGCGCTTTTCACCTGTGAAAACCGCCGGGGCGCGTCGGCGGGGACAGATCTCTCGCCGCCGCCGTGCCGCCGGCCGATCGAGACCACACACCGACCCAACCTCCACACCGCCCCCGTGACGATGTCGGACTACGGCAGCGACGTCGAGGACGACTCCGAGCACACCCTGGCCAACGTAGGGTTTCCCGCGCTCGGTTTGTTTCGTTTCCCACGTCGGATGCGGTTTTCAAGCGCACGCGCGCGAGGCGAAGGCGTGGACCGTCCGCCCGATTCCCACGCGAGATCGCTCGATCGACTGACCCGGCGTCCCGCTTCACTCCGCAACAGCCCGCCGTGGTGGACAAGTACAAGGTCGCCGCCGAGATCGCCAACAGTGCGTGGACGCGACCCCTCCCCGCCAGCCCCGCTTTTCGCGATCGCGCGCGCCGTCGTCCGTCTCGGCGTCGCGTCCCGCCCTCGGCGGCTCTTCCGCGATCGCTGACCGCTCTCGAACGCGCGATCTCTTTTCCCCGACCTCGCAGAGGCGCTCGCGGCCGTGCTCGCCGCCGCCGTTCCCGGCGCGAAGGTGAGCGACCTGTGCGGCCTCGGCGACAAGACCGTCGAGGCGGAGGCGGCCAAGTTTTACAACAAGAAGGACAAGGATGGGAACAAGATCGACAAGGGCATCGCGTTCCCCACGTGCGTCTCCGTGAACAACCAGGTGTGCCACAACTCCCCCCTGGACGACAACGCCGCGGTCTTGGAAGAGGGCCAGGCGGTGAAGATCGACCTCGGCGCGCACGTGGACGGCTACATCGCCGTCGTCGCCAACACCGTCGTCTTGACGTCTGACGCGGCGGCGCCCGTGACCGGCCAGCAGGCGGATGTCATGCAAGCCGCGGTGACCGCCGGCGAAGCCGCGATCCGCAAGTTGCGGCCCGGCGTTGCCAACACCGAGGTGGCCGCCGCGATCGCCAAGGTGGCGGAGGACTTCGGCGTGAACGTCGTGGAGGGCGTGCTGACGCACGCGATGAAGCGGTTCGTCATCGACGGCAACAAAGTCGTGCTGCACAAGTCGTCGCCCGAGCTCAAGGCGGATGAGGAGACGGTGGCTTTGAACGAGGTGTACGCGCTGGACATCGTGCTGTCCTCGGGCGAGGGCAAGCCCAAGATTCAGGACGAGAAGGAGACGAACGTGTACAAGCGCGCGATCGAGAAGAACTACAAGCTCAAGATGCAGGCGAGCAAGCAGCTCTTCTCGCAGATCACCACTAGGTTCCCGACGATGCCCTTCACGATGCGCGCCATGGGGGACGTCCGCGGCGCGAGGCTCGGGCTGGTGGAGTGCATGAAGCACGAGCTCTTGCACGAGTACCCCGTGCTGTACGAGAAGCCGGGCGACGCCGTCGCGCACTTCAAGGCCACCGT
>Ga0181601_10004240_pt1 | contig 12036 bp, 5 predicted proteins | sample 041ome_8_FD_133020 | JGI IMG/M metagenome (GOLD analysis project Ga0181601, IMG submission 133020) | Coastal salt marsh microbial communities from the Groves Creek Marsh, Skidaway Island, Georgia - 041407BS metaG (megahit assembly) | ecosystem: Environmental > Aquatic > Marine > Intertidal zone...
GATCTCAACGGACTAGGTCCGGCCTGAAATCAAGAGGTCAGGTTAGTTGATCCTGGAATTAAAAAAATCAAGTGATCTGACCCTTTGATTGCCTCTTGATTGCTTTGATTGTCTTAACCTCTTCGGCAAACCCACCCTTTCCATACCCATTGGTTTCAGTGGCGATGGTCTGCCAATCGGACTGCAAATCAGCAGCGCCAATTATGGAAAGATGTGATGTTCAGCCTGGCCCAGGCTTACCAGCAGGCAACAGACTGGCATCTGCAGGCACCCCTGCTTTAAATCAGACAACTGTATATGCCTGTTGCCGGGTATATGTAACATTATGTCACTAATAATGACTAGACCAGTCCGATAAGGCACTATATGATTTGTTCATTAATTTTATGTTTTTGAATTATTCTCAATACAGTGAAGAAATCCACTTGAAAAAACATGGTCTATGATAAAGAGTCAGGATTATGTACCGCCACTTTAAACTACTCTTACCGCGATAATTGAGAGGCACTCAAGTCTTCAGTTGCAGGTAATGTACTATATAAACATCCTGTACCAAATACTTTCTGACTTTGCTTGTGGAAAATAAAAAAGTAATTCTAATAGTTGATGATGTTCCCGAAAATCTGAGTCTTTTGGGGGATATTCTGGAACCCCATTATCAGATCCGTGTGGCCAATAGCGGACAAAGAGCCCTGGCGATTGCCGACAGGGAACCCATTGCAGACCTGATTCTTCTCGATATCATGATGCCGGAAATGGATGGCTATGAAGTGCTCAAGCGCTTGCAATCTCAGGAAATTACTCGAGACATACCAGTAATTTTTGTCACCGCAAAGGATGGTGATGACGATGAAGTCAGTGGCCTCGAAATGGGAGCCGTAGACTACATTACCAAGCCTTTCCAGCCAGCCATTGTCTTGGCAAGGGTGCATACCCAACTGCAAATCCACGAAGCCAAACGTATTCTTTCTGATCAAAATGCCTGGCTGGAAGATGAAATCAGCCAAAGAATGCATGAAAACGAAATAGTCCAGGACGTGACCATGCGCGCTCTTGCCAATATGGCAGAGATACGAGACTTGGAAACCGGCAACCATATCATCAGAACACAGCGCTATGTCGAGGTCCTGGCCAGAGAACTGGCAAAAACAGAAAAGTATCGGGACGAACTGACTGAGGAAAAAATCAAACTTATTGTCAAGGCTTCCCCCTTACATGATATCGGCAAAATCGGTATACCGGATCACATCCTGCTCAAACCTGGAAAACTGGATCCCGATGAATGGAAGGTTATGAAGAAACATGCTTCTCTGGGTGCAAAAGCTATCTGGCAGTCCGTCTGCGAGGAACCTGACCAGAAACCCCTGCAGTTTCTCCATATGGCAATGGATATCGCTCATTACCACCACGAAAAATGGGATGGCAGTGGATACCCTGATGGCTTGAGCGCAGATGACATTCCCATTTCAGCCAGGTTGATGGCTCTGGCTGATGTATTTGATGCGCTTATCTCAAAACGTGTCTATAAGTCAGAACATAGCCTTGATGAAACTACCAGTATAATCCGCAAGGGGAAAGGTACGCATTTCGACCCTCTGGTGGTCGAAGCATTTGAAAATACCAGGGACCAGTTCATCTCCATTGCCAGGGAATATTCCTGACTGCTTTCAATTTGTGCCTGATCAACCCGCCAGGAATTCTTACCTGTAAAATAGAAAAGGATGATTCATGTAATTATATCCAGTGAGAGCTATTGAGCATGTATTTCAAGAAGGCCCTGTTAACTGCCTGTAAAACACTTTCGCGGTATATCTTGCCAGCCTTGCTGGCAGCATTGTCTTTGCAGTTGCATGGGCAACCCATAGAGAACTTTCCGACTGCTGCTCCACTGGAGCAGGAATCCCCTCTACAAGTATCAAACAACCGGGAAAATCTGATTCAAGATCTAACCGAGCATGACACCCTTTCAGAATTTGTATCAGAGCATACTGTAACGTTTTCATTATTTATTTTGTTGTTAATTACACTGATTGTTTTGCTGATATTGACCCATAGCCGTGCGAAAAGATCCATCCGCAATGAAAGAAAAATAATGAATTTAGCGCGGGATATGAACCGCAATATAAGGCTGATGGAGAATATTTTTGATGCTCTTCCCTACCCGGTCTGGATGTCTGATATAGATGGACGTTGTCATTTTGTAAACAAGGCGTTCAAGGAATTAACCGGTATTAAATCCCTGAATGAGCGAAACCTTTATACAGTTGATTTTATTGACTCTGCAAGTTTGAAAGCACTTCAGGAAAAGCTAGGTAGTGTCCTGAAAGATAAAAGCACTGTTTCCGGGATCATTCATCTCAATATCGGCAAGCACAAAAATTATTCCGGGGATTTTGAAGTAACCTTGATGCCTTATGTTTTAGAAGATGGAGTAATCTCCGGAACAACAGTCATGCTGAAGGATATATCAGCAACAAGAGATAATGAAATACGACTCAGAGAAAGGATAAAAGAACAAAAATGTCTATCTCGTGTCGTAGAAATCACTGAAGACAAAGATAAGGAGCAGGCAGAGGTTTTTAACACCATCCTTGCAGTAATACCCGATGGATGGTTTTACCCCGAACTGACAGAGGTATCTATTCAATGGAGTGACAATACCTATGCCACAGATCATTACGATGAAGAGCAGGACTGTCTCCAGGAGCATTTTCATGATGGTCGTGGCAATACCGGTACTATCAGAGTGAGTTATCGGCAAAAAATGCCAAGACAGGATACAGGCCCATTCCTGATAGAAGAAAAGGAGTTGCTTCATAGCATTGCAGCGCGCTTAAACAGCTTTTTGGCGTTCAATCAGCTACAAAATAAATATGACTTCAGGAAACGGATTTTTGAAACTCTTGTTACCCAGTCATATGAGGCAATCGTCCTTGTAGATGCTGAAACACTGAACTTTATTGAAGTTAACAAAGCCGCCTGCGATCAGCTTGGTTACACTGAGTCAGAGTTGCTTTCTCTCAGGCTGCCCGACATTCATGGTGAACTGAATGAAGATGCTATCAGAGACACTGTAGAAAAATTTATCAGGCAAGGCTGGGGAAGGCTGAGAACCTCACGCAAACGCAAGAATGGAACTGTATTCAGGATTGATGCCAGTCTGAACATTGTAGCCATAAATGAAAAAAAATATCTGGCAGTTTCCTGGCGCGACATTACAGAAGAACTGAACCGCGAAAATGAGCTTGAACGTTTAAGCCTGGCTATGGAACAGTCACCGGACAGCATCATCATTACCGATCTTGATGCCAGGATAATATTTGTCAATGACGCTTTTTCAAGAATAAGCGGTTATTCCCTGGCTGAGGTAAAGGGAAAAAATCCCCGCATCTTGCAGTCCGGCAAAACGCCACGTAGAACCTATAATGAAATGTGGGACTGCCTGACACAGGCAAGACCCTGGCGCGGTGAAGTAGTAAACAGGACAAAGGATGGAAAGGAATATATCGAGATAGCCCATATAGCTCCCATGAAAGACAAGGAGGGTAACTATTCCCATTTTGTGGCAGTAAATCAGGATGTGACTTACCAGAAGGAAGCCGAATACCGGGCCCGACTCAAGGAAATGCAGTACACCTATGCTATTGATACTGCCCAGGACGGATTCTGGATGGTAGACATGAACGGATATATCCTGGATGTAAATTCAGCCTATCTGAAAATATCGGGATACGAGCGGGAAGAATTCCTTGGCAAGCATATTGCTAATATTGACAAGTTTGATACAAAGGACTCAATTGCCGAAAAAATCGAAATGATCAGAAAATCAGGTCAAGCAAGATTCAATTCCGTACATTGCGGCAACGAAGGCCGTGAATGGCCAGTTGAAGTTTCAATAAACTATGCACCTGAAGGAGAAGCTGTTTTTTACGTCTTTGTAAAAGACCTGACAGAAAAACAGGCTGCAGATGAGTCCTTGCGTCAGTATCAGGAAAATCTCGAAACACTGATTACAGACCGAACCGTTGAACTTAATAAAGCCCTGAAAATGGCCGAAGTGGCCAGCCAGGCAAAAAGTGAGTTTCTGGCCAACATGAGCCATGAAATTCGTACACCGATGAATGCTGTGATTGGATATGCCCATTTACTGGAAAAGGAACTTGTTGATGAAAATCAGCGTTTAAAAATAGGCAGGATTATTGACTCGGGCAAACACCTGTTATCAATAATCAATGACATTCTAGATCTATCCAAGATTGAAGCCAAATCACTGGAACTGGATGAAGTAGGATTTAATATCGCAGCTGTTGTTGACCAGTCCTGCAGTATGATGAAGAACGCCTTTAAGTCACGAGGTATCCAGCTGGAACATGAGGTAGCAAAACATTTACAGTCTTTGCTTGTGCTGGGTGACCCCATCCGATTCAGACAGATAATTATCAACTACCTGTCAAACGCTGTGAAATTTACCGATCAGGGCAGAGTGTCACTATATGCTGAAGTTGAATCACACAATAGCAAAGAGGTCGTTGTACGGGTATCAGTCAAGGATACCGGTATAGGTATCAGCGAGGAAAAAAAGGCCGAGCTTTTCCATCCTTTTACCCAGCTTGATACGGGTGCACAGAGGAAATATGCAGGTACGGGACTGGGTCTTACCATAAGTCGACGTATTGCCAGACTGATGCATGGCGACACCGGCGTGAGCAGTACCCCGGGTGAAGGCAGCACCTTCTGGTTTACCGCAAGGTTGCAGGTACTTGGCAAAGACAAATCAAGTGTCAGAAAAAACACCGGTGTTTCAATGCCTCGGCCGGGGTCCAGGGTTCTGGTCGTGGAAGACAATGTAATCAATATGGAACTTGCAGAAGAACTTCTGGCCAGCGCCGGGCTGTCAGTCACCACTGCCAGTAATGGCGAAGAAGCCTGTAAACTGATTGAAAACAGGTCTTTTGATCTTGTCCTGATGGATATGCAAATGCCTGTCATGGATGGCTTGACCGCAACTCGCCGCATTCGCCTGATGCCTGCAGGTGAAAAACTTCCCATATTGGCAATGACTGCCAATGCCTTTGAAGAGGATCGCAGGCAAAGCATTGAGGCTGGCATGAATGACTTTATCAGTAAACCGGTTGACCCCGATATGCTCTATGCAAAACTGGCAAACTGGTTACCAAAACACGTGGGCTCTCAAACCAAAAAGCTGGGTACGGACATGGCGAATACTGCCGATGTAGAGACAACAACAACCACGGAAACACAGCAATCGCTTTCTGAAGAAAATCAGGCAGCAGCAATCCTTGATGAGAAAATTGGGTTACATTACTGCGCTGGAAAAAAATCTCTATGGGCACACCTATTGTCCTCTTTTACCAAAGAGCACATGAATGAAGCAAAAGTTATCCTGGAAAAATGGCAGAGTGGGAACATAACCGAGGCACAAAGACTTGCTCACGCCATTAAGAGCATAGCCGGCAGCATAGGCGCAGTCTCTAGCCAGAAAACTGCCATGGCACTGGAGAAGGCAATACTGACTGACGCGAGTGATGTCGAGCATCAAATAAAGGCACTGGACATTGTCCTTGCTACGTTGGAACCTGTCATTACTGAGAAACTGGCTTTACTCGCAGAGGAAAGAAGACAGGATATTGATGACGCCATATCTGATCTGAATGCAGGCAGCGAAGCTAAAGAAACCGATAATTCGCAGCTTCTGGATAGCCTGAAAAACCTGAATGATTTACTTGCATCTGATGATCTCGGAGCCCAGCGGCATTGGAGTGCACTGAAACCAATACTGCAGCAATCAGCCAATGTCGGGAAACATCAAATTTCTTCACTTACAGCTTCTATAGCGCAATATGATTATGAAAATGCCTATGAAAAAGCCTCCGAAATACTTGCTTCACTACAGGCAAATAATGACAGTTAGACAATTATTGCCTGATTGATACGCGGGCTCCTTGCGTTGATAACTGCCGCTCCATGCCAGCAAAACTTAACTACCCTGGATGCCTGGATATTTTCCTTGGTAAGCACTTCCGTGAGAATATCGCTGATCCTGTCCATGGCAATGACTTTCAGGTCAAAGGGCAGCTTCTGAAAAAGGTGGCGTAAATCAAGGGGTCAGATCACTTGATTCAACCCTTGATTTATTCCCATAGCGTATTCGCCCCCAACACCAAGCACATAATGACAATCACACCCCGGTTCTGCAATCTTGTTATGGAGGAAAAGAGCAAGGAGTCTAAAGGCTTTGTCTTTATTGAAATGCAAAAACCTGGTGATGCCACAGCGGCAAGGGCAGTTGCTGGTAACAAGATTCGGGTTAAAAAAGCTGAGGTGAAGAACCCCGGGTAGTCTGGATTGTTAGCAGCTCAAGCTTCTATATTTTTACTCTGACCCCAATTATTCCAATTATCTTTAAGGTGGGGCCCTACATCATATAAATCGGTGTCCTGTAGAAATCAGTGTACGGGTTCGAATTGACGGGGGTCAATAAAATAATTGTGCTTTGTGAGACAGTTGAAAAAAAGTTGAGAATTGAGAAGAGAAGCTATGCCTGTCCCTTATTTCGCCCTCAAGGATTGCGCCCTGGTGACGCTGGCAACGGGAAAGAGAGCGATCCAGCTTATTGAATTTCGCAACCAGCTGGCGGAAATAGAAGTAGGCAGTATTTACCACCATTTCTGGGGAACCTTGCTGCAGGCCCGCTTTGAAGAGCGTGAGTACAACAACGACTTTGCCTCATGGATTCGTCATCAGGTCCATGATTCCATTCTGGGTGAGCAGCTGGCAGTACTCGACCCTATCTTGTTTGATACCCTGGAAGACCTGCGTGAAACCATGTTGGACCTGATCGACACACGCATGGAAGCTGAACCCCTGCTGGCCTCTCCTCATCCTGGTGAGCCTTTTGTGTTTGAGCGTTCCCAGATTGTCGTCTTTGACACCGGGCGGCATTTTGAAAATCCGGCAGACCTGAATGCGGTTTTCAGTGAAATGACGACGGGCAGCATTTTTTATCATTTTGTCGATGCCCGGCGCCGCACATCCGACCGTCGCGATGATTTCAGTGATTGGCTGGCTGGTTTTGGGGAAGACTATTGCGATTTGCAAGATAGCCTGGCGCAAGTCGATCCTTATTTTGGCAGCCTTGCTGAATTGCGTGATGACCTGAACTACCTGTTCAACGCTCATTTCTCTGCGGAGGCTACATGAGTCTGCTCGACAGTTATACCGATGTTGCCGGCTCGGATGTGGTCGCTCATCTGCGGCAGCTGGCCACGCCATTGCAAGGTCTTAAAGTGGTTCATATTAATTCTACCCGCAGTGGAGGAGGCGTCGCCGAAATTCTTAACAAGATGATACCTTTGAGCCAGGAACTGGGGCTGGATGTTCACTGGGAGGTTATCACTGGCGACAGCCGTTTTTTTGAATGCACCAAGGGCATGCATAACACACTGCAGGGTATTCGGGTGCCCATCAGCGAAAACCTGCTGAAAATTTATGAAGAAACAAACGCCACCAACGCGGAGCGACTTGGTGGTTTGTTGCAGGATGCCGATATTGTGTTTATCCATGATCCACAACCGGCGGCTCTTTTGCAGTATTTTCCCGAGCGCAGGGGGAAGTGGGTATGGCGCTGTCATATTGACGTTGGGCGTCCCTTCAGGCCGGTATGGCGCTATCTGCGGGAGTTCATTACCCGCTACGATGCCAGTATTTTTTCCCTGCCGGACTTCGCGCAGGAACTGCCACACCCGCAATACCTGATTCCGCCAAGCATTGATCCGCTAGCGGAGAAGAATGTCGATCTGCCGCCAGAGACAGTGGCCGGTATTCTCGCAGATTTCAAGCTGGATCCAGAGCGTCCCTTGCTGGTTCAGGTATCACGCTTTGACCGTTTCAAGGATCCCCTTGGAGTAATCAGGGCCTGGCAACTGGCCAAACGCTTTGCGCCAGGTCTGCAGCTGGTTCTCGCAGGAGGAGGAGCCGCTGACGATCCGGAAGGCGAGGCGGTACTGCATGAGGTGCGGGCGGCTGCTCGCCAGGACGACAGCATTCATGTGTTGCTGTTGCCGGCCGATGCCCATACTCAAATCAATGCCCTGCAGCGAGGTGCAGACATCGTAATTCAGAAATCGCTCAGGGAGGGATTCGGACTCACCGTTACCGAGGCCATGTGGAAGAGCAAACCAGTGATTGGCGGCAACGTCGGTGGCATTCGCCTGCAGGTCGTAAATTACCATACCGGTTTCCTGGTAGACACTCCGGAAGGGGCAGCGTTACGGGTTCGTTATCTGTTGCACCAGAAGGAAAGGGCCCAGGAAATGGGAAACAAAGGCAGGATGCTGGTACATGAGAATTTCCTGATTACCCGGCACCTTAGGGAATACCTGACTTTGATTCTGGCCCTGCTGCATGAAAAAAATCATGAGCCTTCGGACCGAATTAACCTGGGCTGATCCCGTCGTCCGCGCCCACACCATGCCTTTCGGCAGCACCCCGCTAGCAGGGGGCAGGGTTCGTTTCAGGCTATGGGCACCGGCTGCGCGAAAAGTATCGTTATGCCTGTATGCGGGTTTAGGAAGCGATGAACCGGCGCGGGTAGAGCCGATGCATGACGGCGCCGATGGCTGGTTCTCACTGGTAACGCCTGCGGGTCAGGCTGGACCGGGAAGCCGCTATCATTATCTCGTTGATGACACCAGGTTGGTGCCGGATCCTGCTTCCCGATTTCAACCTGATGATGTACACGGCCCCAGTGAGGTCATAGATCCCGGCAACTGGAAATGGCGGGACCACTCATGGCAGGGGTGTCCCTGGTCGGAGGCGGTGATCTACGAGTTGCATGTGGGGACCTTTACGCCCAAAGGAACATTTGCTGCCATAGTGGAACAGCTCGATTCCCTTAAGGCACTGGGTATTACTGCTATCGAACTGATGCCGGTGGCAGATTTTCCCGGCGCTCACAACTGGGGATACGACGGGGTTCTGCCATTTGCACCGGACAGCCGTTACGGACGTCCGGAACACTTCAAGTCCATGGTCGAGGCTGCTCACCAGCGCGGGATAATGGTGCTGCTGGATGTGGTATATAACCATTTCGGCCCCGAAGGCAATTACCTCCACCTTTATGCCCCGCAGTTTTTTGGTAATGGACAATCGACGCCATGGGGGGAATCGATCAACTTTTCGAACTCACAGGCGCACTGGGTCAGGCAATACTTTATTCACAATGCCCTGTACTGGCTGGAAGAGTACAACCTGGACGGCTTGCGACTGGATGCGGTGCATGCCATCAGCGATGATGCCACGCCCAGCTTTCTTGAAGAACTTGCAGGCACGGTCCGTCACTATTTTACGCCAGGACGCCATGTCCATCTGGTACTGGAAAACGATAATAATGCCGCCCACTTGCTGCATCGTGACAATGAAGGCAACCCCCTGCACTTTACCGCCCAGTGGAATGACGACTTCCATCATTGCCTGCATGTGCTGTTGACCGGAGAGTGCGCAGGTTATTACCAGGATTATATGCCGGATCCTGTTGCCCACCTCGGTCGTTGTCTTGGCGCAGGCTTTGCCTTCCAGGGCGAAAGATCTCCATACCGGCACAATCGTCCCCGGGGAGAATCCAGTGCGCACCTGCCCGCCGAGGCTTTTGTTGCATTTCTGCAAAATCACGACCAGATCGGCAATCGGCCTCGCGGTGAACGCCTCACCCGACTGGCACCCTACCGCTCCCTCAGGGCAGCCACGGCATTGCTGTTGCTATCGCCGTTTCCGCCGTTGTTATTCATGGGACAGGAGTGGGGTTGTCGGCAACCCTTCCCTTTTTTTTGTGACTTTACGCCAGTGCTCCAGGAGGCAATTCGGGAAGAACGACAACAAACATGCAACGGCAAAGATGACGATGCTGAACACTGTAGGAATGAACAATATTTCAGTGCTGTGCTGGACCGCTCATCAATCAATGAAATCGAACACCTGGCATGGCTGGCTGTACATCGGCAATTGCTGGCAGCCAGGCACCGGTATTTAACCCCGCGCCTGAAAGGGATACCTGGCGCTCAGCAGGGATTTATTCGCCTGGGGAAGAACGCAATTAATATTTCCTGGCGCCTGGGTGATGGTTCGATACTGACCCTGGTGGCAAATCTGGGGGACGAACAGTGTCGCCTGCAATCCCCCCCCGCTATTGTCGGTCAGCCTATTCACAGCAGCCACGCACTGCAGACGGCCGCAGTACCGGGCGTGTTGCCACCCTGGTCAGTATTTTGGTACCTGGATGTGTGTCAGGCGGGGGAAGAGAAATTATGATTCCCGGCGCCACTTATCGTTTGCAGTTCAACAGCGACTTTACCTTCAATGATGGTACGGCTCTGGTGCCTTACCTGCTGGAATTGGGGGTCAGTCATGTCTATGCCTCCCCAATTCTGAAAACCTGTTCCGGTAGCAACAACGGTTATGACATTATCGATCACAATACCCTGAATCCTGCTCTGGGAACTGAAGCGGATTTCAGGCAGTTCACAGGTTCTCTGCAACACCATGGCATGAAACTGATTCTGGATATCGTGCCCAACCACATGGCAATAGGAGGAGGCGATAACCGCTGGTGGCTGGATGTGCTTGAGCATGGCGAGGCCTCGGCGTATGCCGGATATTTCGATATTGACTGGCATCCGCCATCGCAGTTTCTGAACAACAAACTGCTGCTGCCTTTTCTCGGTGATTATTATGGCAGTGTGCTTGAACGCGGTGAGCTGACATTGCAGCTTGTGCCGGATAAGGGCAGCTTCCAGGTAAACTACTTTGATCACGTGTTTCCGGTCGATCCAATGACCTATCCGGTTATTCTGGACCATCCAGGCCTGGGTCCGGAGCCGCCAGCGAATTGCGAAGAACAGCGGCAGGCACTGCTTGAACTGGAAAAGGTGATTCTCACCCTGCGGTCACTGCCCCGCCGCACCACCATATCAAAAGCGCGTCGCTTGCGACGCCGTGAAACAGCAGAGGCCTGCAAACAAAAGCTGGCGCGACTCTACCGTAATCAGCCCGCCCTGCTTAGTCGTATTAAGGACATAGTGGCAACGTTTAATGCCACCGGCAAGCAACACCAGGGTAGAGAACTTCTCCATCGCCTGCTGGAGAAGCAGGCCTGGCGGCTCGCATACTGGAAAGTAGCCGCCGACGTTATCAATTACCGACGATTCTTTGATATCAATGAACTGGCGGGGTTACGGATGGACAAGCCGGAAGTTTTTGACCACGTGCATCGGTATCTGGAAGAAATGATACGCGAAGGCCTGATCAATGGTGTGCGGGTGGATCATGTCGATGGCCTGGCGGATCCACTGGGCTATTGTCAGCGTCTGCAGGCATTGATAGAGCGGGCCCGAACTGGCAGGGAGAAGGGAAAAGGCAGTAAAGAAGACACATTTTATTGTGTGGTGGAAAAGATACTCGCCACCGATGAGGAGTTGTCGCCGGACTGGCAAGTGCATGGCGACACCGGGTATGAGTTTGCAGCGCTGGTGAACGGGCTGTTTATAAGGCCTGACGCGAAACAAAACATGACAGACTTATATGAATATTTTGTCACGCCCAAAGCCATCAATGCGAATCTGACCGGGCAACAATGTCTTCATGCTGACAGCGATATTTCCAGACTAAGCTACCAAACCCGAAAATTCATTATGCAGCACACCCTGGCGGGAGAACTTTCGATACTGGCCAACCGACTCAGCCGTATCGCCCAGGCGGATCGTAGCACAAGAGATTTTACCTACCATAGCCTGCGGGGGGCACTTATGGAAGTAATTGCCTGTTTTCCCGTCTATCGCACCTACCTTGGTCCCGATCATGGCAGCGATCAGGACCGTTTTTACCTGAAACAGGCTATCGAAGAGGGCTGCAGGCGCAGCCTGCAGGAGCGCCATCTGTTCGATTTCATTCACCGTGTACTGCTGCAGGGGGTTGTCGGACATCCCCAGAAACGACTTGAGCGCCAGTGCATGAGTTTTTGCC
>Ga0181601_10004243_pt1 | contig 12028 bp, 9 predicted proteins | sample 041ome_8_FD_133020 | JGI IMG/M metagenome (GOLD analysis project Ga0181601, IMG submission 133020) | Coastal salt marsh microbial communities from the Groves Creek Marsh, Skidaway Island, Georgia - 041407BS metaG (megahit assembly) | ecosystem: Environmental > Aquatic > Marine > Intertidal zone...
TGCCTTTTTGGAAGATTGGAAGAAAACAGGACAATCCATCCTTCCTAAATAAATGAATAAAAAGGATGACAACAGTTCTGCCGAAGAACTTGTTCAAAAGTTTCTCAAAAAAAATAAAAATTTTTTTATCAAACATCCAGAGCTACTAAAAGAATTACAATTTCCATTAAAAGATGAAGGGTCAGACAAGGTAATTGACCTTCAAGTGTACCGTTATAAAAAAATCAACCAGGAAAATATTGATTTACAAAATCAAATGACACAGATTTTGCTGGCTGGCAAAAGCCACATACAATCGCAAAAAAGAATTCTCAAATCATCCCTTAAAATTCTTAATAGCAAATCACTGGCAAAAGTCTTTAGTGTTATTTTATCAGACTTTAAATTACTCCTTGGGTGTGAATATATTAATTGCTTTAGTACGAATAATAATGTTGGTATCAATGAGGTTCAAAAAATAGATACCAGAGTTGCAAAAAGTTATTTTCTTGACAAAGCAATAACAAACTTAAATCAAAATCCTAAAGGCGTTTTGTTATTTTTTCCCAATAAATCACCACAAATAAAATCCTATATTTTATTAAAAATTAATTTTCAGGAAGACATGTTTGTTGTCGCGATGGGATCAAAAGATATCAATAAATTTAATCCTGATCAACAAGTTGATCTTATTGAATACTTAATTAAGATTATAGAAATTAAAATTAACCAATTATAAGGAGCATACATGAAGGGTTATAGATTTATTACGGATGATGATACATCAGAGTTTTGTCACCGCGTAACAGAAGCGCTATCAAGTGGGTGGAAGTTGCACGGCGAACCAAAAATGACATTTGATACAAAAAGAGGGGTAATGCGATGCGGTCAAGCAGTGATAAAAAATTCTCCCAGGAAAAAATATTCCAAAAAAATGTCATTAAGCTCTATTTAAGTTTTTTATTTAGAAACATAGAATTTTCCTAAATTATAAGAATGTCTGATAGAGCATCCATTAGCAATATTGTTAAATTATCAATTCCAATTTTTTTTGCTAATCTAGTAATTCCCTTAGTCGCTATTGTCGATACGGGCTTAATGGGTAATCTAGATAATGCGAGTTATCTAACAGCCACAAGTATTGCCACCAGTGTATTTTCCTTAATTTTCTGGAGTTTTGGCTTTCTTCGAATGGGCACCGTTGGTTTAGTGGCCCAAGCTCATGGTTCTAATCAGTATGAGCAGATAGTAAATTTAGTTTTTCAAAATATTGCTTTTGTTATTATTATTTCCCTACTTTTAGTTATCTTCCAGAAATATATTTTTACGATAGCCTTAAGTATTTTTGATTTATCAAATGAGACTTCTAAATATTTTAAAGAGTATTTTCAGATACGCATTTACTCTTCTTTTGGTGAGCTCATCATCTTTATAATTACTGGGTTATTTATTGGTTTACAAAGAACAACAATATCAAGTGTAGTAGTAGGTTTTTTTTCAATTACTAATATTCTATTAAGTTTAATATTTGTAATCTCCTTTGATTTAGATGTGCGTGGAGTAGCTCTTGGAACAGTCATATCTTCAACACTGACCGCTATAATTTTTTTATGTTACACATTCTTCGAATTAAAAAAATTTACATCAATAAAAATCAATATAGCAAAAATATTTAATCTAAAAAAAATCAAAAAATTATTTAATATCAATTTAGATATATTTATCCGATCAGCCCTGCTTACATTTTCATTCATTTTTTTTACCTACTTAGGGAATACCATTAGTGAAGATGTTGTTGCAGCAAATACTATATTATTAAATCTCATCATGTTATCAGCGTTTATTTTAGATGCTTATGCTTTTTCAACAGAAGGTATCGTGGGTTACTCTATTGGATCCAAAAATAAAACATTACTGACAGATGTTATTAAAAATTCATTTATTTTAAGTGCATCAACAGGTTTATTTATTTCTTTAATATACCTTGTTGGCAAAGATAACTTTATCTCCATCATGACAGATCTGCCTGATATTAAAAATTTAAGTTTTTCGTATTCTTATTGGGTTGTTATCATTCCTTTTATTTCTTGTTTTTGTTTTCAATTTGATGGAATTTTTATTGGGGCCTCACAAACAAAAGAACTTCGTGATGCAATGATAATTTCAGTCATCATTTATTTACTGGCCGCATTTTATCTATTAAATAATTTTGGAAACACAGGATTGTGGATTTCACTTTGTATATTTTTTATGGCAAGGGCCCTAACATTATTTTTATTTTTAGGAAAAATTTATAAAAGAATAAAATAAAAACTATTAAAGAAGATGATAAAATTAATTTTGTTTTCTACTCATCAAATAAATTAAACAAACACCATTAAAACCCCAGATGACACACAAAGCATACATATTAAATGTTAATCCAAGATATTTAGCGGTATATCCGACAATTGCAGGTCCAAAAATGAAACCAGAAAACCCTAAAGTTGTTAAATTGGATACCGTTAACGAGATTGGATCAGTTGTTATTTTAATTGCTTGACGTATAACAATCGCTATAAAATTAGCAGTAAACAGACCAAATAAAACTAGTGCTGGAATAATTAGATATAGATTTGATGTTAGTATACTAAGAAAAAGTATTGTTGCCCCTAATATAGACATGTAACCACCTACAATTTTCTCTCCAAGAAGTTTTATAAAACTGCTTGCGAATAATCTCGCGACTATTTCACCCGCATTAAAGAAAACGATAACAAGGCCCCCTAAAAACAATGGTGCAAATAAATCTCTTGTTAACCACAAAGAAGACCAATCTATAATAATACCGATTGTAGCAAAGTTGAACATTAGCAATAATCCAAAAATAAAAATATGTCTTTTTGGAAATTGAAACTTTACAATGGGATCATTACTCTCTTCATTTCTAGGTAATCCTAAAAAATAAATTACAACAACAGATAAAAGAATAATTATTGCCATAACACCAAAAGTAACTTCAGGATTAATATCTTGCTTAATGACGTAGGCTGCCATGAGTGCACCAGATAAAGATCCTGCACTAAAACAAGCCTGGTAAAGTGGTGTATAAATTTTATTTGTCTTATTTTCGATGTGAGAAATTGTTGTTTGATTACTCGGAATGACAAACCCAATTGCAGCACCAAAAGGAAAAGCAACCAACATGAACATTAAATACGAATCAACTGTAATGAGCAAATAAGGACATACAGCCAGTATCGCTGTTCCTATCATGATGATGTTTCTTGTGCCAATTTTTGGAACAATTATTCTTCCAGTAATTTGATTACTTAATAAATTAATTACGCCAAATATGAAAAGCCATAGACCAAGGTCTGTTTCTTCAAGCTCCAAACGTTCTAAATTCCAAGGAATATAAACAAAATAAATACCTAAGCTAAAAAAAAATATGTAGGCATTCTGCATCGAGGATGCAATTGATTTTAAATAAACTTTTTGGTTAACCATGAAAGAGAAGAGCCTATTATCTTTTTAAAAATTTTAATAAAGTTTAAATTCTAATAGTAATTAAATGTGTATTGCTCTTCCTTCAATATTCATCGCAGCTTCTTTAACAGCTTCACTGGTTGTTGGATGAGCATGACATATACGAGCAATATCCTCAGAGCTTCCACCAAATTCCATTGTTGTTACTATCTCCGCAATGAGCTGACCTGCATCATGACCAATAATATGTGCGCCTAAGATTGTATCAGTCTTCGTGTCTGCTAATATTTTTACAAAACCCTCAGTGGACGATGTTGTTAATGCTCTACCGTTTGCCATGAATGGAAACTTACCAACTTTATAATCTATTTTTGCCTCTTTAAGTTGGCTCTCTGTTTTTCCTACAGAAGCTACTTCTGGGTTCGTGTACACGATTGCTGGAATAATATCATAATTAATATGTGGTTTTTGACCATTGATAAATTCTACACATGCCACACCTTCTTCTTCAGCCTTGTGAGCCAACATTGGGCCAGGCACTACATCACCAATAGCAAAAATATTTTCAATGTTTGTTTTAAATTGATTATTTATTTCAACAGCTTTCTTTTCATTTAGCTTAATACCAACACCTTCTAAGTTTAATCCTTCAGTATTTGGTTTGCGACCAACAGACATTAGTACCACATCATACTTTTCACTAATTTGTTTTTTATCTGATGACTCCATTGAAACTTCTACTCCTGATTTGCCTGCTTTTGTAGAAATTACTTTATGCGACAGTTTAAATTCTAAGCCTTGTTTTTTTAGAGACTTCATAAATTCTTTTGCAATCTCCTCATCCATTGTAGGAACAATTCTATCAAGCGCTTCTACCACCGTGACTTTAGATCCAAGTCTACTCCAAACCGATCCCATTTCTAAGCCAATGTAACCACCACCGATAACTAAAAGAGATTTAGGTACCGACTCTAATGCCAACGCTCCTGTTGACGTTACGATTTGTTTTTCATCAACAGGTATCGCATCAATAGCAATAGAACTAGATCCAGTTGCAATAATAAAGTTTGTCGCTGTGTAATTTTTTTCTCCATCAATTGAAGCTACCTTGATTGTCTTTTTATCAACAAAAGATGCTGACCCTTGAAGGTGAGTAATTTTATTTTTTTTAAATAAAAAACCAATGCCGGATGTCAGTTGTTTGACAATTTTATTTTTGCGCTGCATCAGTTTTGATAGATCAAGATCAACCTTACCTGTTGAAATACCATGCTCTTCTGCATGCTCAGAGATTTCTGTAAATTTTTCTGATGAATTCAAGAGAGCTTTTGATGGAATACAGCCAATGTTGAGACAAGTACCACCAAGTGTTTGTTCTTTTTCAACACATGCAACTTTCATCCCTAATTGCGCAGCCCTTATTGCCGCAACATATCCTCCAGGACCTGCTCCAATAATAATTAAATCAAAATCTGCCATCTAAACTCCTAAAATTAACTTTGATGGATTTTCTAATAAATTTTTAATACTTACCAAAAAACCAACACTTTCTTTTCCATCAATAATACGATGATCATAACTAAACGCTAGATACATCATAGGTCGAATTACGATTTTATCATCTACAACCACCGCTCTTTTTTGGATATTGTGCATTCCCAAAATTCCCGATTGTGGTCTATTAATAATAGGTGTGCTTAACATAGAGCCATAAACACCTCCATTCGAAATTGTAAAGGTACCGCCTGTTAAATCATCCATGGTTAAGTTTCCCTCTTTTGCTTTTGTGCTGAGCTCAACTATATTTTTTTCAATATCACCAAAAGTCATTGTGTCAGCATCTTTAATAACTGGGACAACTAAACCTTTTTCTGTTCCAACAGCAATACCAATATCAAAATGATTTTTATAAATTATATTTTCTTCACGTATTTCTGCATTGACTGCAGGAAACTCTTGTAAGCTTGAAACAACTGCTTTTACAAAAAATGACATGAATCCTAACTTTACTCCATAACGTTCAACAAAATCTTCTTTTTTTGACTCACGAACCTTCATAATTTCTGACATATCCACTTCATTAAACGTCGTCAAAATCGCAGCAGTATTTTGAGACTCTTTAAGTCTTGTTGCAATAGTCTTTCTAATCTTTGACATTTTAACAACTTCTTCTCTTTCTTTTGAAGATGAAGATTTTGAATTGGGATTATTCATAAAACTAAATACGTCACCTTTCGTAAGGCGACCATCTGTTCTAGATGATGGTATCTTATCTACACTTAAGTCATTTTCAGCAATCAGTTTTTGAACAGAGGGCGATAGTTTTGCATTATTTCCAACTGGAGCAATTTCTACCTCTTTATTTAACTTCTCTTCTTTAATTTCTTCTATAACCGCTTCTTTTTTTGTTGCATCTTTAGAAGCAGAAGATGAGTTTGAAGTTTTTTGATCTCCAAGTAAAGCCAGAACACCTCCAATATTTACATCTACTCCTTCCTCTACTTTAATTTCAGTTATGGAACCAGCACTTGGAGCAGGCACCTCAACAGTAATTTTATCTGTTTCTATCTCAACTAAAGGTTCATCCGCATCAAATGAATCTCCGACTTTTTTAAGCCATTTGGATACAGTTGCTTCAGTAATAGACTCACCAAGTGTAGGTACGATTAATTCCATAGTAATTATAGTGTATTTAACATGTTAAATGTTTTATTCAATTGGCAGTTTATATTTTCTAAGTGAAACACCAGATTCTTCTGATTTAATTTCCTCTAGTTTTGCTTCAGTTGCCAATCGAATAATGTTTTTTTGATTTTGTAAGTGTCTATCAAACGCTCCTGTTGCAGGTGACGCTGCAGCTCTTCTCCCTATAAAGTATAATTTTTTTTCTATACCAATCTTTATTAACGCTCTTTGTATTCTTTGTTCAACAAATTGCCATGCTCCCATATTCTTTGGCTCTTCTTGACACCAAATGATTTCACAATTTTTAAATTCTTGGAGTTCTTCTTCTAAAGTTTCATAAGGGAAAGGATAAAGTTGTTCAATTCGAACTATATGAATATTTTTTATATCTAATTCATTTATTCTATCTTGTAACTCAAAGTAAATTTTACCAGAGCATAAAATTATTCTATCAATTTTATTTTTAAATTCCTTAGCTATTGGATCACTCAATACTCTATGGAAAGTTGAACCATTCACAAATTGATCTAGCGATGAAGTATTATTTTTATGTCTTAAAGTAGATTTAGGTGTCATTAAGATTAGAGGTTTACGAAAATCTCTTAACATTTGACGTCTTAGTATATGAAAATAGTTTGCAGGACTTGTTGGATTGGCAACTTGTATATTATCTTCTGCACACATCTGTAAAAAACGTTCTAATCGTGAACTTGTATGCTCAGGGCCTTGACCTTCATGACCATGAGGAAGTAATAATGTTAAGCCTGACATTCTCAGCCATTTTCTTTCTCCAGTTGTAATAAATTGATCAATGATAGTTTGAGCCCCATTAGAGAAATCACCAAACTGTGCCTCCCAAATAACTAACGTTTTTGGATCAGCTTGGGAATATCCATATTCAAAACCTAGGACACCAAATTCAGATAAAAAACTATCAACGATTTCAAAGAGCCCTTGCTTCTCTCTAAAATGACGAAGGGGAACAAATCTTTCTTCGTTTTTTTGATCATATAAAACAGCGTGACGGTGACTAAAGGTACCTCTGCCAACATCTTGACCTGATAAACGTACGCCATACCCATCTGCAAGAAGAGAAGCGAATGCTAAAGCTTCAGCCGTTGCCCAGTCAATATTTTGTTCATTTACAATGGATTGATATCGATCATTGTATATTTTTTTTATACGCTTATGTGGTGTAAAATTTTCTGGAATAGAATGTATTTCTTTTGCAATTAATTTAATATCTTCTTCATTAGAAGATGTTTTGCCTCGACGCGCATCAAAAGAGGCAGTTTTAAAACCTGTCCATGTTCCATCTAACCAGTCTGCTTTATTTGGTTTATACGATTTTGATAATTCAAATTCACTATCCAAAAATTTTTTAAAATCTGAAATTCGTAGTTTAGCTTCATCTTCTGTTAACACTTCTTCACGAATAAGTTGGTCTTTATATATATTAAGAGTGGTAGCGTGTTTTTTAATTTTTTTATACATTAATGGCTGTGTAAACATAGGTTCATCAGCCTCATTGTGTCCTGAACGTCTATAGCAAAACATATCAACTACAACGTCTTCTTTAAATAAATTTCTATATTCAGCTGCTAATCTACATACATGAACAACTGCTTCAGGATCATCACCATTTACATGAAAAATTGGTGCCTGAACCATTTTAGCAATTTCTGTACAATAAGGAGCTGAACGACCATAGTGCGGAGTTGTAGTAAAACCAATTTGATTATTAATGACAAAATGAATTGTTCCTCCAGTTCGAAAACCTCTGAGCTGAGACATGGCAAAAGTTTCTGCCACAATACCCTGGCCAGCCATTGCAGCATCACCGTGAATAAGAACACCAAATACTTTATTTGTCATTTTATCTTCAAGAAGAGTTTGTCTCGCTCTTACTTTTCCCGCTACAACTGGATCAACAGCCTCTAAATGTGAAGGGTTAGGCGTTAAAGATAGATGTATTTTTTTTCCATCAAACTCTCGATCACTTGACACTCCTAGATGATATTTTACATCTCCTGATCCAAGAACTTCATTTGGATCATTTAAACTACCTTGAAATTTTGAGAGAATACCTCTGTAAGGCATCCCTAATACAGTTGCTAATAATGTTAATCTACCCCGATGTGCTGTTCCAAAATAAATATCTTGGACGTCAGCCAAACATGATTGTTTAACAATTTGCTCAATGCCTGGAATCATAGACTCACCACCTTCGACTCCATACCTTTTAGTTCCTAGAAATTTCTTATCTAAGTATTGTTCAAATAATTCTGACTCAACCAATCGTTGGTAAATTGCTTTTTTACCCTGAGTTGTAAAGTTAGTTTTGTTATGTACTTCTTCTATTCTTTCTTGCACCCATTGTTTTTGTTCAACAGATTGAATGTGTAAAAACTCTACACCAATAGATGAGGAGTATGTTTTATTTAATATTTTAATAATTTCCGCTAAGGTAGCAGTTTCTAGACCAAGACTTCCATCAACAAAAATTTCTCTATCAAGATCGTTATCGGTAAATCCATATGATTTGTAATCGAGTTCTGGATGATAATTTTTTTCATGCAAATTGAGTGGATCAAGGTTGGCAATTAAATGACCATTAACACGGTAAGCGCGAATTAATCGAAGTGCTCGAATAGAGTCTAATGTTGACGTTTTGAAACTAGCAAAATCTACACTGGCTGACGAACGTACAACTTTATCAAATGAAATATCGTCAATAACATTTGTCTCTCTTTTTTTCCATTTAGGTCCACCAAAATCAGAAAGGACCGATAACTCATCTTCATTCAATGAAGAAAAAAACCTCTTCCAGCTATCATCAATACTTTTTGGGTTCTGCGTATACTTAAAATAAAGCTCAGCAACATAGGGTGCATTGGCGCTATTTAGAAAACTATCATTCATTTTAGTTGTTATACACTGATTATTTTTTAAAAATATTAGTAGATTTTAAATTTAATTATACCCTTTTTGCATTTCTGCTAACATTGTTTCACCCATTTTAGCAGGAGAAGGTGCAACAGCAATATTCGCTGACTGCAGAGCATCAATTTTAGACTGCGCCGTACCTTTATTCCCAGATATTATAGCTCCAGCATGCCCCATTCGCTTACCTTTTGGCGCCGAAACACCCGCTATAAACGCAGACATTGGTTTTTTAATAGGTGATTTTGAGATAAACTCAGCAGCATCTTCTTCAGCAGTACCACCAATTTCACCAATCATTAATATTCCTTTAGTCTCTTCGTCTTGCAAAAAAAGATCAAGACAATCTATAAAACTCATTCCGTGCACTGGGTCACCACCTATACCTACACAAGTTGTTTGACCGAGTCCAACTTGTGAAGTTTGCCATACTGCCTCATACGTTAATGTACCAGATCTGCTGACTATGCCAATTTTACCAGGTTGATGAATAAAGCCTGGCATGATTCCAATTTTACATTCACCAGGTGTTACTAAGCCTGGGCAGTTAGGTCCAATAAAATAAGTTTTTTGTTCTAGAATTCTTTTTTTTATTTCGACCATATCAAGTACAGGAATTCCTTCCGTGATACAGGTAATAATTTTTATCTTTGCATCTAAAGCTTCATGAATGGCCTGTGTTGCAAATTTTGCAGGAACATAAATAACAGTTGCATCTGCTTGCGTCTGATCTTTAGCTTCTTTGACAGTATTAAACACAGGTAAACCAAGATGTGTAGATCCACCCTTACCCGGGGTAACACCTCCAACCATTTGTGTTCCATAATCAATAGCTTGTTGGGAATGATATGTTCCTTGTGAGCCAGTAAAGCCTTGGCATATAACTTTTGTATTTTTATTTATAATAATCGACATAATTATCCTTTAGCCAACTCAACTACTTTTTTTGCTGCTTCAGTAAAATCATCAATAGATATTAATCCTAAATCAGAATTATTGATCTTATCTTTACCTTCTTTTGCGTTTGTTCCTTGAAAACGAACAACCAAAGGAAGTTTAAAATCCAGTTCTTTCACTGCATCAACAATTCCGCTAGCAATCATGTCACAATGAATAATTCCTCCAAAAATATTAATCAAAATAGACTTAACATTTGGATCTGATTGAATAGTTTTAAAGCCCATAATAACTCTATCTTTATTAGCTGTACCCCCTAAATCTAAAAAATTTGCCGGTTCTTCACCAAATTGTTTGATAATATCCATTGTTGCCATAGCCAAGCCAGCACCATTAACCATACATCCAATTGATCCATCAAGCTTAACATAATTCATATCATGCTCTGCTGCTTGCAACTCCAAAGGATCTTCTTCTGATAAATCTTTTAAATCTAATAATTCAGGATGTCGAAAAAGTGCATTATCATCCAAGCTTATTTTTGCATCTAAGATGACAAAGCTTCCTTGTTTATTTAAAACCAGTGGATTAATTTCAATTGTTGATGCATCAACAGAGGTAAAAGCATTTAATAATTTATTAATAATAGAAGTTAATTCATCAAGCTGTTTTTTAGTTATATCAAGTTTTGTTAACAAACTATCGTCTAATGAAATATCTTTGTAGGTTGTAAAATGTACATTGATGATTTTTTCAGGACTAGTTATTGCAATTTCCTCAATATCCATACCACCCGCAGCAGAAATCATCATCATTACTTTTGAAGTATTTCTATCAACGAGCAGACTAAGATAAAATTCTCTATCGATATCACATCCTTCTTCAATAAAAATACGATTTACTGTTTTGCCTATTTCCCCTGTTTGTTTTGTGACCAACACATTACCCATCATGGATTTGGCTACAGAAGATACATTATCTTTATCAAAAATAACTTGAACACCACCTTTATCATTAAAAGAGTTTTTAAAATGTCCAGCGCCTCTTCCCCCTGCATGAATTTGTGATTTAACAACCCAAGGCGGTCCTTTTAAATCTTCTATATCCGCAGCTATTGTTTCAAGGTTTTTGTTATAGGATTTACCTTTAAGAACAGGTAGTCCATAGTTTTTGAGAATTTCTTTAGCTTGATATTCGTGAATATTCATTGGTTAATCTTTAAACAATAACACTTGCATTAAACTGACGTTATATATTTTAAATCCTTATTTTGATGTTAACTTTTTTGCCAAGGCAGTAAGATTTTTTACAGCTTTCACAGAATTATTGAATTGTTTTTTTTCTTCAGCATTCAACTTTAACTCTATCACTTTTTCTACACCTTTTTTACCAATAATAACTGGAACACCTACATACAATCCTCTAACACCGTATTGTCCGTTTAAATAAGCAGCGCATGGTAAAACTCTTTTTTGATCTTTTAAGAAAGACTCAGCCATAGCAATAGCCGATGACGCTGGAGCATAAAAAGCGGAGGCTGTTTTCATCAATCGTCCAATTTCACCACCACCATCTCTTGTTCTATCAATAATTGCATTTATTCTTTTAGTCGTCGACCATTTTAGGTTAATTAGTTCTGGAACCGGAATACCTGCAACAGTCGCGTACCTTATAATTGGAACCATTGTGTCACCATGACCCCCAAGAACGAAAGCACTTACATCTTCAACAGAAACTTTAAACTCTTCAGCTAAGAAATATTTTAATCGTGCACTATCAAGAACACCCGCCATACCAACACACATGTTGGATTTTAAACCAGCTGCTTTTTGTAAAACACTTACCATGGCATCAAGGGGATTAGTGATACAAATAACAAATGCTTTCGGACAGTTTGTTTTAATTTCTTTTCCAACTGTTTGAATGATTGCTGAATTTTTTTCTACTAAATCATCTCTGGTCATGCCAGGTCGTCTTTGGAAACCTGCTGTTACTATCACAACATCTGCATCTTTCATTTCACGATAATTAGAAGAACCGCTCATCTTTGCATTAA
>Ga0181601_10004244_pt1 | contig 12027 bp, 8 predicted proteins | sample 041ome_8_FD_133020 | JGI IMG/M metagenome (GOLD analysis project Ga0181601, IMG submission 133020) | Coastal salt marsh microbial communities from the Groves Creek Marsh, Skidaway Island, Georgia - 041407BS metaG (megahit assembly) | ecosystem: Environmental > Aquatic > Marine > Intertidal zone...
CTGGGTGGTATGACCAAACCAGCCAAGCCTTCGCGGTGTTCCTGCCGGTGAAGTCTGTTGGGGTCGTGGGGGATGGCCGCCGTTACGAGTGGGTGATTGCCATCCGCGCGGTGCAGACGATTGATTTCATGACGGCTCGCTGGGCCCACTTACCCTATGAACTGATGGAGACCGTCTCGAACCGCATCATCAACGAGATCTCGGGTATTTCCCGCGTCACCTACGATATTTCCGGCAAGCCGCCCGCCACGATTGAGTGGGAGTAACTCACGTTGTCGTTTCTTTCAGATCTCACGAAAAAGCTGGGTGGCAAGCGAAGCACGGGGGCGGCCGCGAATTTAACGTCATCAAGCAAAAGCGTGCATGAGGAGGAGCTAACGGCTTACTTTAAAAGTCTGAGGTTGCCTGACAGTACTCGGTCACTTCAGACCCCCATCTGCATCATGTTGTTTACCAACCGGTCCGGTTCCAATGTGTTGGGTGAGTACTTGCGTGCCACACAACAGTTTTCTGGCTTCGTCGAAGCGCTCAACTACCGGCGTGTCATTAAGTACTCCCAGGAAAACGAGTTGCGCTCTTTGTATGACTACCTGAAATGGCAAGTTTCTCGGCTCAGGGAGGGTGATAAGATTGCCGGGATCAAAGCGTCGGTCGATCAGGCGGAGATGCTCTATCGATGCCACGCGATTCCAGATTACTTCGATACAGTCCACTGGGTTATGGTGCAACGCGACGATACGCTCGCTCAGGCTATCTCTTTTTCCATTGCGGCCCAAACCCGCCAATGGACCTCCAATGACGCGCCGGCATCGGCAGATCCTGTCTACAACTTTGAAGATATTAAGCGGCGGGTCGAAATGTTGTGCGATGAGCAAGCGCAATTAAACGCATTCTGCGCCATGCGTGGTATCGCCCCAATACGGGCGACTTACGAGAAATTCACGGCTGATTCAAAAGGATCTGCATTGAGCATCGCGGAACAAATGGGGATCGCAGGCCCGACTTTCGACGAGAGCATGTTGACTTTGCGCCCCCAGGGCGATGGAAGAAACGAAGAATTTAGGGCGCGATTTATTGAGGACTACGCCGCCCGGAATTGATTCTTCTATGTTCATGTTTTCTCAATTGGTTTTTTGCAAATGAGGGAGTCAGAGCTGGTTATCGAGGAAGCCGGCACACTCTCTTGAATTGCTTGGCAGAAATACGGGCCGGGTGAAAAGAAGCACTAATTAATAGGGTGCGAATAAATACACCCCTCTGACTTCTTGTATGCTCCTTGTTCTGAGCGCTTATCTGATCTGCGGCGCTGCTATGGCGCATGAGCGAGGCTAAATCGTTGGAAATCGTTATTTTTCAGATGGGAAAAGTCGCTTCCACTGCGCTGGCAGGCGCATTGCGCGAACAAGGTTTGGAGGCGGTACAAGCGCATGTTGCCTCTCCAGAGCGCCTTGCCGCCAAATTAAATATTATGGCGGCGCCCTACTTGTCAGAGACAGTCGCCAATACGGTTTATCAGGACTTTCATCAGGAGCTCCGGGCCATGTATCTCTTATCAAGGAGAAGGGTGGCGCCGACCGCGTATGCAGGTCCATTAATGCTGATCAGTCCTACCCGTGACCCTTTGAACTGGTACTGGTCGCATTTTGCCCAGATGTATCATCACTACGATGATCAGTTGCTGAGGTATTTTCTCGACAAAGGTGGCCGCGAGCCTGATTTTCAGGCCGATACGACGCTGATAAACATACTGGAGCAAATGTTTTCTGTTCTGGAGGCCACTGCGGAGTCCTTGGACGACCCCGAGAGTCTGCCACGGATTCAGAGTGCGGCTATGGAATGCGACTCCAGTGGCATCGTATCTGCGCAGGTGAATCGATTTTTGCTGCCGCTGCGTTGGTTCAATGAAGATTTTCTTCCGGCGGTGGGAGTCAATGTGTATGACTACGCATTCAATCTTTCGTATGGCTTTGGGCAAATTGAAGTCCCTGGCTTCAATATCATGCTGTTTCGCTACGAGCAGTTAGATCAGATGCAGCAACAGGTAGCTAATTTTGTGGGTCGTCCTAAATTCAGTCTTGAGCGCAGGAACGCAACAGAGGATAAGGATATTCCGCCAAATGTTCTCGAAGTATTGAATGAGGGCCGAAATCTAATCCCGACGACTTTGGTAGATCGAATTTACGAGACCCGCTATGCCCAGCATTTTGGCTACTCATCCTCGTAAAGAGTTCACCGCAAAGATCACAGAGACTATGGGTTCTCGACCAAAACGCCAATTCGTGCCGACGGAATTTACTGTTCCAAGCAAGCTGTCCACCGCGAACTTCACGCTACGCATGCTGTCGGTCGACGACGTTGAGAAAGACTTTGAGGCGGTGACCTTAAGCGCTGCGCGCGTCAGCAAAGTATGGCCAGATAGCGGTTGGCCGGCAGGACTGACTCTCAGGCAGAATCTCATTGATCTCGGATGGCACGAAAAGGAGTTCCAGAATCGGACTTCATTTGCCTACACGATGGTGGCGCCCGACGAATCCGAAGTTCTCGGCTGTGTTTACGTCTACCCGACTGACAAGGCGGGGCACGACGCCGAAATCTTCTTATGGGTGCGGGAAAGCGAGGTCGCGAACGATCTGGATGAGGCGCTTTTCGAGGTCGTGCAACGTTGGCTAGCCTCCGCCTGGCCTTTTGTAAATCCTGCCTATCCCGGTAGGACAATCAGTTGGGCGCAGTGGGATTCGCTACCTGAGAAATGAATTTGCGAGGCGTGTCTTTCAGTGATCATCGTATTAAGGTTGCAGTAACGCCTGAAGCCGCGTCACTGCTAACACCAATACCAGCATGATGATGAAGAATGCCATGGCATTGGCGATCTTGCCGTTACGCCAAGGCGCAGGCACCAGTTGGCTATTTGCAATGAATAGCAGAATCACTGCGACCACCGGCAGTAACATAGCATTGGCGACCTGTGCGGTCACAATCAGAGCTTGAGGTCGGCTAGCTAACACCGCCAGCGTTGCCCCCACAGCCAAGACACCCAGTGCCACCGCTTTAAAGGGTTTGCTGTGTTCATCGGTTGGTAGCGCCAATGCGCCGCAAACTGCCCAGCTGGCAGCAACCGGGGCGGCCAGTGCCGAACTTAAGCCTGCTGCGAACAAGCCGATTGCAATCAGCGCACCACCGACGCCCGGCAGCCGATGCTCAACCTGCTGAATTAACGCATCTAACACCGGCCGATCTGCCGACGTTTCCAATAACACCGCAGCCACCACCATGATTGCAATGGTGATGATAGCGCCAATTGAAATCGCAATCAGCGATTCCCAGCGGGCTTCTCTTAGTGCGTCGGCCAAGGGCACGCCGTGCCATTTTCGCCGAGCAGCGGTGGCATGAAGAAACAGGTTATAAGGGACGATCGTCGTGCCAATTAGGGCAAGTACCAATAGGCCGTCCTCTGAGTTAAAACTGGGCGTCAGACGACCGGGCGACAACGTGAACAGCTCGCGTAGCAAACTCAGGGCAAGGCCCACAAACAGCAGCGCCATGAGTAAAACCAGAGCCACCAGCGCGCTTTCCAGCCAGCGGTACCGGTTGGTCAGAATCAACCCTGCCGCTATCAGACTGATCCCCAGAACGATGGATGTAAATTGGTCTGAGAAGAAATGAGTCAGTCCAACGGCGGCGCCTGACACATTACCTGACTGATAGGCCGCGTTGCCAACGCCTATCGCTATCACGATCAGTGGTGCAATTAGCCAGCGGCCCCATCGCACACCACCAAAATCCCGCGCAAGCGCCGCCAGATCTCGCTGGGTCGATAATGACGAGCGGACTGCGAGCTCCTGCAGTACCAAAGTGGCGAAAAGCGCAAACAAGATTGTCCATGCTAGGGAGATCCCGCTGGATGCTCCGGTTGCAGTAGCGGTGGTCAGCGTCCCCGGTCCGATAAAGGCGGCCGCCACCATGGTCCCGGGCCCAAACTTAAGCGCCACGCAACTCGCTCAACGGCCGGACAAACCGACGCGTCGCGTCAGAGATCGTGTCAGCCAGGTCCTTAGGGGCCATGTGTATGAGGACTCAGTCAGTGCCGACCCAGCCTGCATGAAAGCCGTAGGGCACTCTAAATGGCATGATTATCGTGGCGACGGGCCCTGCGGTGATATCCCGCGCATCGATAATCTGGCATTCGCTTTGGTTTTTGGCCTCGTCATGAACAAAACACACCAGATAACCTTCGTCCTCTGAAACACTGCCGACCTTGGGCGCAAATACTGCTTCACCACCATGGCGGTTGGGGCCGTAAATATACTCGCTGGTGATGCCAGACTCGTTGTCGTACTTCATTACGCCGTCGAAGGTAAAGGCGCGCTCGGTATTAAAAATGCCCGCATAAACGTAACGCGTTTTATGGCACGCGTAATCATCGTTAACCCGGGTGAAGTCACAGGGCGTCTCACTCAGCGTGCGTTCGCTGACATCACCTGTAACCAAGTTAATGCGCCACTCATGCAGCCGACCCTGATTTTCCTGAAGGTTGTTGCCCTCCGAGGTGCCTGCACCCGCGATATCAGCGGTATTCGATCTGGAAGCCTGTAGCACCACCTCGTCACCCTCGTCCCAGGCATTCGCGGTATGAATGACAACGCCGGTCTCGACATCAAACCACCGAACCTCTTCATCTGTGCCAAAGCGCGGCATGACTCCGATGCGGGACCCATATTGCGGCTCACAATCGACCGCAGGGCCGCCCGCGATCGCGCGACCTACATCGAGCGTGATCGGGAAGTCGAGAAACAGCGTGTATTTCTCTGTGGCCGCAAAATCGTGCATGAAGATGGATCTGGGGATCGTGATAGGAGAGGTGTGCACCAGATCGCCGCGCTGGTCGATCACCGAGTAGCTCACGAACGGTGCCTGAAAGGAGTAGCCGTAGGCGATCATCTCGCCGCTTTTTTTGTCGACCTTCGGGTGGGCGGTAAACGGATGCGTCAGCTTGCCGTCGAAATCAGTCGGACCTTTAGTTTGTAGATCGGGCAGGCTGATCACCGTCGGCTGCGAGGGTTCATGTAATGCGTACAGCGTATTGTTGTGATACGCGAAAGCCGTATTTGCGAGATTCTTGGAACTCGGAGCGCCTTCGGGAATCCGTGAGGGTGTGGGGTCCATCAGGGAATTCATGCCTTTATAGATCCAGTCACCGCGCTCTTGCTCGAGCCTGAAGCCCTCGTTCTCGATGAATCGATTTCGGTAGCGCGCTTTGCCGTCGTGGAACTCGATGGCGTGGATCATGCCGTCACCGTCAAAGGTGTGATAAGCCTCTTCACTAAACACATGCACGGGGTTGGGTCCGACACGAAGAAAGTGGCCCTGTAGGTCGCTGGGTATGGCGCCGACCACCTCCATACCCTCAGTATCGCGCTCCTCATCTACCGGACTGAAGTTGCCGTCGAGGAAAAAATTGGAGGAGGGTGCGTTTGCCTGAACGAGTGCCATGCACGGTTTCCTTATTTGGGTCGCAGAGCGGATTTGCAACGAGTTAGCATAAAGCCAGTATATCTCCAAACAGGAGCTGGCTTGGTATTGTCCTAGATCACTATGAACTTGGCTGGCCATCCAACGGGAGCCACGATATGGTCGGGCAAGAAGACTGTCAGTCGGAGTTGAGCGAAGATATGAGCGCCAAGCTACCATTCTTTTTTCTATGCGCTGCCTTCACGCTTTTGCATGCTTTTGCATCTGTGGCGGCAACCGAGTCTCTCGGAAATTTGGCTCAATATCCTCCAGATCGTATCGCGCTCACGATCACCACTGCGGATAACGGAACCCCTCAACTGCAGCCCGAGAAGCTCGTTTTGAACTCCGGCCAATATTACCGTCTCACCATTGATTGTCCTGACGTACGGGATGACCTCGCGGGCTGGCGAATCGAAATGTCCGAGTTTTTAAACAATGCCCACCTGCGCTTGGTGACCGTGGGTGATATTGAAATACATCTGCAAGGCCTCAGCTTTAATGCCGTTGAGTGCGATGAAATTGGATCAGCCCACGTCAGTTTTGTGCCTATAAAGCCCGGTGCTTACCCCCTCTACGTTGGGAATGTGCCTCTCGCAGTGGGGCGACCGATTGGCGAGTCGGGCGTGCAAACTGAGGGTAAATTTATGATGGGCGAGATACTGGTACGCTGACAGAGTCGAGCGACTGAACCATAGCGGCCCAACGGGCGGCCGCCTGCCCTCATCCTCCCTAGCGATGAGATGAGTGATGACTGACCCAGAGAGAATCTTTTCCGGTCCTTTTTAAGGTGGGCCCGTTACTCAGCATCATCGAACAGCCTGTGACCAATGTTTTTTCTGCAGATGTTTTGGCGCGAGGTCAGGGTTAAAATCGCGCCTTCGAAGCCCGCATTGAACCCATCGGTGTTAGGGACTTGAAACCCATTTTGTCTCTTCGTGGAACGGAGTGGCGCTTTATTTGTCTTTTTATTGGCGGCGTTAGAAGCCGAACATCTTTAGGATTATGAGCAGTAACTTAAAAGTCGCTTCAATCTTTGCCGCGCTGGTTTTGCTGTGGCTCGCATCGGGACTGTTCTCGGAGCCGGATGCCCCAGCGTCCAACCTATTGGACGCGATGGGCGCAATGTCAGACTCACCGGTGCCCGCTGTCGTGGTTGAGGAAATACGCTCCGAGCCGAGAAAAAAAAGACGCATCTTGCGCGGTAAGACGGTCAGTAAACAGACCGCGAGTATCAGTACGGAAATTTCAGGCACAGTGGTATCGAGACCAGTAGAGAGGGGCGCGCGAGTCTCGGAGGGGCAAGTGCTTTGTGAAATCTCGATCGACGATAGATCAGCCTTGGTCACAGAGGCGCTAGCGACAGTGGCTCAGGCAGAGATTGAGTATGACGGCGCGTTGGCTCTGCAAAGAGATAGTTTGCTCGCAGAAGCTCAGGTGGCACAGCTTGCCGCTCGGCTTGAGGCCGCAAGAGCTAACTTGCTTCGGCGAGAACTCGATTTGAGCCGTACAACAGTCACCGCGCCTTTTTCTGGGGTAATTGAAACACAGCCCTTAGTCGTGGGTGACCTCGCTCGGATCGGAGATGTTTGTGCCACATTGATCAATCTCGATCCAATCTTGGTAGAAGTATCTGTGTCCGAGCGGGACGTCGGCGCGCTCCGTTTGGGTGATGTCGCAAGCGTCCGAATGAGCACAGGTCATTTCTTTGAAGGTACGATCACTTTCATTGGCAGCCAATCTGACGACATCACTCGTACCTATTTGGCTGAAGTAACACTCCCTAATCCCGATTATCAAATTCGAGCGGGACTCACGGCGGCAGTAGATCTGCCCGGAGAGACTCTCAGCGCCCATTTAGTGTCGCCCTCTCTGTTTACACTGAATGATGCAGGGGTATTGGGTCTCAGAACGATCGATCCAGAAAATCGAGTTCAGTTTTATCCTGTTGCGATCCTTGAGGATTCGCCAGATGGGGCCTGGGTGACAGGATTGCCGGAAAGCGTTCGCCTGATCACGATTGGTCATGAATTCGTATCAGAGGGCCAGATCGTGGAAGCCCGAACGGCCGCAGCTGAAACTATCGCGGTGCCAGACTGATGATGGGATTTATCGATGCGGCAATTAGCCGCTCGCGCACCACTCTGATGATGATGTCGATGGTGGTCTTGTGTGGCCTTTTAGCTCGTGCCGCATTACCTATCGCCAATGATCCCTACATTGTGTTGCCTTACTTCTTGATTGGAATTGTGCACGAGGGTATCTCGCCCGAAGATGGTGAGCGCCTGCTGATTCAACCGGTAGAGGTCGAGCTGCGCAAAGTAGAGGGAATCAAGGAAATATCAGCGGTAGCGTCTGAAGGCTACGTGTCCCTTGGCGTCGAGTTCGAACCTGAGGTTGATCTGAACGCGGCCCTGCTCGACACCCGAGAGGCTGTTGATCGTGCTAAATCCGAAATCCCAACCACCGCAGAAGAGCCGTTTGTTGAAGAGCTTAATGTCGACGATTTCCCGTTACTGCAGATCAATCTGCTGTCCGAAGGCGCCAGTGAGAGACAAATGTATGAAGCGACCCTCTTGCTCCGCGATGCCATTGAGACGGTGCCGTCCGTTCTCAGCGCAGATATGCGAGGCACTCGAGAAGAGGTTTTAGAGGTTCTAATTGACCCTGAGGCGCTTGAGGCCTACCGGGTTTCAAGCGAGGCGCTTGCTGACACTCTGAGGCGAAATAATAGACTGATTCCCGCTGGCAGTCTTGAGACCGGAGGTGGTCGGTTTGCCGTGAAAGTCCCCTCGGTTGTTGAGAACGCTGCAGACGTCATGAATCTGCCTGTGCGGGTCAACGGCGACACGGTAGTGACGTTGTCTGATGTCGCTGAAATACGCCGAAGCTTCAAAGACCGCACGAGCTACGCGCGTTTCAACGGTCAAAAGGCAATGTATATAGAGGTCAAGAAGCGACCTGATGCGAATGTCATAAAAACATCAGATGCGGTGCTCGAGATCGTCGAGGAGATGGCTCAGCAGCTACCTGCTAGCATACGAGTGCAGCCGTCGCTGATCACATCCGAATTTGCCGAAGTGCAGGTCACTGAACTGCAGGGCAACATCATGACGGCCTTGGCGCTCGTTATGGTGATCGTCGTGGCGGCAATGGGTTTTCGAAGTGGAGTGATCGTCGGACTGGGTATCCCGGTCTCCCTGTTATTCTCAGTGATCATCATTTACTTGCTCGGTTACACCTTCAATTTCATGGTCATGTTCGGCATGTTGCTCGGCTTGGGTATGCTGATCGACGGCGCGATTGTTGTGACTGAATACGCTGATCGCAGAATGAGCGAGGGGGCAGATCACACGGCCGCCTATGCAGAGGCCGTAAAGCGAATGTTTTGGCCGGTTACGGCGTCTACAGCGACGACTCTGGCCGCTTTCCTACCACTGATGTTTTGGCCCGGCATTCCCGGTCAATTCATGAGTTACTTACCCGTCACTGTCTTCACAGTCCTGAGTGGGTCGCTGTTGTACGCTCTCCTGTTTGGTCCTGTATTGGGCACCATATTCGGTAGGCCTACCATTCATGCGGCTGCGTCTGCTGCAAAACTGGATGAGCTTGAGCACGGGGACCCGACCCGTCTGAATGGTTTTACCGGTGCATACGCGCGTGCCATGAGCAATGTGTGTGCGCAACCGGCGGTGACTCTGGGCGCTATCGCAGCGTTGCTGATCAGTATTTTTTGGGCATATGGTCAATACGGGAAGGGCACCATCTTTTTCAATGACACTGACCCGCAGTTTCTCATTGTCTCTGTAAGCGGGCGCGGAAATTTCTCCGCTCAGGAAGTTGATAAGTTGGTGAGAAGCGTTGAGCAGCGCGTTGTCGGTGTACCCGGTATCCGGTCTATGAATACTCAAACCCTGCTGCCTGGCTCCAGCGGCGGTGGCCCCGACGCTGTTGCCGACAGAATCGGTGTGATGTTTATTGAACTCACTCCGGAATCTGATCGCAGTGCTTCGGGTTTTGACATTATTCGTAACATCCGCGAAAGAACGGTCGATATACCGGGTCTGCGGGTCGAGGTGCAGCCGTTAGAGCAGGGCCCAAGTATTGGCAAGCCGATTCAACTTGAGCTGCGATCACGATATCGGGAATTGCTAAAACCCGTGATGGCTGAAATTAGAGCCTATTTGGATACGCTGCCCGAACTCATTGATATTGATGATACTCAGGCCTTACCGTCCATAGAGTGGCTAATGGAGGTCGATCGTGCTCAAGCGGCGCTGTATGGCGCAGATGTTACAACCTCAGGTATTGCGCTACAGCTGGTAACCAGCGGTGTAAAGGTGGCTGAATACCGCCCGTCGGGTGCTGATGACGCGGTGGATATCCGAGCTCGATATCCGCTCGAGTACCGCGGTATCAAGGCTATGGAATCCATCAGAGTAAGCACAGATCGAGGGCTGGTGCCGTTAAGCAATTTTGTCTCGGTAAAGCCAGCCCAAGGCGTGGATACCTTGCGTCGAATCAATGGCTTGCCCACTGAGCGCATCCGAGCACAAGTGGTGGAGGGTGTGATCCCCGATAACGTTGTTGCTGAACTGAAGGTTTGGCTTGATGGACAAGACTTTGATCAGCGCGTTGACATCGAATTCAGAGGCGCCAACGAGGAGCAGGCAGAGAGTATTGCGTTTGTTTCAGTCGCTTTTTTACTGTCGCTGCTGCTTATGTTCGTGTTGTTGGTGACGCAATTTAATAGTTTCTATCAGAGCACGCTGATTTTGTTGGCTGTCATTATGTCAACGGCCGGTGTGCTGGTCGGATTGCTGTTAACTGAGAGTCCCTTCAGTGCGATTCTGACGGGTATTGGCATCGTTTCTCTCGCTGGCATCGTTGTGAACAACAATATCGTACTGATTGATACTTTTAATTACGTCCGCCAGCGTCATCCAGAGTTACCAATAAACAGCATTATTGTTCGCGCTACCGCCCAGCGTCTGCGTCCAGTGATGCTCACAACAGCGACGACCGTCTTCGGCTTGCTGCCATTAGCACTGAGCATGTCGGTGGACTTGATCAATCGTAATATCAATGCGGGCGGTCAGATGGCTGTGTTCTGGGGGCCGCTGTCGCAGGCTATTGTTTTTGGCTTGTCTTTTGCAGCGATTCTGACACTGGTGGCTACGCCGGCCCTGCTTGCCTTGCCGTCTTACATTCGCGACAAATGGCACGGGTGGAGACGCCCAAATCGTGCGCAACTTGCTACCAGTTAACGCTTACTGTCGAACGGTGCCGCTTTGAAAGCGTTAAGGTGCAGCACTCTGGTGAGCACCGTCTGCGCTTAGAGCAAAAGATTCGAATGCGCTAACCTCGGGAGATTTCGCTCACCGCCCGGTGTCCCATCCGCATCGCCTCGATCGCATCTGCCGCAGGCGCTGAATCCGAGTTGGCAATGGTGATGCGGCCGTGGGGTTGTCGTCCGATTGCGACGGAATCGCCAGGGCCCGCAACGGTATAACCGTGCGCCCAACGATTCACGGTGAGGCTGGCCACATCGCGATCAAAGTGGAAGTCTTTCGCTGACAGCATCCCGCCTAAGTGCTCACGAATCTCCGACTCATAGTCCGAGAACTGTCTGCCCAACATCCGATAGCGCGCCTCTTTGTACTGCTCGGCTCGCGGTTGACCCACTTCTTCGCTGTAAGGGCAGCTGATCATCTGAATCACACAGGGATCATCCGGTGTCTGGGTGTACTCATAGCCACCGAGACTGACCGGAAAATCCATGAAGAGTGTCTGATGCATGTTGCCCGGGCACATCGCCAAACCAATTCCTTGCTCTTTGAACGCGCGCCAATTTCGTAGCCCCACGGTGGTGTATATCAGCGGGCTCTTCATTTGTTGCCGCAGTGCATCCGCCTGATGGGAAGGGAGGTCCGTGACGATGTGGGGAATCATCACGTTATAGCAGGCCATGACCACGTGGGTCGCAGAAACCTCATGGGTTCCGTCTTCGTTCACGTAGCGAATCGCCACGTCCTCAGCACTCCCAGTAGGGCCGCGATGGTGAATATCAACCGCCGTGCTCCCTAGCCGGATGCGGCTCGCCTGATCGCTGCGGTCCAGTTGTTGGTAATCAAACCGCGCGTTGACGAGTGATTCGGCGGTGTTTCCCTCGGCGATCCCGGGGATCAGATATTTGACGAGTGTGCGGGCCACACCGGCATTGCCGTCGGGGAAGTGATGAATGTAAGGGTGTTCCTCGTCATAGACCGCTACCGGCGCGAATCCCAGCGCGCCGCACTCTTGGGCCTCACCGATGCTGATCAACTCTGTCCCGGCGTTGGACCAATCGATTCCTGAGTGTCGCGCCATTCGCAGCACGCCTGAATCATTTACGCCAAGCGTGTGTTTCAGGTAGTCGAAGTAGTTGTGGCTGTATAGATAGGTCTCTAGTTCTTCTGCAGGTACGTCCAGCAGGTGCACGCCGCCTTTTAGGACCCGTAGCAGTTGCGCCTTGCCTTC
>Ga0181601_10004252_pt1 | contig 12021 bp, 9 predicted proteins | sample 041ome_8_FD_133020 | JGI IMG/M metagenome (GOLD analysis project Ga0181601, IMG submission 133020) | Coastal salt marsh microbial communities from the Groves Creek Marsh, Skidaway Island, Georgia - 041407BS metaG (megahit assembly) | ecosystem: Environmental > Aquatic > Marine > Intertidal zone...
GATAGCAGTAGCACTTGGATTAGTTGCAATTTTCATTATAAAACCTACCTAACCAAAATCAGACTGAATAGCGTGCCGTCAAAAAACCGTCAAAGCAGCTCTATAGCAGCCTATTTCTTTCTAACCTTGCATAAATTGCGTCAAAAATTCAAGCCCTAAATTAGATAACCACTTTTAATAAAAGAAGAAGTCTGCAATTTATTATGCATGTTCCGTCTTTGTATTTCAGCGCGAAAAAGTTTCTATTATTACCTCAGCAGGAGAGCTATATCTGTCTGACACGCTGCTTGCCCAGCCGCCTAGCTTATCTTGTTATGTTAACGACGTTGTCGCCATGCTCAGCTTCTAATACTTCAAGAACACAGGCAAGAATTTTACGACTTGTATCGTGGACTGCCTTGAAGCCTTTTGAGCTGCTTAGTCCTGCTGCGCCGTACTGCTGCATGGATGCGCTTATCACTGTCGACCCTCCCGACCAACCACCGATTGCTGCTACGTGAGATTTGTTAGCGTCAACAGAGTCTGACAGCGCCTTTAGCGTACGCCGTAAAAAGTGAGCAATGAGTGTTTTATTACCTGTCGCTGAACGCATCTTATTGGTGATATTTTTGGACGTATTGCTTTCTGTGGTGGCGCGGCAGTGCTTTATAGCTTCTGGCAAGTATTGCCGTAAATACTCTTTACCAAAAACTATTGGCACTACTCGGCGGCGTTGCTCTACGTTAACTTTAACGTCTTGGCTTTTGCCTATAGCGACCTGTGGTATTTCTGCGCCCAAGTCTGCTGTTACTTATTCAGAATTTAGCCGCGTTATCTCGCTAACCATCGCCCCGCTCTGATCCATAAATACAATGGCAGCACTAACTTCAGGCGTTTTTGTATCTGCTAAACAGGTTGTTACAAGGCTGACTAGTTCTGCATCGCTCAGTACAGTTTTCGGTTTTGGTGGGTCAGCTTTTATACGCTTACTGGTGGGCGTTATTAGCTAACCAAGCCTGTATCTGTCACTGGCGAGCCTCAGGGCTTCAAGAGTTTCGCGCTATTCACGCCTGATGCTTTGCACTTTGATTCCTCGCTCGCGTCGGTCAGCCCAATAACGGTCCAATCCATCATGAATGACATCGAGTAGGTTAGGTGTGCTCAGGCTTTGCTCGACTATGTAGGCAAAGACGTTTTCCCAACGTCGCTGCTTGCGCGGTGGAGCTGTTGCAGCCTTCTCTATTTCTGTTTCTGTAAAGGCGTTAGAACCGCTGTTCCCCATCAGTTTCAGCTGCAAATCAAACTCCTCATTGGCTGCCGCGTAGGCGCGATGAAGCTCAGCATCTGTGTACTGACCCAGTTTGAGCCTGAGCGGATGGGTAAACCTAGGTCTGCCGAGATGCTTCAGACGAGAAGGCCAAGAGCGTTCGTAGAAGGCTATTTTTGAGTGATCTAACGTAGCGTGGATAATTGTTTGGCATGCTTTTCAACCCGTTTCCGTAACGATTTACGTAACCATGGGTCTGTTATATGGCAATAAGCCTTATATAACAAGCATTTAAACATAGGAGATGGTGCCCAGAAGAGGACTTGAACCTCCACGCCCTTTCGAGCACTAGCACCTGAAGCTAGCGTGTCTACCAATTCCACCACCTGGGCAATTCGGCCTTGTTGAGATGCAGATGGGGAGGCACCGTCGACCGGAGCGCAACTTTAACGAGCGGCCCGATTGCTGTCAATCCCCGTCGGCGCTAGGTTCTGGCTCTAACTGCAATGAATTGCGCTCAATCGATGTGGCAGCACTGTCACAGACACGCCTTGGCTCGAGGTGTATACTGACTGCTCATTCATTGTAGAAATTATTTAATGCCAAAATCTATCAAGACCGGCGCAAGCCCCAGCACGCCCCGCAGCAAAAAATCTTCCCCTCGCAAGCAATCTGCCAAAGACCCCTTCGCCTCTCGAGAAGCTGAGAACTACGAAAACCCGATTCCTAGCCGTGAATTTATCCTCGAGCACCTCGAAGAAGCAGGCGAGCCGCTTGGACATGCCGAGATGTGCGAGCGCCTAAAGCTAGTCTCGGACGAGCAGATCGAAGCGCTGCGCAGGCGACTGATCGCGATGAGCCGCGACGGGCAGATCATTAGCAATCGCCGCGGAATGTATGGCCTTGCGTCGAGCATGGAGTTGATCAAGGGTCGCATTCAGGGCAACAAAGACGGGTTTGGGTTCTTCATTCCAGAAGACGGTTCTGAGGACCTGTTTCTGGGTGCGCGCGAGATGGAGACGCTGTTCGATGGCGATAAGGTGCTGGCGCGGGTGTCAGGTGTCGATAATCGGGGCCGCAAAGAAGGCACGATTGTCGAGGTTTTGCAGCGCCGCTTCACGCAGATCGTAGGCCGCTATTATCACGAGCAGGGCTTTGGGGTGGTGGTGCCAGACAGCAAGCGCATCTCGCACGAAATACTGATTCCGGACCAGAGTGCGGGTAACGCCAAAGATGGCGACTTTGTAGTGGCGGAGATCGTGGAATACCCGACGCGGCGCCGGAAGGCGATCGCGCGCATTGCCGAGGTGCTGGGCGACAGCAGCACGCCAGGTTTGGAAATCGACGTAGCACTGCGCAGCCACGACATACCGAACGAATGGCCTAAGGCGGTCGAGAAGCAGGTTCGAGGCTTTGTTGAAGAGGTAGTTGAGGCCGACCTCGTAGGCCGCAAGGACATGCGGGATATCCCGTTTGTCACGATCGATGGCGAAGACGCGAAAGACTTTGACGACGCAGTTTATGCGCACGAGCACAAGCGCGGCAACTGGACGCTGTATGTGGCGATCGCGGACGTGTCGCATTATGTTCAGCCCAAGAGCGCGCTCGATGAAGAGGCGATTAATCGCGCAACGTCGGTGTATTTTCCGGGACATGTGGTGCCAATGCTGCCCGAAAAGCTGTCTAACGGGCTGTGCTCGCTCAAACCTAAAGTCGATCGGTTGACGATGGTGTGCGAGATGGAAATCTCGGCACTGGGCGAGATGACAAGCTACAAGTTTTACGAGGCGGTCATTCACTCCCACGGCCGACTGACTTACAACGAGGTCGCCGATATTGTGCAGCCCGCCGAGACGGAGTTGCAGCAGCGGGTTCAGGGCAAACAGAGTAAGCGCTACGCCGAGCTGGTGCCGCATCTAACCAGTCTTTACGGGCTGTTCCATGCGCTGCGCGAGACTCGCGAGGCCAATGGCGCGATGGACTTTGATACAACCGAGACGCGCATTGTCTTCGGCGAGAATCGCAAAATTGCCGAGATCGTGCCGGTTTACCGCAACGACGCCCACAAGCTGATCGAGGAGTGTATGCTGCGCGCGAACGTGGCCGCAGCACTGCTGCTTGAGAGTGCGGAATTGCCCGCGCTATACCGCGTTCACGAAGGCCCGAATCCGAATAAGCTCGAAAACCTGCGCGAGTTTTTGCGCGAGATGGGGCTACATATGGGCGGTGGGCTCAAGCCTACGCCGCGGGATTATCAGGCGGTGCTCAAGCAAATCGCACATAGGCCAGACCACCATCTGCTGCAAACGATGCTGATTCGCTCGATGATGCAGGCGGTTTATCAGCCCGAGAACGTAGGGCATTTCGGTCTTGGGTACGAAGCGTATACTCACTTCACTTCTCCGATTAGGCGCTACCCAGATCTGCTCGTGCACCGCGGTATTCGTCACCTGATCCGTAATTCCAAGCACAAGTGCGTAGAGAAGCAGCCCGATGCACCGAAGCTGACCAAGGCCAAGATTTACCCTTACAACATGGACGACATGCTGCGCTTCGGCGAACACGCCTCGATGGCTGAACGGCGCGCGGATGCCGCAGGCTATAGCGTGGTCGACTGGCTGAAGTGCGAATACATGCAAGACAAGATCGGCGACGAATTTGTCGCGACGGTCACCTCGGTGACAAGCTTCGGTCTGTTTGTTGAGCTTAACGATATTTTCATCGAAGGCTTGGTGCATGTGACCGAACTGAGTAACGACTACTACCGCTTCGATCCTATACGCCACTGCCTAGAGGGCGAGCGTAGTGGCAAGATTTACCGCTTAGGCGACAGTGTCGAGGTTAAGGTTGTGCGAGTTGATCTCGATGAGAAGAAGATCGACCTGCAGATGCTTGGCGGCGGTGGCGAGCGCGGCAGGGTAGAGCCTAAGTCGAAACGCGGCTCTGCACGCGGCGATGCTAAGTCTTCGGGTAAAGAGAGAGAAGGCAAGGCGGGTAAGGCAAACAAGTCAGAACGAGGCAAGGTTGGAAAACTGGCTTCAAAGCCGGGCGCAGCTGCGAAGTCGGGCGCAGCTGCAAAGCCGCGCGCGAAAGTAGCCGATGGAGCAGCCAAGCCAAAGCGTCGAACCCGAAGTCGGGCAAAGCCTAAAGCCGACTAAGCTTTTGTCAAGTTAATAAAGCATATAGTTTACTATGTAGTAAACGAGTAAAGAAAAAACAATGAGCAAGCAACAAGAGTGGGTCTGGGGTATTCATGCAGTCGGCGAGCTACTAAAACAGCGCGCGCCGCAGGTTATAAAGCTAGTGCTTCTCGCTGGACGCACCGACGAACGGATTAATGAGCTGCGCGCGCTCGCGCTCGAGGCAGGTCTGACAGTCGAAGACGCGGACCGCCGCCAGCTCGACCGGCTTGCCGAGGGTAATCATCAAGGCGCGGCGGCGCTCTGCGACGTAGGCTATGGCGTTAAAAGCGAGAAGCAGCTTGTGGCAGCACTCGACTCGCTCGCCGGCGAATCCCCTGTTAACCCGCCGCTCATACTCGTGCTCGACGGCATAACCGACCCTCATAACTTTGGTGCCTGTCTGCGCACGGCGGACGCCGCTGGGGTTGATGCGGTTATCGTGCCTAAAGACAAGTCGGCGCCGCTGAACTCGACAGTACGCAAAGTGGCCTGCGGCGCCGCCGAATTGGTGCCTGTGTACGCAGTGACCAATCTCGCGCGCTGCCTCGAGTCGCTCAAAGAGCGTGGAATCTGGCTTGCCGGGCTTGCGGGCGAGGGCTCTGTTAGCCTCAGTCAGCAAGACCTGACTGGACCGCTTGCGATTGTTATGGGATCAGAAGGTGAGGGGCTTAGGCGCCTGACCCGGGAAGCCTGCGACTATCTTGTATCGATTCCGATGGCAGGGAGTGTTAGCAGCCTCAATGTCTCGGTGGCCACCGGTGTCTCGTTGTTCGAGGCGGTGCGGCAACGGGCACTCGCCGAACAGGCGAATTGATCTGTAAAGCCCGCGTCCACGCCCGTATGTCATTAATCCGCTTGCATAGTTAGCCGAGGTTCTCTAGAATTCCGGCTCTTTTGTTCGCGGGTCGTCAAAAACCCGTTAACTCCTTGTCTTACCACGCGCTGTCAACGTACAGCCGATGGAAGGCTTAAACCCAAGAGGAGTCTCTATGAGACACTATGAAGTAGTATTTATGGTGCATCCCGACCAATCTGAGCAAGTCTCAGGCATGGTCGAGCGCTACACCCAGATTGTTACTGAGAGCGGCGGTACTATCCATCGCCTCGAAGACTGGGGTCGTCGCCAACTCGCCTACCCAATCAATAAGATCCACAAGGCTCACTACGTGCTCATGAACATCGAGTGCGGCGGCGAAGCTTTGGAAGAACTGACTACCTTATTCCGCTACAACGATGCGGTTCTGCGTAATCTTGTCATTAAAGAGAAGAAAGCGATCACCGAAGAGTCATTGATCTCTAAGGGCGAGCGCGAAGGCAAAGAGCGTCGTGCTCGTGCCGAGCAGAAGCGCAAGCAAGAAGAGGCCGCAGCGGCCGCAGCAGCAGCTGCAGCGCCAGCAGCAGACGAAGCAGCCGAAGAAGCGCCTGCAACAGAAGAGGCTCCGGCCGCTCCTGAGGCAGTCGACGCTCCTGCTGAAGAGACTCCAGTTGAAGAGACTCCAGCGGCCGAGTAAGAGTGCCTGCCTAGCGCACCTCTTACCCTCACTCATTTGTAGGAAGGAAATTTAAAATGGCTCGATATTTTCGTCGACGCAAGTTCTGCAAGTTCACTGCCGAAGGCACTGAGCAAATCGATTACAAAGACATCGAAACGCTAAAGGCGTACGTGTCTGAGACTGGCAAGATTGTCCCTAGCCGTATTACCGGTACTAAGGCTCGTTACCAGCGTCAGCTCGCTACTGCGATCAAGCGCTCGCGTTACTTGGCCTTGATCCCGTACACGGATAGCCACCAGGTTTAATAGGCCTTACTGATGCGCGCCCTCGCCGAATTCGTCATGAAGGACCGCAGGAGTGCCATCATCGCGGTGCTGCTCTTAGGGCTAGTGCCGATGCTAAACCTGCTTAGTCCGGTGATCGTTGGCCTGACTATGCTCCGCAAGGGCTGGAACGACGCGCTAGCTATACTCGTTTGGGCGCTTCTCCCGATCGGAGCCTATGCCTATATTGGCGATGTGGTTCCGCTCATACTGCTTCTTGGTGTAACGCTGCTCGCGGCGGCGCTAAGACAGACGCAGTCATGGGAAGTAAGCCTGCTTGGTGCGGTGCTCGTTGGGCTCACGGTCGAAGCTTATTTGCTACTCGTGCCTGAATTGCTCGATCTGCTGTTCCAGCAGCTCGACGTGTATATGGCAACGAATGGCATCGAAGGGTTGCCGATCGAGGAGTTACGAGCAACGCTCACAAGCTTCTTGGGGGCAACCTACGGCATGCTCGCCGCGCTGCTACTTATTTTAGCGCGTTGGATGCAGGCGGCATTGTATAACCCGGGTGGTTTTAGGCTCGAGTTTCACAGTCTGCGCATCGGGAGCAAGACGGCGCTGCTTCTGGTTGGGTTTATGCTAGCTGCTAATTTTGGCCTGCTACCGCCAAGCTGGGTGATTTACAGCACTGTGCCACTGCTTTTCTCGGGTGCAGCGTTAGTCCACGGCGTGGTGGGTATCAAGAAGCTGCCAAGCGCAGTGCTCGCAGTGTTTTACGCTGTGATGCTTTTGCCAGTAGTGATGCAAGGTGTGGTGTTACTTGCACTCATGGACAGCTGGTACGATTTTCGCTCGCGGCTGGCGAGCAAGACGTAAAGAGTGAATACGACGCTGCAGATTAGCTGCAGGCGCATAAAGAATTTAGGTTGAGGATTCAAACATGAACGTAATTTTGTTGGAAAAGATGGGTAACCTCGGTGGCATCGGCGACGAAGCTGTTGTTAAAGCCGGCTTCGCGCGTAACTTCTTGTTCCCACAGGGCAAGGCGATTCCTGCGACTAAACGCAACATGGAAGACTTCGAAGGTCGCCGTGCTGAGTTGATGGCTGCACACGACGCCAACGTTGCCGAAGCGCAAAAGCGTGCCGGTACGGTTAACGGTATTGAGCTTCGCATCGAAGTGAACGCAAGTGACGAAGGACGCCTGTTCGGTTCTATCGGCACGCGCGAGATCGCTGATGCGATTAACGCACAGGTTGGCAGCGAACTCACTAAAGCCGAAGTGCTTATGCCTACAGGGGCAATTCGTGACTTAGGCCACTACACAGTAGCATTAGACCTCGGTTTCGAAGTCGGTGCACAGATCACTGTGGCAGTTGTCGCGCTTGGTTCTGAAGCGGGTATCAGCGCAGACGGCAGCATGATCGACGCGCTCGACGCCGAAGAGGCGGATGACGCAGAAGACGCAGCGGCCGAGTAATCGAGCGCTAGTCTGATTCGAGCACTTCGCCTCTTAACATGCGGCCTCTTACGATACGGCCTCTTAAATAGAGCGGCGCTCGACTAAACAAACACCGGCTGCCCTTGGCGTCGGTGTTTTTTTACGCTCGTGGAAAGTGCGGCTTTATTCAAGCAACCGCAAGCAAGACGGGCTGCGCTAGCGGCGAATATGCAATGATTTCACGCTTAGTTTCATCGAAACGCCAAAGCTTGTAACCTCTCAGACGTGATCCGTGCAGATTGCCCTATATTTGGCGTACTATACCGGTCTGCAGAAAGGCATTCTCACCAAGTGCAGTGGCGGCTCTCAAGGCGCGAAGGCTTTTTAAGCGCGAAGGCTCTTAGATTCAACGACAGCAAACTAAAAGATTCAGACAGACAATGGCAGATTCCTTCGACAGCAGCGCACAGCGCACCCCTTCCGATTACGGTAACGACTCGACCGATTCGATGCGTCAGCTGGCGTCCTTAAAAGTCCCTCCGCATTCGATCGAGGCGGAGCAGGCGGTTTTGGGCGGTTTGATGCTCGACAATACCGAGTGGGACAATCTCGCCGACGTGCTCATGCCCGAAGATTTCTACCGCGCCGAACACCAGATGATTTTTGCGGTCATGTCGAAACAGAGCGAAACCAATAAGCCCATCGACGTAGTGACGCTTCTAGAGGCGCTCAATAGTCTCGACCAACTCGAAGCCGTCGGTGGAATAGATTATTTGAGCGAGCTTTCGGGTAATGCCCGTGGCACAGCAAACATTCTGCACTACGCAGATATCATCCGCGATCGCGCGATTTTGCGCCGCATTATTTCGACCGCAAATACTATCGCCGACACTGGCTACAACACTGGCGGCAAACGCGTCGAAGATATTCTCGACGAAGCCGAACAGCGTATCTTTAATATTGCCGACGAGCGGCCCAAAGACGCAGGGCCTATACCAGTGAATCCGTTGCTCGCGAGCGCCGTTGACCGCATCGACGAGTTATCGGCAATGGACGGCGGCCTTACCGGTTTGTCTACTGGCTATACCGACCTCGATGAGATGACTGCGGGGTGGCAGAAGTCCGATCTCGTGATCGTCGCCGGTCGTCCCTCGATGGGTAAGACTGCGTTTGCAATGAATCTTGTTGAACATGCGGTGCTAAATAACCCCAAACCTATTTTGGTCTTCAGCTTAGAGATGCCTGCCGAGAGTTTGATTTTCAGAATGCTCTCGTCTATCGGGCGCGTGGATCAAACACGCATGCGTAGCGGTCAGCTGGGCGAAGAAGATTGGCCGGGCTTTAATAATGCCGTGAGCCGCCTAAAAGATACGCCATTATTTATCGACGACAGCGCCGGTTTAAGCCCAACTGAAATGCGCGCGCGGGCACGCCGTGTCGTGCGCGAGCACGGAGCGTTAGGCATGGTCGTTATCGACTACCTTCAGCTTATGCAGGTAAAGGGCACGAGTGAGAATCGCGTCAACGAGATATCAGAGATCTCGCGCTCACTTAAAATGTTGGCGCGTGAATTTGAGTGTCCAGTGATTGCGCTGTCGCAGCTTAATCGCAGCTTGGAGCAGCGCCCTAACAAGCGGCCTGTTATGTCTGACCTGCGCGAGTCGGGTGCGATCGAGCAAGATGCCGATGTTATCGCGTTTATTTATCGCGACGAGGTGTATAACGAAGACTCGCCCGACAAAGGGGTTGCCGAGGTGATTATTGGCAAGCAGCGTAACGGACCGATCGGTACGGTAAGGCTGAGCTTCGTAGGTCAGTTTACTCGCTTCGAAAACTACGCCGGGCCGCGTTACGATGACTACATGCATGAGTAGTGATTTTGCCAATCGCTCGGTTGCGCAGATAGATCTCGATGCGTTTGCTAACAATATCGAGATTGTGCGCAGTTCGTGCCCAAAACAGTCGTATCTTCCCATCATAAAAGCAAACGGCTATGGTCATGGCCTCGAAGCAATAGCCGGCGTACTGCTCGCTACTGCAAAGCAGGTCGCCCAATCAGTGAATAGTCTTGAGGGCTGTGCAATAGCCGCGCTCAGCGAAGCCCAGCGCCTGCGGGAATGCGGGTGGGATCGCCCTATCGTTTTGCTGCCCGGTTTTATCGACACAGCTGAGCTCGACGAATGCAAACGCCTTGGAATCGATCCGGTTATCCATTCGCCGTATCAGCTTGCGCTTATGCTTGCGAATCCAAACGGGATTTCTCGCGTCTGGCTAAAAGCCAACACAGGGATGAACCGGCTCGGACTAAACACAGAGGCATGGCATGAGGCGCTAACAGCATTGAGTGCCGTGCCGAATCTCGCTGTCGTCGCAATGTCACATCTTGCCTGCGCCGACGAACTCGACTCGCCAGTAACACTAAAACAGAAATCACAGTTTGATTCGCTGCTTGCGGATACGAGTGCCATTAGAAAAACCTTGGCGGCTTCTGGCGGAATTCTCGCGTGGCCGCAAACACATTACGACATCGTACGGCCGGGCATTATGCTTTATGGCAGCTCGCCTTTTGCAGATCGCAGCGCGCAAAGCCTCGGCCTCTTACCAGTGATGACTTTGAAGTCGCGCCTTATCGCGATTAATACTCTGAGCGCAGGTGATGCGGTAGGCTATGGCGGCACTTTTGTAGCAGATAGACCGATGCGCATCGGTGTCGTGTCGATAGGCTACGGCGATGGTTATCCGCGCAAAGCACCGACAGACACGCCTGTACTAGTCGAGACTCCCGCGGGCATGCAGCGCACAACGCTCAAGGGCCGCGTGTCGATGGATATGATCACGATTGATGTCACCGACCTACAGGTCGAAGTCGGCGCGAGCGTGGTGCTTTGGGGTGACGGTCTGCCCGCTGACGAAATAGCACAGCACTGCGCAACCATCGCCTATGAACTATTCTGTCAGGTAACCGCGCGCGTTCCGCGTCAGTCTAGTTGAGCAATCAGATACATCCATATTTTCTAGAACGAACAACGTTGCAAAGAGCAGCTTTACAATAAGCGGCCCCGAGCTAATAACAGGACTCAGCCACCGATGGCGAAATCGAAAATAGCATTCGTCTGCACCGACTGTGGAAGCGAACACGGGCAGTGGCAGGGTCAATGTGTGGCGTGTAAAGCGTGGAATACACTGTCGCAGATTAATTTGGGCGCAAGCACGTCGCCCGCAACTAAAGCGGATTTTCGTAAGCCTGGTGGCTATAGTGGCGACGTGTCCGATGTACAGAATTTATCGGACATCGACCTCGACGCGCTGCCACGTTTCTCTACCACAATCGACGAACTAGACCGCGTGCTCGGAGGCGGACTCGTGCCCGGCTCGGTGGTGTTGATTGGTGGCAATCCCGGAGCGGGAAAAAGCACGCTGCTATTGCAGGTGATGTGTCTACTTGCGCATTCCGGCAAGCCAGCGCTTTATGTCACCGGCGAAGAATCGCTGCAGCAGGTAGGCATGCGAGCCAAACGCCTGCAGCTGCCCGAAGACAACTTAAAAATGCTTGCCGAAACCAATGTCGAAACGATCTGCAAGGCGGCGCAGACACACAAGCCAGCGTTGCTCGTCGTAGACTCGATTCAGGTTATGCATTCTGCCGACGTGGCCTCAGCGCCGGGCAGTGTGTCGCAGGTGCGCGAGTCGGCCGCGTATTTAATCCAATACGCGAAGCAAACTAATACCGTATTGTTTTTGGTGGGCCACGTCACCAAAGAAGGCAATCTTGCAGGGCCTAAAGTGCTCGAGCATATGATCGACTGTTTCATCATGCTCGAAGGCGGCAGTGAGTCTAAGTATCGCGTACTGCGCGGACAGAAGAATCGCTTTGGTGCGGTAAACGAGCTCGGCGTGTTTGGCATGACCGAGCTGGGACTTAAAGAAGTTAAAAATCCTTCTGCCATTTTTCTCGCTCGCACCGAAGAAGAGTCTGCCGGCTCGATAGTCATGGTACTTTGGGAGGGCACGCGGCCGCTGCTTGTCGAGATACAGGCACTGGTTGACGCAACACAGTTGGGTAATCCGCGGCGCGTAACCGTTGGTTTAGATCAGAACCGGCTCGCTATGCTGCTCGCCGTTCTGCACCGTCACGGCGGGCTGTATATGGCCGATCAAGATGTATTCGTAAACGTGGTAGGCGGTGTCAAGGTGACCGAGACGAGCGCCGATCTCGCGCTACTTTTGGCGGTGGTGTCGAGTTTTCGAGATCAAGCGCTGCCGCGCGAGCTCGTCGTCTTTGGCGAGGTGGGTCTTGCAGGCGAGATTCGCCCTGTACCGGGCGGTCAAGAAAGATTGAGGGAGGCGGCGAAGCACGGGTTTAAGCGTGCGATCGTGCCAAAGGCCAATGTGC
>Ga0181601_10004255_pt1 | contig 12018 bp, 5 predicted proteins | sample 041ome_8_FD_133020 | JGI IMG/M metagenome (GOLD analysis project Ga0181601, IMG submission 133020) | Coastal salt marsh microbial communities from the Groves Creek Marsh, Skidaway Island, Georgia - 041407BS metaG (megahit assembly) | ecosystem: Environmental > Aquatic > Marine > Intertidal zone...
CGACGAGGAGTCGATCCAGCACGCGTTGGAGTACTTTTTTCCCGTCGGGAGCGCGGTGTGGGCCAAGGTGGTGCGGATGCGGGAGGATGAGCGGCGTCGTGGAGAGTGGCTAGTGAGTTTGGATGCGAGCGTCGTTGACCAGGAGACTGGGATAGATTTGGACCCGATCGGGGCGAAGATGGATGCGAAAAAGTTTGTGGATCGGCGCGGGGATCGGCGAGATGGACCGAGGTTCAGTGGTGATGGGCGAGATGGCGACAGGGAACGCGATGGACCGCCAGTGTCGCATCCAGAGTTGCATAAAGTGTATAAAGCGCGAGTGGCGCGCATCAAAGCGGTGGGCGTATTTGTGGATATTAAAGGATTTCGACGCGGTGGGCTCGTGCATAGGACGCAGATTTCGCAGTATTTGGACGTCCCGAGAGATACAGAAGATGAAGAAAAAGAGGCGATAATCTCTGGGATTGTCGCGGAGGGAGACGAAGTGTACGTGAAAGTGGTGGATGTCGAAAAAGTGGACGGAGCGCCGCCGCGAGTGAGTTTGTCGATGAAGAGCGTCGATCAAGGGAACGGTGAGGATCTTGATCCGAATAATTTGAGCTACGACCCGCCGTTTAGAGGCGGAGGGCGGGCTGAGCAGAGCTATCGACCCGTCGGTGCAGACGCCGGGGAGAAGGTGAACGCGGGAGCCATCAAATGGGGACATCACGCGGGCGACGTTAAACAGTACGGAAGCGGCGGTAAGAGCTACGATCTGTTACTCGATGACGACGTCGACGGCGACCTCGAGGAAGGCGAAGCTCAGGGTGGGGGTGCGGCGGGCATGAAATTCGGATCGAGTGATTTTGTGTCGAGGCTTCGCGCGACGGGAGGTTCGCCAACGGAGCTTCGCGATCGCACAAGAGATGACAAGCGCAGAAAGGAGAAGAAGGAAAAGAAGGAAAAGAAGAGCAAGAGACGCAAAAAGTACTCGAGTAGAAAACGTAACAGACGCGATTACTCGAGCGATTCGAGTTCGTACAGTCGATCGCGCAGTCGCTCTCCTAGACGAAGACACCGCGATTACGATTAATATAAATGTCTGTCGTTAATAAATTGAATCATAGTTCCTTCTTCTTCTTGTTTGACGACGACGACGACTTGGTTTTCTTCTTCTTCTTTTGTTTCTTCGGCTTCACCGCGACGTCTTCCTCTTTCGCAGAGTCGTCATCGCCGTCGTCTTCAGTCTTTGCTTCATTCTCCTCGATTGTATTTTCATCCTCTTCGGTGAAATCAACCGAATCGTCGCACTCTGGACTCACCGTGCGACACAAAAACTCCTCCACGTTCCCGGAATCCACTCTATCCTCATACACCGCGCTCTGCAACGCATCCTCAGTCTCTTCAATCAATCGGGCGCAATACCCGGTGATATCCGCGCGCATCGCTTTCGCTCGAGGACCTATTATTTTCTGGCCGCTGTTTCGTTTCGGTACCCGCCAAATCCCCCGTGCTTCATCCAGTTGCAACGTCTTCACCGACCCCGCGTCGTCGTCGCACACCCCTTCCAGAATTTCGATGAAACGAAGCTCGGATACTTTATACGAGATGCGTTTCCCGTACCGCTTCCCGGATGAGTCCAACCGTCCGCGCATGTCGACGACTTTTTGCGACGCGTGTTCGGAATCTTGTGAGAGCTTTTTGGAGAGTTCCTTGGCGACGGCTCGACACGCGCTGCATTTACCTTCGATGGCGTTCGCGTAGGGCATCGCCGCGATTCCGAAGATGATGAGAAGGATCGATGCGCTGCGCGCGAATCGCGACGCTGACGCGCGCCGCATGGTTACAAGCGCGTGGTACACTGACGTTTTGTGTGGACTTGGATTACGTGGGTGACACCGCCGACGGGTTGGCGCGCACGGATGACTTAGAATCGCGATCGGGCGCGATGCGCAGAGTGAGTATTATAGAGGAATACAATTGGTTTCTATGATTCGTCTGCGCTTGGTTTTTTACAATTCGTTGGTGTCGGAGCGCGAGACAGGGTGACTAATATTGTGCGCAATACATTTTTTCGTAGCGGCAGCGAACCGCGCGAGCGGGCGTGCCAATCGCTCAGACTGCGATGAGTTTCACCCGCGATTGTCAGCTTCTTGTCGCTTTTTTAGCGCTTGCCGCGCGCGGAATTGCCGTTGGAGTTTAACGACGACGAGGAATACGCTCATCGAAATCGGCTTGCCATCGGCGCCATAAATCTCTTTGTCTTCATCTTCTTGCGCGAGTTCTATCTCGCGCAAGCTCAAACCGAGATCTTCTTCTGCAGGTTCAGAGAGTTGGCGAACGATAGCGGCGCGTCGACGAACCTTCCTTTGAAGTTTGAGCAAGGATGAACGCTTCGCAGAGCGCTTATCCGCCTCGAGCTCCATGCGCACTTCGCGCGGGAGATAATTCACATCGACGCCCATAGCCTTGGCTGTGAGAGCCTGAATGAGATCGGTGTAGTGGATAAATTTTGAACCGGCTTGCAAATTCAACGCGCGCACAAAGGTCAGCATGGTGAGATCCGTTACCCGTTTGCCATTGAGACCGAGCGGTGGCTTTGTCAATAAAATGGTGTTTCGAACATCCTCGATGGCGATGAAACCGGTGAGATCGGGGTCAAATTTTTTCCACACTTGTCGGAAGTTTTTGACGTGCTGGGGCTTGACTTGTTGATTCTCTTCTTCTTTTCGACTCATCGCGTAGTTGTCGAGAACAACGGCGACGAGAAGGTTCAAAATGACGAACGAGGACAAGGAGACAAAGCTCACAAAGTACGCCCAAGCGCCGTAGGTTCCGCAGCATTCGCCGAGCAAGCAGTCTGCATCTTTACTGCAGTTTTCCTGATTCATGCAGTCATACATGATCTCTTGCCAGCCTTCTCCAGTCATACATCGGAAGAGCGTCACCAGGGCGTTGCCAACCGTCCTGAAATTCGTCTGACGGTTGAGTGCTTCTCCAAAAGCTATGCGTCCAAATACTTGGACGCCGAGGATAGCGTATACGTAGAGCATCAGAGACAACAATAGCGCGACGTTTCCAAGAGCTGGAATGGTGAGCATCAATGTTTGAAACAAAGTGTTCAACGCCTTCCACTTCCGTACCATTCGGAACGCGCGGCAAATACGCATGGCACGAAACGCGCTCGAACCCGTACCAGAAGAGAAAATCGCTCCAGCGATGGAGAAGATTACGATAACGAAGTCGAAGGTGTTCCAACTCGAGCTGAAATAATTCGATGGGTAAAATGCACCGAGCTTCAGAACAGCTTCCAGGGTAAATATGGCGGTGAAAACGTAGTTCAGAATCTCGAGCACGTTCTCCTTGGCTTCAGAGTCGGAATCCGTTTCGAGCATCAAAATGATGGTGTTGAAAATAATGCACGCCATGATGACTTTATCAAAGGCCTGATGGGTGACGAAGGACAACAGCTTCTTACGCCAGGACTCTTTTGGCTTCTTCATGAAGAATGATCCACTTGGCGCAAACTGTCGCTTTCTTTGCTGGGCGACCCACTTTGCTTGCGATTCGCTCATAATCGTGCGAGACATGGAAGTCGTCGATAACTTCAAAAAGTTATCAATGACGATACCGATGCACATGTTCAGTAAGAAAAAGTTCGACAGGACGATAAATACGATGAAATACCACGCCGCGATGTCTGTTCCTGCAGCATCTACAGCGTTGAACATTGTCACCGTCCAACCTTCGCCCGACGTTGTCTCAAACAGGGTGAGCATGGCTCTTGGGAAGCTATCGAAATTACTGTCTGCACTCGACCATTCTCGAGCCACATAAGTCGTAGACAAAAAGGTTCCTGTGCAATCTAACTCAATAGACTTGCTGCTATCGTTGCATGTGGATGTTATAACATCCCACGTGCGCGAGAGAGTGACATTTGTCCACGAGTCGACGCAATCAACTTGCGTCAAGACTTCTGGGTCAGAGCAAGTCTTGAATTTTCCCATGAATAAGGACATCCCAGCGATGGCAAAGATGAGCCAAACAATCATTGAGACGATGAGTACGTACGCCAGACTTGGTAAGGACGCTAGAATAGCGTTGATCACCACCTTGAGTCCTTGAACGCGGCCAAGGAGTCGCAACGGTCGTAAAACGCGCAACGTTCGGAGCGCCCGAACCCAGCTCAAACTAGTTCCCGAACCGAGGCAAATCCCTAAGATACACACGACTACAATCGCCCCATCCAAAGCATTCCATGGATTCTTCATGTAAGAGTGTTTATCTTTGTTGTACATTCCAAGTGCAATCCATTTGAGCACTAATTCGAGCGCAAATATGGACGTGAACACATAGTCAGCGATGTCCATTCGCCGCGCAAATGATCGATCTTCGATCGCTTTTGGAGTTTCAAAAGCCATGGTTATACTCGACGCTATGATGATCAACAGAATAAAGTAATCAAAGAGTCTATCATCGACTACCTTGAAGCAGAACTGTCTGAATCGGTTGTGTGCAGGGAGCGTGCCAAACACACTTTTGCCGGTGAACTTTTCGAGTGGAATCGGACTGGCAGCACCAGATCTCGACTTTGCTTCGAGAAGCCGTGCGGGATTCAGGGTGACATCGTTTGCGACCGCCTCCTCCATTGTCTGTTTCACTCTTTGGAGACGTAGGTCTTCTGCTCTAGCCGCGTCTTTCCTTCGTTCTCTCTTGAGCAACTCATCGGCTAGCCTTGCAAACTTTTGCGCCACCGGAGTTGCTTCCTTCATGCTTCCATTCGAACTGACCGACGCGCGACTTTGTACGCTATCTTGCTTTGACAACGCGCTACCCATCATGCCAAACAAGTTTCGTTTGCGTTCCATCTTACTCTCCTCAATAGCTTCCGTGAGAGTGTCTTTTCGGTTGTCAAAGTTGCTCAACAGAATCGCAATGAGGGAGTTCAAGATGATGAAATCTCCGAACACGAGAACAATCACGAAGTACACAATGGCGGCAGTCGCTGTGGTGTACATTGTGTCATACATGACCAGGGGCCAATCTTCATGAGTGATCACCTGGACTACGGTGATCAAGGCGGTATTGAAATTGTCAAAGTGAGATCTTGGAGTCTCGTCAAGCTCGCAGTAGCGCCCGCCAAAGAGTTGCATCCCTATCAGTGCAAAAATGACGACGAATAAACAGAGAATGACGACGAAACTTCGCAAATCTTTAATAGTTTTCCACATGGTCGAGAGAGTACTTTGCAGAGATTTCCAGCTTCGAATGAGCTTTAGAATTCTCAAAATTCGGAAAGTACGGAGCACCGTGAAGCGAGACGTCCCGATACCGTTCAGTCCCAGCTCGATTACCGAGATAATGACAATCGCTGCATCCAACCAATTCATTCTGTCTTCCACATATCCCCGTAGCCCCAGACCCGCGAGTTTTAGCACCATTTCAAGCATGAAGATGATGGTGAAAATAAGATTGAAAATTTCGAGGACTTCAGAGTACTTGTCCGACATGCCATCATACTCCATAGCAAGGCACAATGTATTGGCGACAATGCTCGCGGTGATCAGTGTAAAGAACAGATCAGACTCGACGAACATCTTTGCCAGAGATTGAGTACGATCCTTGAAACTCACGATACGCTCCTTGACCTTGTTCCACCATGAGAAGCTATCCGTCAGCTCACACGTCGAGATGGTTGCCACTATGTCTTCAGAGTTCGCGCTGGTAGATCGCGCGAGTGAATTTCTCCTCGACACCTGTCTCGATCCAGCGTTTTTCAGTTCAGTAACAATGCTTTCGTCGTACACCATCGTCACGATAGCGAGAGCCAAGTTAAGAATAACGAATGAACCGAGGAAGATGACTGGGATGAACCACACAACGGCCGCCGGTGATACGGCATCAATGAGGTTCAACATCGCAGGTGACCAATATTCCATCGTAACGCCCTGGAACATCACGACCCACGCCCACCAGACTGTGTCGAAACTCATGAAACCATAGTTTGGGTTTTCGTACTCGAGGCATTCCTGGCCCGTCGAGCAGTGATATGCGCCATTCTGGCCCTCACCGCAAACTTGATCAGAGTTGGGTGACAATAACACAGCGTCTCCGGAATCACGTTTTATACACTTGAGCCATTCCTGAGCCGAGTAGCTCTCGCACGGCACGGTGCTAGGAAGCACGTCGTAACAACGATTTTTGAGCGCCCCGCTAAAAAACTGCACTCCCACAATCCCGAAAATGCAGAAAAACAACATGAAGAAAACCATCACGTTTGCTAAAAGAGGGAAAGCCGTCAGCATCGTCGCGATCAGCAATCTCAAAGACGGAAACATGCTGATCGTACGAAGTGGACGAAGGATTCTCACCACTCTAAGGGTGGAAATGTTCGAACCAACTTCCAACGGAAGGACTGCGATGATGGAAATGACGACTATGCAAAAATCCAACACGTTCCAGGCATCTCGCATATACTCATCACCCGTCGACCCACGCTTTCCAACGACACCGAATGCGATCATCTTCAACACAGCCTCTATGGAGAACAAGACGGTAAAGACAACCTCGCTCTTTTCCACCACTTCATTCCTCCAGCCTTCGCTGCTGTACTGTCCGCATCCGCGTCCATCGAGTCGATTGGGCTCAACGAGGCACATAAACACCGTATTCACGGCGATTATGCCTAAAACTACGTAATCAAACCATGACTTCTCCACCAGGCGCACGCATAATTTCCTAAACGGTTGATCGCGCGGGAAAAAGAAGAAACTCTTCTCCGCGTACACTCTCCGTTGAGCGATTCCCTGTCCAACTTCCACGTCCGAGTCTGATTCAGCGCTCGCCATGAGCTGTTTCGCCGTATGAACGCTCCTGGCGCTCTCGACGGCACGATTTCTGTAACGACCGCTCTTCGTGTGTTGTCCCAGGAAATGAAACAAAGAAATCGTGTTCGTGCTTGGCTCGACGGCGTCGGCGTCGGCGCCAACCCTCGCTCCCAGCCCCGGCCCCACCTCCGCCTCTGACGCGCTCCAATCGCCAAGCTCGCTCAATGACGCATCGCTATCGTAATCGCTCCGCGTTCCCGCTATGTCTTCATCCCTCTCACTCTCTTCTTCCGACTCAAAATCACCACTTCTAAACGAGTCCCCGACGAGCTCATTGAGCGTTCTCGCTCGCGCTGTCGCTGAGCTCTCCCCGCTTACCGACGACCCATCCCTCGCCGCGAACGCCCGCACGTTCACGCGCTCCGCCGCCGCCCTAGATCCACTCACCGACGGATCCGTCGACATCGCGTTCGCCTCTCCGTCGTCTTCCATCGGCGCGTTCGAATGCGTTGGTTGCGATGGCCACACGCAGCTCTGCAATCGTCAACACACCGTCGGACGACCGATTCGAACACCGACCGCGCGCTCCACGCGCGCGGGTTCTACCGACGACCGAGCGCCCAGGCGGATGAGACGACACAGGGGGGGGGGGTCCTACCCGCCCGTCCGTCCGTCCTTCCGTCGACGCGCGGGAACCTCTGAAGACGCCGATCGTGTAATCGTCATCGTTCAACGCTGCGATTTAATATGTATAGGTAAACAGTGAAAACTCATCGATTTCTGTAACAACCGGGTGCAATCACCCACGACAGAAGCAGACGCCCGGACGCGCGCAGAACGTGAATGCGGGTCCGAACGACGCCGCCGTCGACGCCGAATGCGCGATCGTCGTCGCCGACGTCCACGTCGTGGGGCGTCGGCGATCGCACGCCGCACGGAGGGCGACGTTTGGAGGAAGCAATCATGGCGACGGGTGCGAATGCGTTTTTGGAATTGTCGCTCGTGAAACTCTGCGGGGCGCACGCGGCGGTGGAGATCGGAAGCCTGGCGCCGGTGGTGGAACGACGGAGGAGGTCGTTGATGGCGCGGATGGATCTCGCGGGGTCTGAGAGGCGACGGACGGGCGATGTGGGGTCGATCGTTGGGACTTCGGGGGCGAGCGGAGGAGAGGTGGGAAGCGGCGTCGGAGCCAGTGGGGAGCGAGCGAGGGAGGTGGTGAGGATCGCGTGGGATCCATCGAACCCGTACGCACCGACGTTTGAGGATATTTTAAAGGTGTTTTGGGAGTCCCACGATCCGACGCACGTCCCGATCGATGACGCGCACGCGTCAGTGGTGTATTACGAAAACGAGTTGCAAAGAGAGCTCGCCGAGCGGCAGGTGGAGCGGAAGATTGAAGAGCTCGCTGGCGAGGTTTTGACTCGAGTAGAGAACGCGTTGGAGTACGTATTTCACGCGGCACCGGAGAGATTGCAGCGGCGGTTGGTCAGAGCGAGTGAGGATCGCTCTTGGCACGGGAGTAATGAACGCAAACCGAGCGCGAGTCTCAGCGAAATCTCAGCAAAGACGCCGTGGTACGGATGCAGCGCGAGCGAAATGTACGTCGGCGGGATGAATTCCGTGAGAACAGCTCGTGTCGAGGGTCACGACTTGATTTCGAAAATAGCAAACGCCATCGTTTGGCTCATCGAATGGATTAAAGTCGTGACAGTTCACGCGGCGGCGGCGATTGTACGCTCACAGTCGCGATGATACAATGATGTACGTGAAAGTTGCAGTGTCAGTAATAATATGAGCTATGTTGTGTCTGTTTTCTGTTACACCTTTCGTCTAAGTTGTTAGTGTTTAAACGGCAGTCGCGCGTATCTGTTCGAGCTTCTTGAGAATCTCGCTCGGCGTGCGATCCATGTCCTCTGCGATTCGTCTTTGCACTTCAGACGGAAGCGCGCCGTATTGTTCACACAAGTCACCGTCGATCACATTCTTCACCGGTGCGTAGTAAGATCTAAACGCATGTGATCGCGCCCGACAATGGATGGCGACTCTTGTCGCATGTGCATTTCCAAGTGAGTAAAGAATTCAATCTCTCCCCGAGTCGCGAAAGGAACGAGGCAACCAATTCCACCCATCATCGTCGCGTAAATGACGAGTTCCGTTCCTCCGGGTTGCAACGCACCCTTGGTGAGCGCACAAACAGTTTCGCCAACAAAGGTTTGCGCCGGAGTCTCAGTCTTGTTCGGCGCGCCATTGAGAGCGCCTTGGTAGACATTCTTACCGCCAGTGGGATCGTCATCCATCTCCTCGCTTAAATCTTTCGGAAGACGGTTGATGAAGATGTTGCCAAACTTATCAGCCCCAGCGAGGGTGTCGTAATCGAGAGGGACGGTGGCAGTCATGTATCTCGGCTTGCTATCGTCGGCAAAGACGTACATGCTTCCCTCATCCACCTTGTACTTGACGAAGTGAACAGACTCTTGCACGTCGCCAACGTAAATTCTATCTCCCGCAGCGTGCAACGTCGTGATAAAGTTCGGGAAGTTGCGATTCTCAACCTTTCTCAACAGCTTCTTCTTACCGTGGTCATACAGACGTAACGAGTTGTTCACGCCTGCGAGTAAGTGACCCTTGTATCCGCACAACGCGCCGACGGGTCCATCCGTCGGCGTCGAGTGAACCAAGCTCAACGTTTTCCCATCGGTACCGTATCTGTACAAATGGATGAATCCGCCGTCGCAATCACGAGGGGCAAACGTGAGGTTGACCGCGGTACCGACAGCCAGGAAAAGCTCGTTGGGTCCCGTGAGGTACACGTGACTCAGACTAATGGCGGCTTCATTTTTCGCGAGCTCGAGCGTAAAGGTTGACTTCGCCTCCTTTGGATCGATGATTCTAACGCACGCAGCCCAAGATCCAGGGGAGCTCTTGGGCGCGCCAAACTGTTCAACTGGAGTCATTTGCGCTCCGTCGTCTTCCTCACCATCAGCCTCTGCTTGCGCTTCATCCGCGGGAACTGCTTCAGGACCCTCTCGCTCGGCAATCGGCACTGTGCACTGATCGCTCTCAATGACAGCAATCATGCGCGTGTCCGGGTTCGCACTCATAGCGCGCGGAGTGTAGCGAAGCTTGAGAGTCGTCTGGTTAAAGTTTTCGCCGAGACGCTCGACGCTCGCGATGCGCAGCGTTTGGTTGGAAATGGCGACGACGCCCTCCGGGCATTGCTCGCTGCTGAAGGCGCACATTTCCTCAATCGGCACGTACGAAATAGGCGCGAGAACAAACGTGCCCTTCTCCGCGTAGCCAAGCCATGGTCTAGTTGACAAAGCAACAATGGCCGGCGAACCTCGAACACTCGTGCGCACGAGCTTGGGCGCTCGTGAGCCCAGGAAGCGCATTCGCGTGTCGCTGAGCTGTCCAGACACCGAATCAATGGTGCAACGCATCAACACACCGTTCGCCATACCAACGTTGAGCAACAATTCACCTTGAGAAGACTCGGTACCAGCCGTCTGAAGGATCATCAAACTCGCCGGAGTGGATTTCTTCAGCGCTTGAACTGCCAATGTCTGAAGGCAGTCATCTGGGTTCAAGCTCATCACGCGCACGGTTCCGTCGTACGAGCCCATGGCGAGGAATCTATTTCTCAGGGCGCCTTCGGGCACGGGACCGATATCCAAGCACGCGATGTCGCCCGTCGTTTCGAGCTTCTCAACTTCGATGAGCTGTCCGACGGCATCGAGTTCAAAGTAGATGACTTCACCTCCAGTCAACGCGATGACAACTTGCTTGCTGTTGCACGTGCACTTGGAAATTTGCTTGCGACCGGGCGTTCGCCACTCGTTGATGCGCTTATCCGTCTTGATGTGACGTAATCCACCCGGATGGATTTGCAACAAGGAATCATCACTCATCAGCGAGACTTGAAGAGTCGGCGACGTGCCCAAAATACCGCTGTCGTGCACCTCGGACACTGTTTCACCTATCGAAAGTACTAACGTCGCGTTCAAGAAGGAAACGATAATGTAAGAGTCGTATTCTTCTGACGCACTCTTCTTGACAGTAAATACCGCGTTCGGTTGACCTGGAAGAGGGCTCATTGCGAGCTCACTCATGGCGATGCCTTGACGCAAAATACGCATTGATGAGCGTGCTCCGGTGCCACACAGCGTGTATAGCTGCGGCATTTCCTCCTCCGTCAAGTTGTGAGCCTGCATGTCTAAAACAGGGCACAAGCTGTCTATGGTATCGATCGGGTAGAGGTTCGTCAACGGCCTCGGATCGAAAAAGACGGGTTCATAACCCTCCTCGGTCTCCATGAGGTTGGCAGAGCTGCTCTCCACCGTGTCGTCATCACCGATACCTGCGAATTGGTACAACGCGTGGTTGCCAAACTCGCTCGCAGCGAACAAGAAACCAGTTTTTAACACGCACATACTAACACACGGCGGAATGGTATCGAAGTATTTGACCTTGACCTCTTGAACCTTGTCACCCTTGTAGTCGATGGAGAGCTTGTAAATGTCTCCGTATTCAGACTGCGCGAGGAAGAAGAACGAGTTTTTCGATCTGTGGCTCGCCGAGGAAACGATCAACACTCCCCGATCCGCCGCCAAGGAGTTTCGACGCGGGATCACGGCTCGAACCTCTTCGTGGTTCTGGTGTCTGTAAATGACAAAGTTTTCGCAGCATACCAAAACGCCTCCCGGTCCGTCGCTACCACCCGGCACGGCGATCAAATGGCTGGCGCCGTTATCGATCGGTTCGCTCCACTTGCGAACGACGTGGTTCAATCCTAAATCGAGCTCATAGTACGTCAAATGCTTTTGAGCTTCCGCGACAGCTTCGCCTGTGCTGTCCACGTCGGCGTCGCCGTAGTCGAGTTCAATTGACGCAAAAATGGGGTTGTCCAAACCGCAATCCAAAGCCGCCATGTGGAACACAATGGTGTGCGACTTGTTCGCTTCGAGCGGAGACGAAATCGTCAAGTTTGCCTCGTTATCTCTGTTGAGCACGTACACGAGCTTGTTCTTCTCAATTGCCCCGAGACAAATTGCCCTCCCTTTTGGGTCGGCGCACAAAAACTGCCCCGGCACGATTCTCCTGCACCCAGACTTGCCGAACGTCTCCTGGTGCACCTTGACGAACACATTCTTCTCCTTATCAAACTGCAATATCACCACCCTTCCGCTATCTGAACCGACGACGACGTAATCCC
>Ga0181601_10004257_pt1 | contig 12013 bp, 10 predicted proteins | sample 041ome_8_FD_133020 | JGI IMG/M metagenome (GOLD analysis project Ga0181601, IMG submission 133020) | Coastal salt marsh microbial communities from the Groves Creek Marsh, Skidaway Island, Georgia - 041407BS metaG (megahit assembly) | ecosystem: Environmental > Aquatic > Marine > Intertidal zone...
GAAGCCCACAATAATTTGGGTAACACACTCAAAGCACTAGGCAGATTAGATGAAGCTGAAGCCAGCTATAACCATGCCATAGCATTGAAGCCTAACTTTGCTGAAGCTCACTACAACCTGGGTAACACGCTTCAAGATCAAGGAAGATTAGATGAAGCTGAAGCCAGCTATAACCATACCATAGCATTGAAGCCTAGCTTTGCTGAAGCTCACTTCAACCTAGGTATCACGCTAAAAGATCAAGGAAGATTAGATGAAGCTGAAGCCAGCTATAACCATACCATAGCATTGAAGCCTGAGGATTTTAAAACTCATAATCACTTGTTGATGTGTTTGTTTCTGCAAGATAAAAAGTCCGTTTTTTTTGATGAATTGGACTATTTGATCGATCAGGATAAAGCTAGCGCAATTATCGGTTCTCTTACTTGCCGTTCTGCCTTGAAATATGGGTTGAAAAAACCGAACATATTTTGCACGAAACCATTAAATTATGTTTTACATAATGACCTGAATACTCGATATGACTTTGAAAAAATATTTGTAAAAAAAGCAAAGTCTATACTCAATGAAAACCGGATTTCAAATAGAAGACAACCTCTTCTGGTGAACGGTAATCAAACTTCAGGAAATATATTTGATATAAAAAGTGATGACACAAAAGAAATTCAAAATATCATTCGAGTTGAAATAGAAAAGTATCTAGCAAAATTCAAGACTAGCGAGGAGGGATTAATAAAAAAAATACCAACTAACTATAGTCTTTATGGCTGGCTCATTAGTATGAAAAGTGGTGGTAATTTAAAGCCCCATATCCATACTGAAGGCTGGTTGAGTGGAAGTATATATATAAGTGTGCCTCGAAAATTAAATGTTGACAGCGGCAATCTGGTTGTCTCCTTAGGTGAAGAAAATGATGCTATTGGTACACGTAAAAACGAGAAAAAAACAATAAATGTAGTGACTGGTAGTATGGTTTTATTTCCAGCGTCTCTCATGCATTATACGATTCCGTTTGAATCAGAAGAAGAGCGTATCGTTCTAGCGTTTGATGTGAAATAAAAATAATTATGCCAAACAATTCTCAGAGTTTATCAGATCTGATGCGTTTGTTGTTTCCTAAATAATGTATATTATTAACGGTGAGAGCTAAATTTTAGCTCTAAAAATTCCATTGTAATAAGGCTTTACTCCATGATTAAAAGAATATTTCTAAAGATTTTGTATAAATTAAAAAGTCTCTTTCAATACTTCAACAGAAAAAGTAATGCGAGCATAGTAATTCCTCCTGAGATAATTGATGGCTCTTTTAGAAAATCGAACTACAGTTCAGCAAAAACTAATTTAAAATTTATATTTCGTGTTGATAAAAAAAATGTTGGAGACTGGTGGTGTCCACCTTGGCGATATTTTCAATTTAAGCCCGGCATTGTAGGCGATATTTTAAATCCAGAATTTAAAATTAATGAAACAGACATCTTGATATTGGGAGGAGGCGGTATTGGTTCAGAGTTTTTTCTCCCTCATCTAAATCGAATTAAAGAAGCTAAAGCTAATGTTTCTATTTTATGGGGTGCTGGTGTAGATTCTCTAAATAATACAGGTGAAGTTTTTTCCCATGGAGACCATGACTTGTATGGAAATTATTTTGATTTTTTAGACGAGAAAGGGATCAGAGTTTTTTCTAATCCCCAGAAATTTAATTATGTTCCGTGAGCATCATGCATGAGTAATCTTTTCTTTAAATACCGAGAAAAAAAGCCAAGAAATAAAGTAGGGGTATATAACCACAAAAGAGTCAGTATTCTAAATGCTTACAACCAGCAGCATATCCCAACAGCAGATAATTCAGGCGATAACATGGAAGAGAAATTAGAGTTTTTATCTGATTTTGAGTACATAATTACTAATACATACCACGGAGTCTATTGGGCAACACTGTTGGGGCGAAAAGTTATTTGTATCCCCTTTAAATCAGGTTTGTTCTCTTTCAAATATGCACCTACTTATTGCCTAGATGGATCTGTTATAGACGAGCATTTTGAAAGAGCAGTTGCATATGAAGGCGTACTTGAGGAATCGCGTAGAATCAACCTTGATTATTATTTCATACTTGCGAATAAATATGATCTTGTTTGATCAGTTGTTGCATTTAGCGCTGTGAAGTATAGAGCAGAAATTGACGGCTTAAGAGCACTGGCAGTATTGCCAGTGATCCTATTTCACGCTGGCTTTGAGTGGTTTAGTGGCGGTTTTGTGGGTGTAGACGTTTTCTTTGTGATTAGTGGTTACTTGATCACAACCATCATTATTTCTGAAATGGCTGAAGGAAAATTCAGTATCGTCAATTTTTACGAGCGCCGCGCTCGTAGAATTCTACCAGCTCTGTTCTTTGTTATGGCTGCCTGCCTTCCGTTTGCTTGGCTTTGGCTAACACCAATTGATCTTAAAGATTTTGGGCAGAGTTTGATTGCAGTATCTATATTCATTTCCAACACTCTATTTTGGTGGGAAAGTGGTTATTTCGATACGGCGGCTGAGTTGAAACCATTACTTCATACTTGGAGCTTGGCCGTTGAAGAGCAGTATTACATATTATTTCCAGTATTTTTAATACTCACTTGGCGACTGGGCATCAAGTGGATTCTAATCGTATTATCAATCATATTCTTTTTTAGCTTGGGTGTGGCGGTATGGGCTACTCAATATGCGTCTCATCCAAAAATAATATCAGGCGCGTTTTATCTTCTACCCACAAGGGGGTGGGAGCTGCTTGTTGGCGTCTTTGCCGCTTTTTATCTTAAGTACAATGTTCACTCAATATCTCATCTCCTAAATCAAGCATTAAGTGTGCTTGGATTTGGAATGATCCTCTACTCAATTCTAGTTTTTGACAAAACAACTCCTTTTCCCAGTTTATATGCTTTGATTCCTACTATCGGAACAGGTTTATTGATTCTGTGTGCAGTTCCAAAGACTCTTATTTATAAATTATTAGCCCTGAAACCTATCGTTGGTGTGGGTTTAATTTCCTATAGCGCCTATTTATGGCACCAACCTTTATTAGCATTTGCCAGACATCGATTCTTTTTTGAAGTTTCAGATGTTTTACTTATTTTAATATGCCTAATTTCACTGCTGATAGCGTACATTAGTTGGCGATTTATAGAGGCACCATTTAGAAATAAGCAGAACTTTACCCAATATAAAATCTTTGCGCTTTCCGCAACTGGAATAGTTGCATTCTCTGTGTTGGGATTATTCCTCCAATTCGAACCCGTGCTAAATAAGGCACCGGGTAAATTACAAAATGTTCAATTCGAATCGCTCGGTGAAAAGAAGGAAGTGGTAGGTGAGGTGTGCTTGGATGAGGATGTTATATATCAACAAAATTTTTCTTTTTGTACATTTGGTGACAAGGATTCAGATAAATCTCTTGTTTTTTATGGAGATTCGCATCTTCAAGCCCTTCAGTATTCGCTCGATCATAAATTGCGAATGGGCAACATAAAGGGGATTTGGTTGCGCAACGTTTTGGCATGTGAAACAACTGTTTTTACGACAAATAGCAATAACAAAAGTCATCATAAGCTTGAATGCCCTACTAATTACGTCGAAGCACTAGATTATTTCGCTGATGCGGACTATCTCGTGCTAATTAATCGTTGGAGCATGAGATACTTTTTCCCTTCAAGTGAGATTAATCAGCCACACTATACGAGTGAGTCACTCGGTTGTGAAGAGAGGGACCTTCCATATAGGGACTACTTGCCGATAGATACATACGGATTTAAGGATCCGTCTGCCGAAAGCATGGCTGAGGCTCTCGTAAACTTGCTGGAAGTTTCAAATTCCAAACTCAACACAGTTGTGGTTTATCCAGTGCCTGAAGTTGGTTGTAATCCATACAAATACAACCTCCACCATAAAAATAATACTGGCTTCGAGCTAGAGACTCTCTCTTTTCCTGTTGAGGAGTATGATCGAAGAAATGAATTTGTTATAGGCACGCTTGACGAATTCTTCGAGAAAAATACAGCCACTTTCATTCCAGTTAGATTAAGATCAGTCCTTTGTAATCGCTATGGCATTGAGGCATGTGTGGTGGTAGAGGATTCGGTTCCTTTCTACTTCGATGATGATCACCTCTCAGACGCTGGGGCGGATATAGTGGTTAAAGAGATTTTGAAGGCTATAGAACGCGGTAATTGAACCAGAAAAAGATGTTATAAAGAGTATTTTCGCAACGCAAACCTTTGTTTTTTCAATGGTATTTTAGAGTGCGACTGTTGGGTGGGAGTAATCGCACAAACAATAAATGATTTAAAAACATGGGGTTAAGTTATTTTAAAAACACAATTGTACTTAATTCTTTGATTGGTGTAGAGTTGATCAATTAAATAATATAGGAACTTAAGATATTGAAATTCCCAAATAAAACTCACCTTAAATTAAATGAATTTGTAAAAGATTATGCCTATGAAATGCAAAAGGCTTACGATTCAATCGACTTGGAAGAGCTGGATAAAATTGCCTCTTTGTTGATTAACTCAATTAAAGATAAGAAGAAGATATATACTTGTGGCAATGGAGGTTCTGCAGCTATTTCAGAACATTTTGTATGTGATTTTCTGAAAGGATCCTCTACCGGTACTGATATTTCTCCATTAATCCATTCTCTTTCAAGCAATACACCAACACTTACAGCAGTTGCTAATGATATAGACTATGAGAGTGTTTTTTCTTTTTCGTTAGAAAGATATGGAGAAAAGGGAGACATCCTTATTTGTGTTTCTAGCAGCGGCAATAGTCCTAACATTGTAAAGGCTATTAAAGCTGCAAAAACTTTAGGAATGATTACAGTAAGCTTTGTAGGTTTTTCGGGAGGCAAGGCAAGAGACGACAGCGATTACAGCATACACATACCCAACGAAAATTATGGCGTTGTGGAGGACACCCATCATAGCTTGATGCATATTTTAGCCCAGTACGTAAGAATAAAGTCATTGACAGACGAAGAAGATTTAGGAAATGTAGTTTTTTAGGTTCCTCATTTAGTGTAAAAATTACACTAAGCTCAACTATGCTATTCGTTATTAGAAGATATCATCTACTGTTTCTCACATGAATCCTCGCTAGATATACTTTGCTATTTGAAACAATCTACCAGTAAGAAAAGATAATTGTTAATCAAAAAAATGGGATAAGGAATCACTCATCAATATCAGGATTTATGTGAACGATTGTATTTCGGAAATATCACATTTCGGTATGCAAAACCCACTACTAAAAGCAACCCTAGGCTTGGTACGTGGTGCCTTGAAGCTGTGCCCCAATTACTCGTTCCCAAAGACCAAAGTGATTCTACTAATAAGTATGATAGGAAAATAAATAAATAAAATCTTCTACTTCCATTGGCATTGTGTGCAACAAACATAGGTTTGTTAAGATAGGTGCCTACTAAATAATTCAATGCATTCCAGATTAACCAAAATCGCAACATATTTTCGAGTAAAGCAATTACATCAACTATAGATGAGATTTTCCAAGGCATTGGCTCAAACAGGTACTGAAACAAAATGTAAGGTAGAGAAAGAATAAGTCCACCGAGCCCATCATTTATTGTAACCTCAGTTCTATAATTTGCCCGTGCATCGTAACCGCTAGACAGGGTTCCCTCTTGATAGAGTTGGACAGCTGTGCTCAAACCATCATCCAGCCGTTCGCCATAAGAAGTAAGACTTATGAACAACTCAAACCCGTAAAACAAGCACAAAATGACAATAGGAGTAACCAAAATAACCTTAGTAAATGACATGCCTTTTCTATTTCTTGATGTTAATAGAAATAATGTCCCAGCAATTACAAAAACACCGAACGCGAGAAGTGCACCATGCATTGCGCTCATGCCCACAATGGCTAGAAACAAAAGAAGCCAATGAGCATTTGATCTATAAAAATAGATTTTTAAGGACGCATAAAGAGCTAGATTGATAAAAAGCAGTTGAAATGGCTCTCGCAGGGTAACGCTGGTATACATTAATGAAGTAGGTATCAAAGCATAAATAAGCATAACCCTCGATTGGTACAACATATTAAATGATAGGATCTTCATAATCCCTAGGAGAATAAATGCTGATGCAAGCCACCCTAAAGCAGATAAAGCGCTTCCCAAAAACAGGGAATCCGTTGTAATGAAATAGATAATACCCAAAAGATACGGATATATATAGGTTAATGTAAACACGTCGGTCACAAAATCTTGGGAAACATCAGTAGCCACAAAATGAAACCCAAGGGCATCATCACCGGAGCCAAAAGTCGGCCCAACAAAACCATTGTAGAAGGCAAGAACAAGGCGTAAAAAAAAGCCTAGCCACAATATTAGTTTAACTCTATTCATCTGAATCCATATTACCTTGCTAGTAAATCGGCAAAATATTTTTTACTCAATTTTTTTGATAGTACATAACATTTAAGTTTTTTATATTTAGCCTCTTATCTTTGCATTATATGTTGAATTATATGGGTATATCTGAGCGAACCACCAAAATAAAGTAAAATACCCCAACCCCATTTACGCAACCCAGGCTAATTGGAAAATATGTTATTTTTTAGCGTGGACAAGTGAAAGGCCCTTGCCATCTAGTTATTCGGACCATTTGAGATCCTCCTTCCACCAAGCAATTGTTTCATCCAGTCCTCGATCAATATCAAAACTGGGCTGCCAACCTAACTCATCTTTTAAACGACTAATGTCAGCCAGCAATAATGGAGGATCCTGGAGATTGGTAGAACGAGCCCCCAACTTTAATAATTCTGGGCGACCCAATTTAGTAGCAATTCTTTCTACCACATCCTTAAGGGTAATAGCTTCGCCTGAAGCGATATTAACTGGACCCTGTATATCTGAATTCAGTAAAGCTACAAAGGCTGAGGCCACATCAGTAACATACATAAAATCTCTCAGTTGCTCGCCGCTGGAACACCGAGCAGTCTCACCTCGTAAGATTGATCGAATAACAGACGATACCAGCCTTGATGGATGTTCCTTTGGGCCATAAAGAAAAAATATCCTTCCCCATGCACTGCTTAATTCAAATTGATAAGAGTATATGGACAATATTTCCTGTAAAGCATTTTTACAAGTTCCATAAAGCGTACTCGGCTTGACCGGAGTAACCTTCTCTAAACACAAACCTTGACCCCAATCATATTCAGCACAGGTTCCGGCCATCACTACGCGCTCACCTCCTTGCTCGCCAAACGCCTTTAGCAGTGCAAGACTTGCATTCACGCATTGAAGATTTTCAGGTGCTGTCCAGAAATGACCAGGTTCTGCATACCATGCAAAGTGCAATAGGTGTGTTGGCCGCACTTGATTTACAATAGTTTCTGGAGAATCGCTATTGAATAAATCACTCAAATGCCAATGAACACCATCGTCATCGACTCCTATTTTATGCCTTGATCGAGAGATGGCATGAACCTCAAATCCTTCATTCACTAAATAATGTAAGCAATACTGACCAATGAATCCTGTTGCACCAGTTACTAAAACACGCTTAGCAGATGAACTGCTCGAAACCGCCTCCAGGTCAACACTATTCATAGCACCTCCAATTCAGGTACTGCGACAACAAATTTGGCTCCCCATTCACGAATATAGGATAATTGCTCAACAACTTCTAAACGCAAGTTCCATGGGAAAATCACCACATAGTCTGGCTGGGTTTTTCTAATATACTCTTCTCCAACGATGGGTATTCGACTACCAGGCAAGAACTTATCCTGCTTGGCTGGATTAAGGTCCACTACATAACTCAGTAAATCCTGACGAACTCCTGCATAATTCATCAAGGTATTGCCTTTGGCTGCAGCGCCATAACCCGCAACAGTTTTACCGGTGCGTTTTGCCTCAATTAAAAAAGAAAGAAAATCATTTTTAACCCGATCAGCCTTAGCCTGGAACCCGGCATAAAAATCGACACTATTCATTCCAGCACTTTCTTCCTGGTCTAGAATTTTTATTACATTATCGCTTGTTTGATGACTCCCAGTATCAGTGCGCTGAGCATACACACGTAAACTGCCGCCATGCGTGGGTAATGTTTCCACATCGAATACATTTAAACCATTGCTCTCAAAAATTTTCTTCACAGCAGTCAACGACAAATAAGAATAATGTTCATGGTAAATGGTATCAAATTGATTTTCAGACACCAGTCGCAGCAAGTGAGGAAACTCAAAGGTTGAAACACCTGTTGGTTTCAATAGAGCAGCAAAGCCACCAACAAAGTCATTAATATCGGGGACATGTGCCAAAACATTGTTAGCAGCTGTTAAATCAGCTTGCTCACCTTGCTCAACCATTTTATTCGCAAGCTCAACGCCGAAAAAAGCTTCGATAATCTCGATACCTTTTTTACGAGCGGCATCCGCAGTACTGGTGGTGGGCTCAATACCCAGACATGGTATTCCCCGTGCTTTGACATATTGCAGGAGATAGCCATCGTTCGCTGCCACTTCTACGACATATGATTGCTCATCCAGATCGAAGCGATCGACCATATTGGTTACATATTGCTCAGAATGCTTTAACCATGACGATGAGAATGCGCTAAAGTAAGCATAATCAGATGAAAAAAGCTCATCAGCCCCCGCATAATCTTCTGTCTGCACCAACCAGCAATCGGTACACACTAGTACGCGTAATGGAAAATATTTCTCAGTCGCCTGGAGTTCTTGTTGATTCAGATAGGCGTTCGATGGTGGGGATGTTATTAGGTCAATTAATGAGACTGTCAACTCGGATTGGCAATGGCGGCACTTCATAAAGCTATTCCTTTAAAATTAACTTTGGTTACAAAAGGATGATTCTGATCTCGCTTAGACAGGTCTATTACTGGTAAGGGCCAGTCTATAGACAACGCAGGGTCGGTAACATTGAGCGCACCTTCCGAATCAGAATGATAGGCTGAGGTGTGCAAATAGATCAGCTCGCAGTTTTCAGTTAGCGCCTGAAATCCATGGGCATATCCTTCTGGAATGAGCAAACTTTTATGGTTCTCGGCAGATAGAATTTCAGCATGCCATTGTAGAAAGGTTGGTGAGGTGCGCCTAATATCTACTGCCACATCTAAAACCTCACCTTTAAAGCAGCTCACAAGCTTCGTCTCGGCATGCGGAGGATGCTGAAAATGCAAGCCACGAACTGCGCCTTTTTTAAGCGTGAGAGTTTGGTTGATTTGAACTATTGGTTTTTTTATCCCTGCTTCAGAGAACGCTTCCATACAGTAGAAGCGCGATAAAAATCCACGATGGTCTTCTGCCGTCTTGCGTTGGACTAACATTAGGTCAGACAATGGTGTTTGAATAAAATCAAAGCGTGACATACTTAATTGCCCCGCAATGTAGACAGGTAGCCATTGATTTGTGCCAAAGAGACTGCCCTCATGTCTTCAGAATTCTTCCAGGCTTCATGCCATTCTAATGTTTTTTGTAATGCCGTTTGCAGTCGCCAGACCGGCTGCCAGTTCAGTTGATGACGTGCCTTACTACTATCTAGTTTAAGTAAATTAGCCTCATGAAGCTGGGGCGCCTCACTGCATTGCCAATTTATATCTTTACGCATTTCAGCCATCCGTTCAATTATCCAGCTTACCGTTCGCGAATCATCATCTATAGGTCCGAAATTCCAACCTTCAGCGAAACTAGTACCGTTACTATATAGTTGCTCCGCCAACATTAAATAGCCAGACAGTGGTTCTAATACATGCTGCCAAGGTCGAACAGCTTTAGGTGAACGTATGTTCAGTGTTTCACCAGCATCCATGGCACGCAAAAAATCTGGAATCAAACGGTCTGCAGCCCAATCACCGCCGCCTATGACGTTTCCAGCTCTAGCGCTTGCTAGCGCGATGCCCGCTGGTTCGAAGAAAGATTTACGATAAGCCGATGTAACCAACTCCGCACAACCCTTACTACTAGAATAGGGATCAATCCCCCCCATAGCTTCATTTTCACTGTACCCCTGAATCCGTTCTTGATTTTCATAGCATTTATCTGAGGTAACATTCACTACTGCTTTAACGCTAGGTGTTGCCCGTAAGGCCTCAAGCAGATATACCGTTCCCATGACATTTACTTCATAAGTTTCCGCTGGCTCTGCGTAGGAATATCGTACCAGTGGCTGTGCGGCCATATGTATTACCACATCGGGCTTGGATTCCAAAATCGTCTTTGATAACTTTGCATGATCTCGGATGTCCCCGATAATGGATTGCATACCTTCATCAACATCAGCAACCTCAAATAGAGATGGCACAGTTGCTGGCTCGAGAGAATAACCAATGACCTCAGCTCCAAGGTGTTTTAGCCACAAGCAGATCCAACCGCCTTTAAAGCCTGTATGGCCTGTGACAAAAACCCTCTTGCCTTTCCAAAATGATGTATTAATCACCAAACCCTCCACGGAGCTTTATCAGTATCCCACAATTCCTCAAGTTGATTTTTATCACGTAGCGTATCCATTGGCTGCCAAAACCCTTGATGCTTAAATACTGAAAGCTCTCCATCTTCCGCTAAGCCCTTCAATGGCTCCGACTCCCAGGATGTTGTATCCCCTTCGATACGTTCGATCACTCTAGGTGAAAGCACAAAATAGCCTCCGTTGATCCAGCCGCCATCACCAACTGGCTTCTCATTAAATTCAACTATTTTCTCTCCCTGCACATCAAGTAACCCAAAACGACCCGGCGGCTGAACCGCAGTCACAGTTGCCAGACTTCCCTGTTCTTTATGAAAACGGACTAGTTCTGTGATATTTACATCACTGAGACCGTCACCATAAGTAAAACAGAAATCCTCGTCGCCCAAATACTTAGCAACGCGCTTGAGGCGCCCGCCCGTCATTGAACCGTCTCCGGTATCCACCAACGTTACCTTCCAGGGTTCAGCGATATTCTGATGTATATCAATTGAGTTATCGCTCATATCAAATGTAACGTCCGACGTATGAAGAAAGTAGTTGGCAAAATACTCTTTGATCATGTACCCCCTATAGCCAAGACAAATCACAAACTCATTAATTCCATGAGCACTATAAGTTTTCATAATGTGCCACAAAATCGGTTTGCCGCCAATCTCAATCATAGGCTTAGGTTTCATATGGGACTCTTCAGAAATACGCGTACCTAGTCCTCCCGCTAAAATAACTGCTTTCATAAACTTTCCTCATTAATTAGATTATCAAGATACCAAGCCATTGTCTCTCTCAAGCCTTCAGCAATCCGGTGGGTTGGCTGATAACCCAAAAGATTCCTCGCCTTGCTGATATCAGCTAATGAATGCATTACATCCCCAGCTCTGAAGTCTCGATAATTCAAGTCGGCAGTCAGTGGTCTGTTGTCATCAGTCAAACCATCTAAGAGCAACTCATATAATTCACTTAGCGATGTACGATCACCTACAGCACAATTATAGACTTGATTAGAGACCTCTTCGTTTTCCACAGTAGCAGCAAGCAAGTTCATTTGCACTGCATTATCGACATAACAAAAATCTCGACTTGTTGAACCGTCACCATTAATATAGACAGTTTTACCTTTCAAAATTGCGTCAATCCATTTTGGAATGACGGCAGCATAAGCGCCTTTTGGGTTTTGCCTTCTACCAAAAACATTAAAATAACGAAGACCTATAGTTTTAAAGCCATAAGTTCTTGCGAATACCTGTGCATATAGCTCGTTAACTAATTTTGTCAATGAGTAGGGGCTCAGTGGATTGCCAATTTTTTCTTCTACTTTAGGAAGGTCAGGGTGGTCCCCATAGGTAGAGCTAGATGCGGCGTAGATAAAGCGCTTTACTTTGGCATCTCTGGCAGCAACTAGTATATTAAGAAAGCCGTCAATATTTGACATGTTAGTTTTAATCGGATCTTTTACTGAGCGTGGCACTGAACCGAGCGCCGCCTCATGAAGGACATAGTCTACTGGTATACCCTCTTTCTCAGAAA
>Ga0181601_10004264_pt1 | contig 12004 bp, 11 predicted proteins | sample 041ome_8_FD_133020 | JGI IMG/M metagenome (GOLD analysis project Ga0181601, IMG submission 133020) | Coastal salt marsh microbial communities from the Groves Creek Marsh, Skidaway Island, Georgia - 041407BS metaG (megahit assembly) | ecosystem: Environmental > Aquatic > Marine > Intertidal zone...
GCGCTTAAATCTGCGCTATGGCGAACCGCGTCAAGCCGTTCCAGCCGCACAAATTTTCCGTTAAGTTGCCGATCAAAATTTGTACCAAGTTGCAAATTTTTCGGGGCAGGCGGCGGCGCCCAGCCAGTAACAGGCGTGCCAAATTTTTGTGCGTCATGCGGTGTCATGCTATACCTCCGGCTTTACCAAATAGCCGCGCTAATAACGCCGCCAGCTGGCTGACCTGATCAACTGAAAAAAAGCATTGTTGATCGGAGTCTATATCCAATACCGCCACCAGATTTTGGCGATCATCATAGACCGGAATAACCAGTTCGGATTTGGTGGATGATGAACAGGCAATATGCCCATCAAACAGTTCGACATCATCAACAAGTTGAACAGTCCCAGTGCGGGCTGCAGCGCCGCACACGCCCTTATCAAATGGGATCACTAAACACCCATGTCCCCCTTGATAGGGCCCAAGCTTTAACAAATCAGGCGCCACCACCCGGTAAAACCCAACCCAATCAAACCCGTCAACCGATTGATATAATTCACCCGCAATCACCGCCATTAGGGTAATCGGGTCACGTTCACCGGCGCAAACCGCTTCAATCCGCGTGATAATCGCTGTATCCAACACCGCTGGTGCTTGCATAATATTTCGGCCCAGACTTTACATAAAGCGCGTCCATACCCGCTCATGAAAATAATAAAGGAACATTTTCGTAAAAATTTCAAGCGACATGATTGACCCAGCAATCTTTATATCGCCCGTAAGCAACCACGAAATCATCAAGGTGTCGGTCGATGCCAGAACCCGCCAGGAAATGGTTTTCAAAAGTGATTTAGCGCGGGTGTCGTCTGGATTATGCCGCCTGCGCCTGAAAAACCTGTCAATAAACATTGCCCTGCCTTTCGGTTAAACGCTGCCTAGTATACTGTGATAGCCCATGGCCGTAACAGCTATTTCAGCCAAGCGGGCAAAAGCCAGCGCCTCCCCCTTTCAAACACAACCATATTTCTGCGCTCTGCCACTCTTATATTTAGTAGCTTTCATATTTGGCAGCCTTTATATTTAGATGTAATCTCATGCCCAATGCACCCTCAGCGATAAGGCTTTTTGCGAAGTGACCGTAAGAACAGACCCAGCGTCCAAAACATCTCAAAAGGTACCGTTTCATTCGCTGGGCATAAGCCAGATTATGTCTTATGGCTGTATGTTCTATGCATTTGCGCAGCTAAAAATCCCCCTCGCCGAAGCGATTGGGGTGGCCTCAAGTGAAATTCTGGCGGCGGTCACTGGCGCACTTCTCATTCAGGCGTTTTTAGCCCCGCTAATTGGTGTCTGGATCGACAAATATGGGGCGTTGGCGGTGATGACCCGCGGCTTGATGATTGGCGCCATTGGCATGGCTATGCTGCCAGCCATAAACACGTTATGGTGGGTCTGGCTGTGCATGCTGCCAATTGGTATCGGCTTTGCCATGTCAAGCTATGAAACAGCTTTTTCGGCAGCTGTGCAAATGGATGAAGCCAAAGCACGCCGCCATATTTCCTACATTACCTTTTATGGGGGCGTGGCCAGCTCGGTCATTTGGTTATCGATTGCACCGTTATTGGCGTGGTTTGGGCTGCACATTACCTGCCTTATTTGCGCCGCAGCATTGGTTTTTATGGCGCTCCGCACGCGGCATCTGGACCGTGTATTGCCGTTTCGTTTGCCTAGTGATGACCCCAAAGTGCTGGCCCCGTTTAGCTGGGTATTAATGACCAGAAACGAGCGCCGCGCGTTAGTAGCGCTGGCATCGGCGAGCGCGCTGGAATATCTGACCTTTGCCTCGACTACATTGCTTTGGATTACCTGGTTCACGGCGCAATTTAATGATGTGGGGCTGGCGGTTATGTTGGCTGCGCTTTATGGTCCTTTTCAAACTGTTGGCCGGCTCCTTGAAATGCGGTTTGGGCAAAAATTTGATGCGCGCGTTACCGGCATGATCGCCTTTATTGGGGTGCCGACCGCGCTGGTCCTTGCCCAGCAAGACGGCTTGATTTACGCGGTTGTTGCGATGATGATTTTTGGCATGGGACACGGTGTTTTGACGGTATCATTCGGCTATGTCACCAATATGTATTTTAGCGCTGATGTTTATGGCCGCGCCAAAGGCTGGATCACCACACCGCGCGCGCTTGGCAATGCCATAGGTCCCAGTGTGGGCGGCATATTGTTTTTGATGGGGCCAGACATATTTTTTGGTAGTATGATAGCCATTGGCGCGCTGTCGGCGGCCAGCTTTGCCAGCTTGTTTTTAGCACCCCCCCGCAAGATTGACAGCCAAGCGATACAGTAAATGAGGTGCCTTTATGCCCACCCCACTTGATGACCTTTTGGCGCACACCCGGGCGTTGTGGATAGGCACCCCCAGCCTGGCTGATTTCACGCCGTTTCCAGATGATCTTGTTCCAACAACGCAATCATCAAGCCCGGCACCGGCGGCCCAAAAAATCATGGACTGGCAGGCCGCACCAAACCCCATAACAGGCGCCATCCATACCGCCGTTCAAAAGGCTGCACATCTGGTCAATTGGCAATTTATCTATAGTGAAGCCGAGGTTGGGCGACATTTTTTAGATAATTATGCCTATTTTGAATTGATTGGCCCAACCGGGCATTTTCATTCGGCGCAGTGCAATGCCTATATAGGCTATTGGGGGCCGCATCTTTATTACCCGGCGCATCATCATGCGTCTGAAGAATTATATTTTGTTTTATCGGGTGAGGCGCTGTTTGAGTCTGATGGCGATGCCGCGGCCACATTGGGGCCAACCGAACACCGGCGCCATGCCAGCCATCAACCGCACGCTATGACCACAAAAGATAGCGCGATTTTAACATTGGTGTTATGGCGCGGGCCAGATTTAGGCGGCAGTTCGCAATTGGTTACCGCCTAAATCTGTTTTAGCGCCACATCAGCCGTTATTGATAATCACTATGGCTGACCCGCCATCGCCAATCAGTAACGCCCAAAATAATGGCTAATCGTTACTGCCACCAATGTGTGCAATCAAGGCATTGGTGACTTTTTCGGTTGTCGCATCACCGCCAAGATCAGGCGTATGCAACGCTTGATTGGCTGTAACAGCCTCAATCGCGGCCATCATTTGTGCAGCGGCCTCACCCTCGCCAATATGCTCAAGCAGCATTGCCGCACTCCAGAATGTTCCCACCGGATTGGCTATGCCTTTGCCAGTGATATCAAAGGCCGAACCGTGAATCGGCTCAAACATAGATGGCGCAGTGCGTTCTGGGTTCAAATTGGCTGTGGGCGCCACCCCGATAGAGCCTGACAACGCCGCCGCCAGATCAGACAGCACATCTGCATGCAGGTTGGTTGCGACAATTGTATCGAGACTTTCTGGCTTCATCACCATGCGCACGGTCATCGCATCAACAAGCATTTTGTCCCATGTCACATCTGGAAAATCGGCCGCAACTTCACGTGCGACATCGTCCCACAGCACCATACCGTGACGCTGCGCGTTAGATTTTGTGACAATGGTCAGCATTTTACGGGGGCGCGAACGTGCCAGTTCAAACGCAAACCGGATGATACGCGCAACGCCGGTGCGGGTAAACACCGCCATGTCAGTGGCGACCTCATGCGGTTGACCGCGGTGGCTGCGCCCACCTTGTCCAGAATATTCACCTTCGGAATTCTCGCGCACAATAACCCAATCAAGGTCTTTTGCGGTCACTCCGGCCAACGGGCTCTTGATGCCCGGCAAAATGCGGGTCGGGCGCACATTGGCATATTGGTCCAGCGGTTGACAGATATTCAGACGCAACCCCCATAGGGTCAGATGATCAGGCACATCAGGCGCGCCAACAGCCCCAAACAAAATCGCATCAAAGCCGATAAGGTCCCGCGCCCCATCGGCCGGCATTAACGCCCCTTCGCGCTTGTAGCGGTCTGTGCCCCAGTCAAAATGGGTCACATCAAACCTGAATGTGCCGGCCCGTTCAGCCAGCGCATGCAGCGCGCGCAGACCGGCCTCAACAACCTCAACACCGATGCCATCACCCGGAATGGATGCAAGCTTATATGTCTTCATAATTTTTCCTTAGATACAGTAGTGACTATTTACGAAATCTTATCTTGGGTTTTGGTGTCAAAATCCGAGGCATCATGCCGTTCGTGCAATTGCAGATTTAGGTCGCCGCTGATTTTATTAACCTTCCGGCCGCGTTGCACAGCCGGGCGGGCATCAATCATTTCAGCCCATTTCAAAATATGTTTATAGGATGTGACATTAAGAAATTCGGCAGCCTCATATTGCCGCCCCAAAACCAATTGGCCATACCACGCCCAAATGGCCATATCAGCAATGTTATATTCCGCCCCACCAACAAATGGCACTTCAGCCAGCCGGCGGTCCAAAACATCAAGCTGGCGCTTGGTTTCCATAGTAAAACGATTGATCGGATATTCCATTTTATAGGGGGCATAGGCATAAAAATGACCAAACCCGCCGCCAAGATAAGGCGCGCTGCCCATCTGCCAAAACAACCAGGACAGACATTCGGTGCGTGCTGCCGGGTCTTTTGGCAAAAACGCATCAAACTGTTCCGCCAGATATAGCAAAATGGCGCCGGATTCAAAAACCCGGGTTGGCGGTGTGGTTGAATGGTCCATCAGCGCCGGAATTTTGGAGTTTGGATTGACCCCAACAAAACCGCTTCCAAACTGGTCGCCATCACCAATGCGGATCAACCACGCATCATAATCTGCGGCAGCAATCCCTAGTTCCAGTAATTCTTCAAACATAACGGTGACTTTGACACCGTTTGGCGTGGCCAGCGAATAGAGCTGAAACCGGTGTTTGCCAACCGGCAGCGCTTTATCATTAGTGGCGCCCGCTATCGGCCTGTTAATATTGGCAAAACGCCCGCCATTTTCTGCGTCCCATGTCCAAACGCTGGGCGGTGTGTAGGCATTTTTGTCAGTCATGTAGAAACTCCGAGGAAAGGCACGGCCTGCAGTTTAGCCGATCGCCGTCATTCTTACATAGCGAAACTTAGCTAATTGTCAAACGCAAGAACCTTATCGCGTAAAACGAATTTTTGGATTTTGCCGGTTGACGTTTTGGGAATTGGCGCAAACACAAATTTTCCCGGCACTTTGAAGCCTGCCAATTGCTGGCGGCACCAGTCCCGCAGATCATCGGCGGTAGCCGTGGCACCATCTGCCAATTCAATAAAGGCGCACGGGGTTTCGCCCCATTTTTCATGCGGCATCGCCACCACCGCCGCCATCGCCACCGCCGGATGCCGGTAGAGCGCGTCTTCAACCTCAATAGACGAAATATTTTCGCCGCCCGAAATAATAATATCTTTAGATCGGTCTTTAAGCTGCACATACCCATCCGGGTGAATCACACCAAGATCGCCAGAATGGAACCAGCCGCCGGCAAAAGCCGCGGCGCTAGCATCCGGGTTTTTGAAATAGCCTTTCATCACCACATTGCCGCGGAACATAACCTCGCCCAATGTTTCGCCGTCACGCGCCACGGCTTGCATGGTGTTTGGGTCAATCACGTCAAATTCTTCAAGCGCCAAATAGCGTACGCCCTGACGCGATTTTAGGGCAGCTTGTTCGGTCAGCGGCAACGCATCCCATTCAGCATGCCAATCATTGACCACTGCTGGGCCATAAACCTCGGTTAGGCCGTATAGATGCGTCACATTAAAGCCGGCCTCTTTCATATTGGCTAGCACCTGTTGCGGCGGCGGCGCAGCAGCGGTAAAAAATTCAACAATATGCTTTAGGGCGCGCTTTACAGTGTCTGGCGCAGCGATGATTAGCGACATCACAATCGGCGCACCGCATAGATGCGTCACATCATGCGCGGCAAGCGCCTCCCAAATAGGTTCATCTCGCACTTGGCGCAAGCACACATGGGTGCCGGTGATAGCCGAGAGCGTCCAGGGAAAACACCAGCCATTGCAATGAAACATCGGCAATGTCCATAGATAGACCGCATGTTTGCCCATCGAGGTTGTCAGCGCATTGCCCTGTGCCAGCAAATAGGCACCGCGGTGGTGATAGACAACACCTTTAGGATTGCCGGTGGTGCCAGACGTATAGTTGATCGAGATCGCATCCCATTCATCTATTGGCATCAACCAGTTAAAGCCCGCATCGCCCATCGCAACAAAAGCCTCATAATCAACCTCATCAACACTGATTCTTGGCGCGTCATATTCCGGGTCATCATATTGGATGACGAGCGGCGTAACCTTGGCCAGCGCCAGCGCGGCTTTCATAACAGGCATAAATTCACGATCAACAATCACCACCTTGGCCTCGGCATGGTCAAGCTGGAACGCAATCACCGGCGCATCAAGCCGAGTGTTAATGGCGTGTAATACCGCCTGACACATCGGTATGCCATAATGGCATTCCAACATTGCCGGGGTGTTGGCCAGCATCGCAGATACCGTGTCACTGCGGCCGATACCATGCTTGGTTAACGCCGAAGCAAGCTGGCGCGAGCGCGCATAAAATTCGGCGTACGACCGGCGCATATCGCCGTGAATAATAGCTGTATGGTTGGGAAACACGCTGGCGGCGCGTTCCAAAAACGTTAGCGGCGTTAGCGGCTGAAAATTCGCCGGATTACGCGGCAGGTCTTCATTATAGGGATCACTCATGTCACACCATTCATTAAGCCAGATCAGACATCACGCCAATCGGGCTGCCGTTTTTCGATAAACGCCGCAATTCCCTCTTCGGCATCACGCGCCAGCATATTACTCACCATCACCTCTGAGGCATGCGCATAAGCGGCGGCCAAATCCATGTCCTTTTGTTCATAAAACGCGCGCTTGCCGGTGGCGAGGGTCAGGCTGGATTTTGCGGCAATTTTTGCTGCTAATGCGATGCTGGCAGTTGTTAAGTCGGACGCTGGCACGACCTGATTAACCAGCCCCATTTCGGCCGCCCGCGCCGCTGGAATCATATCCCCTGTCAACAGCATTTCCATGGCATGTTTGTTCGACAAATTGCGCGACAACGCCACCATAGGCGTTGAACAAAACAACCCGATATGGACGCCCGGCGTGCAAAATTGCGCCGCGTCCGACGCCACTGCCAAGTCACAGCTTGCAACAAGCTGACAGCCAGCGGCCGTCGCCACCCCGCCAACTTCGGCAATGACTGGCTTTGGACAGGTGACAATGGCCTGCATGACCGCCGAACAACGCGTCAATATTTTTGTAAAGTAACCGCGGCCCCGGTCTGCCGCATCACGGGCGGCGGTCATTTCTTTCAAATCATGCCCAGCACAAAACACCGGGCCAGCCGCCGCCAAAACAATCACCCGCACTTTTGGGTTTGTGCCAGCCGTCGCAAGCGCCGCCTCAAGTGCTCCCAGCATGGCTTCAGACAGCGCATTGCGCCGCGCCGGGTCATTCAATGTCAGCCGCAAAATACCGGCTGCATCCAAAGCTGAGTCTAAAAGTGTTTGGACCGGCTGATCTTGCGGCACTGTTATTCCCCTCGCGGATAGCGTTTCGTTTCTTCCAAAACATTTAGATCCATATGATTACGCATATAGCGTTCAGACGCTAGCTGTAAAGGCTGATAGTCCCATGGATAATAATGGCCTTGGCGCAATGCCGCATAAACAATATGCCGGCGGGCTTGTGACATGCGCACCTCTGCATCAAATTTCTGCATATCCCAGCGGTCCGCCGCCATATCAGTAAAGCGTGCCAAAACTGCCGCATAGTCGGGGTTTTCAGCCAAATTATGTAATTCGTCCGGATCATCGGCAAGGTTGAATAATTGCAACGGATCGGCCATGCACTGCACGAACTTAAAGTCACCATCACGTACCCCCACTAGCGGCGCGATAGAGCCCTCGGCGGCATATTCCATAAAGACTGGGCCCACACGCATCGGTTCGGCTTCACCCGGAGCCGTGCCTGACATCAGCGGCACAAGGTTTCTGCCATCAGTCCAAGGCATAATGTCTTCAAGATCAATTTGTGCAAGTGCAGCCAAAGTGGGGGTTACATCTATGGTTGAAACAGGCTCTGTTACCACGCTCGGTTTTGGGCTCGGTTTTGGGCCCGGTTTTGCGCCCGATTTTGCGCCCGATTTTGCGCCCGGCACCCGGATCATCAACGGCACCCGGGCAGAGCCTTCAAAAAAGCTCATCTTGAACCACAGGCCGCGTTCCCCAAGCATGTCACCATGGTCAGAACAGAACAGGATAATGGTATCATCATCCATGCGCATCGCCTGCAAGGCCGCCATCACCTCACCAATTTTGTCATCAAGATAGCTTATATTAGCAAAATAGGCACGGCGCGACCGCGCGATATCATCATCAGAAATATCAAAATTTTTGTAATCATTCGCCAGATAAAGGCGCTGTGAATGCGGGTCTTGCGCGGCAAAATCAAGCGCCCTGATCTTTGGCATTAGCTGGTCAGAGTTTTCATAAAGGTCCCAATAGCGACGACGCGCCACATAGGGGTCATGCGGATGCGTAAAGCTGACTGTTAGGCACCATGGACGGTCATCCTCACGCCGCCCGAGCTGGTACAGGGCTTGCACCGCGTGATGCGCCACATCATCATCATATTCCATCTGGTTGCTGGTTTCCGCCACGCCAGCCCCGGTGACCGAACCCAAATTATGATACCACCAATCAATGCGCTCACCAGGCTTTCGATAATCTGGCGTCCAGCCAAAATCTGCTGGATAAATATCGGTGGTGGTGCGGGTTTCAAACCCATGCAGCTGGTCTGGCCCCACATAATGCATTTTGCCGCATAAAATAGTGTGATAGCCATGCCGGCGCAAATGATGCGCATAGGTGGGGATTGATGAGACAAATTCAGCCGCATTGTCATAGACCCCAGTGCGCGATGGCAATTGCCCCGACATAAAAGAGGCCCGCCCCGGCGCACATAAGGGGCTGGCGGTGTAACAGTTGGAAAAACACACCGATTGCTGTGCCAGATTTTTCAAGTGCGGGGCGTGCAAAAACGGCTTTGGCCCGCGATCAAACAAGGTGCCGTTCAGCTGGTCAACCATGATAATAAGGATGTTTGGTTGGTCCATTTTATGTGACTTTCGAAGTTGCATAGCAAATGCGAGCGCAAAACATTTTGTCTAGGGGCAGTCCAATAAATTACCTATCACAATAATCTCATGAACTAATCTGGCACTCTACCATATAAAACCGCATCAACACGCTTGCTCCCGTACAAATATTGCGATTTTTTTATTCCCTCAATCACAAAATCATTTTTTTCCAAAACACGCGAAGACGCTTTGTTGTCGGCATAAACGCCTGCGCAAATTTTCATCAGGCCGAGACGCGAAAAGCCAATTTGAACCATGGTCGAAATGGCCAAACTCGCTATACCCTGCCCCCAATGCGCTTTCGATCCAATAATATAGGATAGATCAGCTGTTTTATGCCGAAAATTTATAGCCCCAAGCTTGACAGTGCCAATATGCGCGTCATGGTCGAAAATACCATAGAATAAATCGTGCCTACTATCAGCCATCTGATCGATATAGATTTTTATATCTTGAGCCGTGGTCTGCGCAAATCTCTGTTCGGTATATTTCACAATATCACTGTCATTCATCCACTTGATATAAGCGGGCGAAATGTCTTTTTCCTTTATAGTTCTGAGCGTAAGGTTTGGACGCAGCAGTTGTGGTGGCCCTAATTTTAGCTTCGCTAACGTTTCAATCATGCGCATCCTGATTTTTACCATGCTGGTAAAGAGATATATAGGCATTTATCATTGTATCAATTGAGAAAATTGTTTGAATATGACAAGCTAACTTTTTGCGTTCGGTATATGAAACCCTTTTTTTAGCAAGTGCCATTATTTCTGTGGCTATTTGTTCTGGCATATGGCCTTGGCATAAATGCCCTGTATCACCCATCACAAACCAGCTATCTCCAACATCATTCGCGCAAACTGGCACACCACATGCCATTGCCTCACCTATTACATTTGGGAAACCTTCACCAAAGTTTGACAAACTCAAAAGCCAATCAGCGGCGTTGTAGAGTGCTACCATATCTTTTCTGAGCCCAAGAGTGATGACATTTTCAGGAACTTTAAGATGTTCGGTGCCACTTCCTACAAACACAAACTTTATGTCAGGACAAAGGCGCGCCACAGAAATTATCTTTTCATGCGCTTTCATTGGGTCAACCCTCGCAACATAGAGAAACAACGGTTGGTCTGACGTAACTCCCAACTCAGTGCGGGTTAACTGGCGCGACCTGCTGTCTGGATGAAACATTTCAGTATCTATGCCATTAGAAATCACGTGCATACGCCGCGCATCATACCCTTTCGAAATATGAAAACCTGCTCCAGAAAAACTATTAGCAACCACCATCTTAGCGCGCGCTGACAATTTAGCATTCAGCCAAATCTTTCTACCATAACGTTTTTGATCCATGTCTGAGGCGCGCACAGCGTGATAAATGTCAGCATCGATACCACCAGTCAAAAGTGATGCGACAATATTGCCGCCATACATCCAGCTTTGGATGATATGGGGCTGATAATCTTTTATTATTTCTCTTAACCTAATTATGTTTGCCGGCAGCCCTAAACGCCATTTACAGTCGCATTCAACAACATTTAACCCATTAAAATCTGGAAGTGTGTGTGGGGTGTTGCCCTGAGTGAGAGAAATTATCAGTGGTTCAAAATTACGCTGCTGCAAGCCCTTGGCAAGCATTGCAAGCTGCTTTTCTGCACCTCCTGTTTGGACACCCGGCGTTAGAAAAATAATTTTTGTTTTGCGCACAATTTACCGACCAAAAATAGCCTTTTCATACTGGGCAACCACTGCCTCAATGTGAAATTGGCGCGGCAACTGAGATATCGCAAATGCTTTATTTTTGCTGTATGTTCGCTTTTTAGCCAACCTATCGAGTTCAGCAACAAATTCATCATCTGCCTTGGCGATGAAAAGACTTTTAGTTTGTTTATCCAGTTGCAATTCCACCAAGCCACCACACCCCATCGTTGCTGCAACATTTGCACCAAGTGCAAGAGCTTCAAGCCCCACATTAGGCAATCCTTCCCAGCGGGACCCTAGAAGAACCGCATTGGCATTTGCCATAAAAGGGAATGGATTGTTCTGAAAATCAATAAGCTTTATGCGATGATCTAATTGCGCGTCATTGATCTGAGACAACAACTCAGCCCGCTTTGGGCCTCTGCCAATAATGAGCAAATTAGCTTTTTCCTGCATCAATGACAGCCAGTGAATTAGCTGGTCCATCCCCTTTTGCCCAGTAAGGCGCCCAACAGCAACAAAATATGGCAATGATGGATCTGCAAACTTTGGCAAAATCACTTTTTCAGCAGCCAGCTGTCGAACCTCTTTAACATCAACAGGATTTGGAATGACATTTATCAGATGCTGCTTAACACCAACCTCACTCAACCCCCGGGCTATTTGCTTTGAATTACAGATAACCTCATCAGCCCGGTTATAGAAAAATTTATACAAAAAACGACCAAGCCATCTAATTGGCAGTGATGTAATTGTTGAGGCTGGTGTATTGGCCTCTCTTAAGATAATCCGGTCGGGTCGATGGCCACTTATCAACAATGCAAACATGATGACAAAATTAAAATAAGCCATTGTTGCAACAACAACATCTGGCTTTTGTATCCGAAAAAATCTAGAAAGAGGTAATATGGCTTGCCGAGCTGAAGTGCTATGCATGTTGATGAACGAACAGTTCTGGGGAAGGCGAGCATAAAGGGGGCCGCTGTCTGACAATGCAATGCAATGAACTTGGTGATAAGGGCAGAGTTGCTCAATTAGCGTCATCATGACTTTTTCAGCGCCTCCTCCTGAAAAATCTGGGAGACAGAAACAAACGTCAGAGTGAGTCATTAAACCTCGCAAGAACCGGGAAGATCTATAATACTAAAAAAGGTTATCCGGCAGGACGA
>Ga0181601_10004268_pt1 | contig 12001 bp, 5 predicted proteins | sample 041ome_8_FD_133020 | JGI IMG/M metagenome (GOLD analysis project Ga0181601, IMG submission 133020) | Coastal salt marsh microbial communities from the Groves Creek Marsh, Skidaway Island, Georgia - 041407BS metaG (megahit assembly) | ecosystem: Environmental > Aquatic > Marine > Intertidal zone...
TGACCGCCGCATCCGCTCACCGCGCGCCTGGAAAGGCGTCCCGCCGCGCCATGGCTTCGCCGCTCATCGCCGCGGGCCGGCGCCGCGCCGCGGCGTGGTCGCGTGTGCCTTTCGTGGCGCGCTCGTCCGCCGCGCGCGCCGCCGCGTACGCCTCGAGCGCCGGCGACACCTCCGGCCGTGCCGAGCGCACGACCGCGCGCGCCGCGGCGGACGTCGCCACCGACACCGCCGACGCGGGCACGCGCACGGGCGGGTACCCATTTGCCGACATCGAGGCTAAGTGGCAAAAGCACTGGCTGGAGAACAAGACCTTCGCCACGCCCAGCCAGGTGGACACGTCCAAGCCCAAGTTCTACGCGCTGGACATGTTCCCGTATCCCAGGTGCGCGCGGCTTAGGCCAGACCTCGAGGTTTCGCAGGACGCCTTCTTTCCGAGCGCTCCCTCCGGCGTCGTCGCGTCAATCGCCAACCCTAACCCTTTTCGAAGAGAGACGCCGCGCGTTTCTTCTTCGCTCGCGACGCTCGCGTCTGACGCGCTCTCTCCCTGATTTCCGTACGCGATGACTTGTGCGTGCTTCATCCCCGAATCGCATCCTCGCAACGCAGCGGCGCGGGTCTGCACGTGGGCCACCCCGAGGGGTACACCGCGACGGACATCATCGCGCGGTACAAGCGCATGACCGGTCACAACGTGCTGCACCCGATGGGGTGGGACGCGTTTGGGCTCCCCGCCGAGCAGTACGCTATCGAGACCGGCACGCATCCTAAAGACACCACGGCGAAAAACGTGGCGCGGTTCCGGGAACAGCTGCAGTCCCTGGGGTTCTCGTACGACTGGGACAGGGAGGTGGCCACCTGCGACCCCACGTACTTCAAGTGGACGCAGTGGATCTTCCTGCAACTCCTGGACCGAGGCTTGGCGTACCAAGCCGAGGTGCCCGTGAACTGGTGCCCCGCGCTCGGCACGGTGCTCGCGAACGAGGAGGTGATCGACGGTCTGTCCGAGCGCGGGAACCACCCCGTGATCCGTAAGCCCATGAAGCAGTGGATGCTGAAGATCACCGCGTACGGCGATCGGCTCCTGAACGACCTGGACGACCTGGACTGGCCGGAGTCCATCAAGGAGATGCAGCGCAACTGGATCGGACGCTCGGAGGGCGCGCAGCTCGCCTTCGAGGTGCCCGGCGTTGACGCGAAGGACAAGCTCGAGGTGTACACGACCCGGCCGGACACTCTGTTCGGCGCGACGTACCTGGTGGTGGCGCCCGAGCACCCGCTGCTGGGGACCCTGACCACCGCCGACCGCGAGGCGGAGGTGGCCGCGTACGTCACGAAGGCGACGCGCAAGTCCGACCTCGAGCGCACCGAGCTCGCCAAGGAAAAGACGGGCGTGTTCACCGGGTCGTTCGCGAAGCACCCGCTGACGGGCGATGACGTGCCGGTGTGGGTCGCGGACTACGTGCTCGGGACGTACGGCACCGGCGCCATCATGGCCGTGCCGGCGCACGACGACAGAGACAAAGAATTCGCGGAGACGTTCGACCTCCCGATCGTCGAGGTGGTGGAGACGCCCTCCTCGAAGGAAAAGAAAAAGAAAGGCGCCTACTCCGGCGGCGGCGTGATGGTGAACAGCGCGTGCGACGCGATCGACGTGAACGGCCTGGACAGCGCCGAGGCTGGAGTGAAGATCACGGCGTTTCTCGAGGCGAACGAAATGGGCGCCGCTAAGGTGAACTTCAAGCTGCGCGACTGGCTGTTCGCGCGCCAGCGGTACTGGGGCGAACCGTTCCCGGTTACGTACGCCGAGGGCAGCGACGAGCCCGTCCCGGTGCCGCTTGCCGACCTGCCCCTCGTGCTCCCGGAGACGGACGACTTCAAACCGAGCGGCTCGGGCGAGGGCCCGCTGGCGAACGTCGCGGACTGGGTGAACACGACGGACCCGGTGAGCGGCGGCCCGGCGCGCCGCGAGACCAACACCATGCCGCAGTGGGCGGGGTCGTGCTGGTACTACCTGCGCTTCATCGACCCCAAAAACGAGGACGCGATGGTGGACGGGTCGCTGGAGAAGTACTGGATGCCCGTGGACCTGTACGTGGGCGGCGCCGAGCACGCCGTGCTGCATCTGCTCTACGCGCGATTCTGGCACAAGGTGCTGTACGACATCGGCGCGGTGAGCACCAAGGAGCCCTTCGGGCGGCTGGTCAGCCAGGGCATGATCCTCGGCGAGGTGGAGTACACCGGCGCGGACGGCGCGAAGGTGGCCAAGGAGGACGTCATCAAGAAGGGCGACGGGTACGTGCTCGCGAGCGACGAGTCCACGCGCGTCTCCGCGCGCGCGCACAAGATGTCCAAGTCGCGCGGGAACGTGGTGAACCCGGACGACGTGGTGGACGAGTTCGGCGCCGACTCGCTCCGTCTGTACGAGATGTTCATGGGCCCGCTCCGCGAGACGAAGGTGTGGCAAACGAAGGGCGTCGAGGGGTGCTCGCGGTTCCTGGCGCGCGCGTACAGGCTGTTCGACCCCGCCAACGTGACGGACGACGAGCCCTCGGACGAGCAGCTCAAGGCGATCAACGCGTGCGTCGCGAAGGTGACGGAGGAAACCGAGGGCATGCGGTTCAACACCGCCATCTCGGCGATGATGGAGTTTGTCAACGCGGCGACCAAGTGGGACAAAAAGCCGCGGAAAACGCTCGAGCCGTTCGTGCTGCTGCTCGGGCCGTACGCGCCGCACCTCTCCGAGGAGCTGTGGAGCATGCTCGGCAACGAGGGGTCCAACGCATACGAAGCGTGGCCCGAGGCGGACGCGTCGCTGCTCGTCGAAGACACCGTCACGCTCGCCGTGCAGGTGAACGGGAAGATGCGCGGGAAAGTGGAGCTCGCCGCCGACGCGAGCCAGGCGGACGCCATGTCGCTGGCGATGGCGCAGGAGAACATCGCGAAGTTCGTGGAGGACCAGGCGAACATCAAAAAGATCATATACGTGCCCGGTAAGATCCTCAACGTCGTCGCGCCGCCCGCGAAGAAGTGAGGGCGCGGCGCGGCGGGACCGCGGGAAGGGAGGATACGAGCGTTTAATAATATCAACCTCGCTTCGTTCTGAAAAGGCGTCGACGTTCCGAGACCGCGGCGCCATTCTCGCGCGCGCCGACTCCCGCGTTCGTCGCCGACGCGCGCACCTCGACGGGCACGCGCGCGGACCCTGCATGCGCCGGGGCTCGTTCGGGGCGCACGCACGGTCGAGTCGTCGGTCCCGGCAGGAGGCATCCGAGGGGTCCTCACGCGGATACATGCAAGGCTCGGAGATACCAAACGCGAGCGAGACGACGCCGATGACGCGCGGCAGGAAATCGCCCGCTCGGGGCGTTCGCGCGGTCGCCGTGATGGGCCTCGCCGCGACCGCGATCGTGGTGGCGCTCGTCGCTAGGCACGGCGCGCTCACCTCGTCCAGCGGCGCCGCGGCGTCGAACACCGCGGACCCCGACCCGGGTGTTACCTCGGCCGGGCGACCGAAGCTCCTCCCGAGCCTCCGCCCGCGCGTCGCGCCGAGGCCGACCCTCGGCGTGGAGGAAGAGGCGCGCGTCGCGTCGGAAGAGGCGCGCGCGGACACGCCGGAGGCTGAACCGACCGCGGCCACGGACCCGAAAGTGTGGACGTACGCGATCGCGAACGCGTACCCCCACGACCCGACGGCGTTCACGCAGGGCTTGGTGTTTCGATCTCCGGACACGCTCCTGGAGTCCACCGGCTCGGTGGGCGGCCCGTCCACCGTGCGCCGGGTGGACCTGAAGACCGGCGCGGTGCTGCACCGCGAGAACCTGGACGCCGAGTTCTTCGCGGAGGGCTTGGCGATGCTCCCCCCCGGGAGCGTCGTCGGGCTCGGGGACGATTTCACTAAAAAAAAAAAGCGAGACGTCTTGGCGCAAATCACGTGGAAAAAAAACGCGGGTTTCCTGTACGACGCCGAGACCCTCGAACGAATCGGGACGTTCGCGACGCCGCTTCGCGATGGGTGGGGCCTGACCACGGACCCGAACAGCGGCTCGGGTGTGATCGTCACGGACGCGAGCGAGTCTTTGACGTTCGTGGAGATTGGCGCGTCGGGAACCGAGTGGCGAGAGACGCGAAAGGCGACGGTGCGCGACGGCGACCGGAAGATCCGGTTCGCCAACGAGCTGGAGACGGTGCGCGGCGAGGTCTGGGGCAACGTCATCGAGACGGAGTGCATCGTGCGCGTGGACCCGAAGACGGGCGTAGTGGTGGGCTGGATCGACCTGACCGGGATCAAGGCAGAGGTGGACCCGGCGCCGCGACGCGGGGACGTGATGAACGGGATCGCCTACGACGAAGCCGGCGACCGCGTGTACGTCACCGGGAAAAAATGGAGCGCTCTGTTCGAAGTGACCGTCGTGCCGAGCGAACGGAGCCTCGAGGAGACGCGCGCCAAGTGCTGGCCCCCGGAGACCTTGCCGCAGTACGGGTACCCGTGAAGGTATTAGATAATAGAGTGAACACGGAAAGGAACGCGTATATACCTCGACGGCGACGCGTTTCACTCCGTTTTCGGCGACGGAGAAAACGCGCCGAGCCGCTCGTAGAGCCCGGCGAGCTTCTCGCGCCGCGCCTCCGCCTCGCTCGCCATCGAGGCGTCGCGCGCGTCCGCGTCGCCGCGGAGCGACGAGCGCGTCTCTTCCCGTATGCGCGCGAGCGCCGCGTGGTCGACGTCCTCGGAAGGACCGCCGGCTTTCGGTCCCGAAGCGTCCGGGACGCCCGAAGCGCTTTTTTCCTTCGCCGCCGGCGACGTCGGCGGCGACCGCGAGACGCGGATCCCCCGCGCGCGCTCCACCGAGTCGCGCGCCGCGCGCAGCGCCGCGGCTTCCGCGAGGATCATCGCCGCCGGCCTTCGGTCGTCGATCCCGGGCACGTTCCCCCGGTAGCTCACGGAAGACGACATCTTCTTCTCAACCTGCGCCCGCAGCGACGCGACGTCCGCGTCCCGGCTGTCCAGCCGTCGCTGGAGCTCGGCGAGCTGGTTCCCCAGGCGCTCGAACCCGCGCGCGGACGCCTCCACGCTCCGCGCGAGCGCCTCGGACTCGAACGCGCCCGCGTCCGCGCGCGCGCGGTCGTTCCCCGGAAAGAACCCCGGAAAGAAAGCGCCTTCGGACGATGACTCGTCGTCGCGGTCCGCGTCGTCCGTCGAAAGCTCAAAAGCGCAGTCGCGCTCAGACGCGTCTCCGCTCAGACGCGTCCGCTCGCGACGCACCGCGGTCTCCGCGTCGCGGCGCGCGAGCGCATCGCGGCGGCGCGCGTCGTCGTCGCGCGCGCGCGCGTTCGCGCGCGCGGTCGCCTCCTCCGCCGCTCGCCGGGCGCGCTCGTCCGCCTCCCGGCGCGACTCGCGCGCCGCCTCGCGCGCCCTGTGCTCGCGCATCTCCGCGGCGTGCGTGCTCTGCAGCTCGCGCGTCGCGCGCAGCGTCGCCTGCAGCTCCGCCTCGGAGGTCTCCAGCGCCTCGACGCGCTCGGCCAAGGCGCGCACGCTCCCACCGCTCGCCACGCCGCCCTCCAGGAACGGGAACGAGTTCCCCCTCGTGTTCGGCGACGAACCCGAACGAGTCTCCGCCTCAGTCGCGTCGCCGGAAGCTCGAAAGAGCCCGTCTTCCGCCCCCGCGGCGGTCCACAGCCTGCGCGCGGCGTGCTCGGCGAGCCGCGGGGACTCCTCGCGCAGCCGCCTCTCCGCTTTTCGCACCGCGTCGAGCACGGCGGCGACGCCGTCGTCGACGCGCGCGGCGAGTCGCCGCTCCAGCGCCACGACGCGCGCGTCGACGTCGCGCTCGCGCGCATCCGCCCACGCGCGGAATTGCGCGTCTAAAACGCCGACGCTCAGGTGGTCACCGTCATCATGGAGCGCGGTCGTTTGTGGAGCTCGCGAATGGAGCTCGTCATGACGGATACTCGACGATTTGTTCGGCTCGACGTTCTGGAGATCGCCAGTCAGTCGCTGGTGCGCCAGTCCTTTGCGTCGCAACGCCTTCGTCGCGCGAAAGACGTTTTCGTTTTCGGCGTCGGCGACGCGCGCGACGGCGGCTTCGCACCGGCGCACGCGCTCGTGCACGCGCTCCATCGCGGCGTGGTACGCGCGCTCCTGCTCCTCCGCGACGCCCTGCGCGCACTTGATCAGGCGCGCAAGGTTCAGGATCTTCTCGTCGTGCGAGGCGGCGGCGGCGCCCGCCGCGACGATGCGCTCGTCGAAGCTCTGCGCCGTCAGGCACGCCTGCGTCACCGCGTCCAGCTGCGACTCGAGGAACTTTATGTACTCGCCGCGGTCCGTCAGCAGCATCTCGCCCGCGGCGCCGCCCGGGCCGGGGCGGCGGCCGCCACGCGCCTGGCGACGACGCGCGTACTCCTTCGCGTAGCTGTTGTCGTTGGAGGCGAGCATGGCGCGCGCCTGAAACCGAGCCCCTGGCGAACGCGCCTCCTCGGACGAATCGAGGGGACGGGCGCGACGGCCGCGCGCCCGGCGAGCACCCGCCCCGCGCGTTCGCGCGCGAACGGCGCGTTACGAGACTGGGAGTGACCGGGCGGCGATGGCCGGCTCGGGACGGGAGCGGTGCGAGCCTGCGGCCGCGCCCGACGCGAATGCGCACGCGACGGCTTCGGTCGGCTCTCTTCGCCTGTTTTTCCTCGTTCGAACCTTCGAACGACGATCGCGACGGGGAGGTTTTGGGCTCGTGACCGGGGAAAATAGACCCTGATTCTGGAGTTCGTGCGCCGGACAACCCCGCGTGCGCGGGGTGTTGATCGCTCTCGGAAGCTACGCAGTACTCGATGAACGTAACGCGCGAGCCGCGTGCGCACTGGGCGACGCGCGGAGGGCGTCGAGGGCACGCGGGCGATGGGGACGGTGATCTCCCCGAATGCGCAGGTCATGTCAGACCCCGAGTCAGAGGATGAGGACGAGCTGGTGGATGGCATCCCGTGGGAAGAGCACCGGCGGTACTACGATGCGTTGCCGTGGTACGCGCTCCCCGTGGCGAATCTCTTCTCGGACGCCTACCTGGGGGCGTGGTCGGGCATAAGCCTGGTGCTGTTCGCCATGAAGTTCTTCGCCGTCGCCGCGGCGACCAACGCGACAGTCGCCGCGCTCGTGCTGTGCGTCTCCGTGCTCACCGCGCTCCTGTGGTTCGCCGCGTTCGTGTTGGTCGGCAGCGAGGACCACAGAGCGCTGTACCGCGAGATGCCCTTCGGGAAACTCGCGCAGACGTTCTGGGTCGGCGCCATCGCGTGTCCGCTCGGGGTCTACGCCGTGCGCGCGGTCATCGGCGCGGCCATGACGCTCGTGCCGTTCTTCGCCACGCCCGAGGAGGTGATGTACGGGGGAGGGGGCGACTACGAGGACGCCTACGCCGACTCCGCGGGCGGGACGAGTCCGGAGGCGGCGAGCAACGCCGTGCTGGCGGCGTTCGCGGTGGCGTATCTCGCCGCCGGGCTCGCTGAGGAGCTCGCGAAGTACTTCGGCGTCGCCAGGTACTACCCCACCTGGCTGTTGGAGCACAGAGAGGGAGGAGTCAGCCAGGAGTCCTCGAAACAGGAACAAACGCCGCCGGGTTTTTACACTACGCGTCGACGCGTCGGGTGCGCGTCCCCCGCCGCGGGGTGGTTCGCGCCCGTCGCCAACCCGCGCGTCGCCGTGTACCTGGCGTTCGTGGTGGGCCTCGGGTTTTCGTTCACGGAGAACATCCAGTACGGCGCGAACGTGTACGAGGCGGCGACCGCGTGGGCCGAGCAGGGGAACGTCACGATGCAGCGCAACGTCACCCTGAACCCGTTCCCGGGCGCGCTCGCCTACGCCGCCGAGCGCGACGAGAAACGCGAGCGCGGCGAGAAACGAGACGCCGCCGGCGAGACTTGGTCCACCATCCTGGCGGTGGATGCCTCCGTGGGGGACCTACGCGCGAAGAAGGGCAGGCCGTACGCGCGCGCGGCGGCGGCGCTGGACGCCGCCGTCGCGGAGGAGCAGCGCATCGCCGACTGGAAGGCGGTCCCCGAAGCGGGCGCCGCCGAGGCGACGGCGACGAGGGATGCCGAGCGCGCGAACGAAAACCCGCCCGCCTTGGGCGCGGAGGCGGTCAGAGACGTCCTGGAGGTTGTGTCCGCGGCGTTCCTGAACTGGGCGGGCGCGGACGAGCGCGTCGTGCAGGACGACGTCGACGCCGCGCTGGAGGCGGCGCTGGAGGAGACCAGGAAGGAAGCCGCCGCGCGCGTCGGCGAGAGGGAGGAAGAGGAGGCGGAGGCGGAGGGGGAAGAACACGCTTCGTCTCGGCTCGGCGAATCGCCGCGCGGCGATTCGCCTCCCTCTCCGAAGGGGAAGAAGGTTTTGGTGGAGGAGCGCGGCGGCATCGGCGTCGTGGACATCTTCGGCGCGGACGTGCCCGAGGACGTGGTGCGCGAGATCGATTACGCCGGCCACGAGGTGGCGGATCTGCCCGACGACTGGCCCAACTGGGAGGGCCAGAACGTCACCGTGAACATCACGGTCCGTCGCCGGCCGTACACGGAGGAGGCGAAGTGGGGCGCGGCGACCACGGTCACGCTGCTGCGCGGCGCGACGCCCATGCACGCGGTGTGGGCCGGCCTGACGTCCACGCGGTACGTGCACAGGCTGTGGGTCGAGCGCGCGCCCTCCTCGAACGCGCTCGGCGCCATCGCCTGGTCGTGGTTCTACCACGGCACGTTCGACTTCGCCATCATGGCGGCGCCCGCGCTCGTCGCGAGCGGCGCGGACGCGACGTACGTGTTCGTGGTCCTGGGCACGGGCTTCGCCACCATGATCTGGTCCTGGACGCACCTCGTCAAGGCCACGTTCGCGCTGGAGCGGGACTTGACGCGCGCGGGGTTCAGGGCCCCGAACGGAGGCCGAGGTGTGCCGAGGCTGGGCGTGTGCACGGGCAGCCGCCGCAGGACCTGCTGCTGCGCGTGCGCGCCGTGCGTGGGGGCGCTGTGCCCCGGCATGGGCGAGTGGGACGACGCGGATTTAGGAGAGGCGGACGAGGAGAGGCGGGGGGGGGGGTACGGCGCGACGCGGTGACGTTCATAGGACGTCACCTGTACGGCACGTACCGGCATATGCGTAGTCTATACGCCGCTGCGTAGTGGTACGTAGATTTTTTTTTCATCCTACGTACTGCTCACCGCCGCGAAACGGCGGTTTCGCGAAAATGGCGTCTGGTTCGGCCAAACGCCCCGACGCCGCGAGAGCGCGCCGGCGCGCGGTTCGTCCGTCCGGCCCTCGCCGCGAGACCGCTCACAATCGACTCACGAGGCTCACAGGAGGTCCACGAACAGCGCCTCCTGCTTCTGCGTCAAGCCAACCTGCTCCAGGCTCGGCGCGCCCTCGGCGTGGTCCTCGAACGCGCGCCGCGGGAACTGCGACATCAGGCGGTACGTCCCGGGCGCCAGGTGCTCGGCGGAGACGAGGAAGTTGAAGACGCTCTGCAGCGGGTGCGACTTGGCGAACCGGCGGCGCACGCGTCTGCCGTCGGGGAGTTTTACCGCGATGTCCACGACGCCGTCGTCGCCCGCAGCGGGCTCGTCGGGGAGCGCCTCGTTCGCCGCCGCGACCAAGGCGTCGCGCGCCGCGGCGGCGCGAGCCGCCTCCGCCGCCTCCGCCGCCGCCTCCCCGGCGGCGTCGGCCCCCGCCGCGCGCGCCGCCGCCTCGGCGGCCGCGCGCGCGGCTTCCTTTTCGCGGTCCTGGCGCAGCGACTCCTCGTACGCCCAGTCCGTGTCGCTGCGGATCAGGCGCGCCTCCGCCACCTCCGCGGAGGGCGCCGCGCCCAGGCCGTAGCCGGAGACGCCCAAGCCGCCGCCGCCGCCGGCGTCCGGCACCGGTCCCTCGTAAGGCACGCCCAGCATCGCCGCCTCCAGCATGCGCGCCTCCTCGCGCTCCGCGGCGGTCACGCCCTCGGGGAGCTCCTCGTCCGCGGTTCCCGTTCGGCCGGATCCGCCTGATCCGCCGCTCCCCGCGGCGCCCCCCGCGCGCGCGCCGCCGAACCCACTCCCCCCGGCGCCGCCGAAGCCCGATAGGCCGCCCGCGCGCGCGCCCCCGGCGAACGGGTCCCCGAACATCAGATCCTGCGCCGGCGACGGCGGCGGCCGGTTGTCGCGCTGGTGGTCGGCGCGCCGCCTCTTCTCCGCTCCCGGCGCGGTCTCGCTCATGGACGCCGAGATGGCGCGCTGCAGATCGTCGTCGTTGTCGTCGCCCAGCATGATGGGCGCTCCCTCAGTTCCGGTGCCTCCCTGCGCGCGCCGCGGGGGCGCGCGCCGGCCGTCGGCGCTTTCGTCGACGGCGGCGGCGAGCATCTGGTCCTCGAGGTCGTCGTCGTCGACGTAGTGGTAGTCGTCCGTTCGCGGGTCCCTCCCATCCGCGAACCCGGGCGGCGAGGGCACGTCGTCGGCGTCGTCGTCGCTCGCGAGGTTCTGCACGCCGCCCGTGGTGGCGAACGGGGGGGAGGGGGGGGACGCGCCGCTCTCGGCGAGCGCCTTCGCCTCCGCCGCGTCCACCAGCGCGTTCTGCCAACTGCCGTCGAAGAACGCATCGACCGCGCGGTCGAGGTTCCACTTGTAGTGCTGTCGTCGCGGGGCGGGAGGGCGAGAGGGCGCGCGGAGGAGGTCAGCGATGCGACGCGAGCCGTGCGAGGTGACGGAGACGGCGAGCTGCGACGCGCACGGCGTCGCACGCCGGCGAGCGGCGACACGTGGCCGACCCAGATCGGATGGCCGCGCGTTTTCGCGCCGTCCAACGGCCCGGGCGGTCCGACGAAACGTCATCGGGAAAGGTCACGTCGCGTACCTCCAGGATCGCGCGCGATGTGCCCGCGTCGCACGACGTCACCGACGTGAACGTCTCCAGCGTCGACGCCTGCTCGGCAGGACTCGCCATCTCGGGCGTGTCGCTCGGTGGGGCAGCGCCTGCCCACAGCCGCGGCGAGATCTGAGACGGACGCGCAGTCGGCGCCGTGGACATAAACTCGACGCCCAACCTGAAACGCTAAAGTCAGCCTGCTGAGCCAAAAAGCGCCCGACCTTCTCGCTTCTTCAGTGCGAGAGGCGCGGGGCGCGCGTGAGGTGGAGCGCACCCCACCGCGCGGCCCGCGGAGGTCAGGTCGAAAGGCTCTGTACGAGCGTGGGACCCGCATCGCGACGGTGGCGCCATGGGCGATGATGAGTGGACCGTCGTCGCGAAGGGCTCCAGGCGGAAGATGAGCTCGACCGCGTTCCGGGCGCTGCAGGTCCGCGCGGAGCACGAGTCGGGGCCGGCGGAGGACCCCCCGGACGCCTCCGTGGACAAGACGTGGTCGCAAATCGAGCGCGCCGTGCGCGAGATCCGCGACGCGCCGTTCGCGAAGACCCTCCTGCGACGCATGGAGGACGCCGGGTTCGTCCCGAATCACTCGCGCGCGAAACCCGGCGAGGGACTTCCCGAAACCGCCCACACACACGCCACGACGCGTGGAACACGAAACCGTCCATCCGGCCATCCAGGTGCGAAGCAACCTACGGGGTTCCTACGGTACTCGCGTATGGTCATACTCGGGCTCGGCTCGCCCACGCGTTCCGCGGTGTCGCGGTTCCAGCTCGCGCTCGCTCTCGTGCTCGCGCAGCACCTGCGCATCGACGCCGAAGACGTGGACCTGTACGACCCCGTGTTCACGCCCGTCGACGTCGCGACCCTGCGCGCAAAACGCGTGGGCACCGTCCTGGATCGCGCCGCGGCGGACGCGGCGTGCGGCCCGGACGCGGCGCCGGCGCGCGCGTCCACGTTCTGGTACATGCCGCACTGCGAGGCTGCGCTGTACGAAAACGTGCTCAGGGCGAATGGCGGCGGTCACGACGGCGTCTCGGGCGGCGTCTCGGGCGACGTCTCGGGCGACGGCGCGGACGAGACGTCGTTCGTCGTCGACGCCGCGGCGCAAACGAAAACGAAAACGAAAACGAAAACGAAAACGAA
>Ga0181601_10004273_pt1 | contig 11993 bp, 11 predicted proteins | sample 041ome_8_FD_133020 | JGI IMG/M metagenome (GOLD analysis project Ga0181601, IMG submission 133020) | Coastal salt marsh microbial communities from the Groves Creek Marsh, Skidaway Island, Georgia - 041407BS metaG (megahit assembly) | ecosystem: Environmental > Aquatic > Marine > Intertidal zone...
CATTGCACACATTTTGCGCTGTTGATCTGTCGGCGTTCTATTTTGATATCCGCAAGGATACGCTCTATTGCGAACACCCCGATAGCCTGGCGCGCCGGGCTAACCGCACGGTGATGGACGCAATCTTCACCCGCCTCGCAACGTGGCTGGCACCCGTACTGTGCTTCACTGCGGAAGAAGCGTGGCTGGCCCGCTTCGGTGATGCTGCGGGCGTCAGCGTTCACCGCCAGACGTTCCCTGACACACCTGCTAGCTGGCAAGATGAAGTACTTGGCAAACGCTGGGCTGACATCCGCGATATTCGCCGTGTCGTAACCGGTGCCATTGAAGGTGAGCGGGCTGAAAAGCGTATCCGCAGTAGCCTGGAAGCCGCCCCGGTTGTTTGGCTTTCCACAGATCGGATGCAGCAGATCGAAGGTGTGGATATGGCCGAGATTGCCATCTCATCCGCTATCACCATTGAATCCGGTGAAGGGCCAGCGGACGCATTTCGGATGGAAGACGCCCCTGGCATTGCCGTCCAGCCCAGTCGGACGGATGCCGAAAAATGCGTTCGGTGTTGGAAACAACCGGGTGACGTTGGATCAGATGCGTCTGCGCCCCTGCTCTGCGGGCGATGCGCTGAGGTCGTCGGGCGTTTGCCTAAGACCCTGCCTGTCGCATGACAACGGGCCGAATAATGCCAGGTGCGCTCAGGCTTGGCCTAATTATTATCGCGATCTCTATCATCGTAGATCAGGCGACCAAGCAGGTTGCGCTGGCATATTTCAAGACCCATGATGCCGTCACGGTTTTGCCATTTTTGGACTTCACTTTGGCATGGAACCGGGGCGTTAGCTTCGGGATGTTTGGCGACGGTGGCGTGCCAGCTTGGGTGCTCGCCCTCGTCTCTTTGGCGATTGCTGGGTTTCTGACCTGGCAAATGCTGCGCTCAACGTCCCGGACAGGCGTTATTGGTTTCGCGCTGATTATTGGCGGCGCGCTCGGGAATGTGATCGACCGAGGCGTATATGGCGCTGTGGTCGACTTCATATTGCTACATTATGAGCGCTACAGTTGGCCAGTTTTCAACATTGCTGATACGGCCATCACAATTGGTGTGCTTCTTATTCTTATCGATTCCTTGTGGTCGAAGCCTGCATCAACTACATCATAGGGGAATGAAACCGTTGGAGGATCGCTGGCAATGACCCGCACTTTCCGCATCCTCGCGCTTGCCGCAGCAGGCGCAATGGTCGCTGGCTGTAGCGGCGGCGTGCAAGAGAGCTTAGGCCTAAAAAAGAAGGCCCCAGATGAATTTGCTGTCGTCCGCAATGCACCACTGAGCTTGCCGCCAAACTTTAGCCTGCGCCCGCCTAAACCGGGTGCGGTTGGCGAAGGCCGAGAGCCGCAACGCGACCAGGCGCGCGCCTTGTTGGTTGGCCGAAGTGCCACGTCACCGAATTCATCACAATTGGCGGCTGCGCGCGCGCAGGCTGAATTAGCAAATAGCACGCCTGCGTCGGCCCCTGTTCAGTTTGCATTCCACCCTGGCAGGCTGGATCAAGCCCTTGGCGATTTGCGCGACTATCGATTGAACGGGGCTGGGAATGGCCGGGTGATTCAAGCCTCAGCGCGGCGCTCTGGCGCTACCCAAGCGGCTCGCACCCCTGTCACGGCACCAGGAGAAAGCGCATTGCTGGCTAACCTTGGCGCAGCGAATGTTAACCCCAATATCCGCCGCCAAGTTGATGAAGAGAGCGCGCTTCTAGCAGAGGATGATCGTAATATCGTTGAACAAATGATGTTTTGGCGGAAACTTAACCCGCCGGGCGTTATTGTAGAAGCGACAGGCGAGCGGCGCCGAATTAACGAAAATTCAGCGCTGGGCAAGCCAGTTACCGATGGCGAGACGCCTGAAATTCGCGTCGAACGCCTTTCTGAATTCAAAGGGTTCAACCTATTTTAATGCGCCGAATTAACGCCTGCCTCGCCGCCCTGTCCATCAGCTGCGGCTTGGCGGCGACGCCGGCTGCAGCGGAGGTCTTTTCCCCAAGCCGATACGTGCTTGATAACGGCCTAGAGCTCATTGTTATCGAAGATCATCGGCGTGCTGCAGTAGCCCATTTCGCCTATTACAAAGTCGGCGCGATTGATGAGGAGCCGGGAAAAACTGGCCTCGCCCATTTTCTTGAGCATCTGATGTTCAAGGGCACAGACAATCTCGACCCAGGTGAATTCTCTCGCGTGGTCGCCCGCAATGGCGGCCGGGACAACGCGTTCACATCTGCCAATTACACCGGCTATTTCCAAGTCATCGCAGCAGACCGCCTCAGTCTGATCATGCAGATGGAAGCGGATCGCATGACGGGTCTCAAGCTGGATGACGCCATTGTCCTGCCAGAGCGTGATGTTGTGCTTGAAGAGCGCTTAAGCCGGGTCGAAAACCGCCCGTCCGCCCTGCTTGGCGAGGCGATGCGTGCCAACCTCTACCTCGCCCATCCGTATCGCCGCCCGATTATCGGCTGGCCGACAGAGGTAAAGCGCCTGACAACAGAGGACGCGCTTGATTTTTACCGCAAATGGTATGCGCCGAATAATGTCGTTGTTGTCGTGGCGGGTGATGTAAATCCGGATGATGTTCTGGCACTGGCGAAACAGCATTACGGTGCCGTTGCTGCACGGAAACTGCCGGAGCGACCGCCTTTCTATGAACCAGATCAACGCGCCCCCCGCCGCGTAGTATTCACGGACCCGCGCGTGCGCCAGGAAGACTGGCGACGCATGTATGTGGCACCCGCTTATGAAGGCGCTGCCCCCGGACCTTACGCCCTAAATGTGCTTGCTGAAATCATAGGTGGCGAGACAGGACGCCTGCATAACGCACTGGTCGAAAATCAGAAAATCGCCCTTGGCGTCTCATTTTGGTATGATGGCAACGGTCGTGATTTTGGCTCTGCAGGCCTGTATGGCCGCCCCGTTCCAGGTGTTGCAACGGCCGATATGGAGGCCGCGTTTGATGCTGAAATCGCCCGTTTGCTGAAGGAAGGCGTAACGGAAACAGATGTCACTGACGCCAAGCGCCGCCTTGCCGCAAGCGCAATCTTTGCCCGCGATAGTCTGGACGGCCCGGCCCGCATCCTTGGCGGTGCCGTCGCGAATGGCCAACGCATCGAGGACGTTGAAGACTGGCCTGAACGGATTGCCGCTGTCGACAAGGCCGCAATAGACGCTGCCGCCCGCGCGCTCTTCAACATTAACTGGTCAGTTACCGGTATTTTGCGGCCTGCGCCGAAAGATGAGGCGCCGTCATGATCCGATTGAAAACGCTTGCCGCCAGCGCGGCTGCTGCTTGCTTCTGTGCCATTGCTTTGTTGCCAGCCCAAGCGGATGTCGCGGTTGTTAAAGCTGCTGGCGTTGATGCTTGGCTTGAGTCTGACGGCACGGTCCCAGTGGCCGCCATAGCATTTCGCATTGAAGGTGGTGCTGCCTTTGACCCACCTGCCCTGCAGGGCCGCGCCCGCATGGCTGCTACATTGCTGACCGAAGGTGCTGGACCTTACGACGCCGCTGCTTTCAAAAAGAAGCTGGCGGACTTATCCGCCTCTATCGAGATTCAGGCGACGCAGGATGCTGTCGTCGGCAACCTCTACGCACTCACCGATACAATTGAAGAGGCCGCGGAACTTCTGGGCTTAGCCCTTACCGAACCCCGGTTTGATCCGGACCCGCTGGAACGCGCCCGCGCATCCTACATCTCCTCGCTTGAGCGGATGCGTTCGGAACCGAGCCGCAAGGCTTATCGCGCCTGGCTTGAAACGGCTTTCGCCAATCACCCCTATGCACGCTCAACCAGGGGCCTCAAGTCGACCCTAGCCGTCATCCAGCGCGAGGACTTAACCGCTTTCACGCAAGAACGCTTTGGCCGGGACCGCTTGATTGTTGCCGCCGCCGGCGATCTGACAGACGCGAAACTGGCCCGCGTGATGGAACTGGCCTTCGGCAGCCTCCCTGAAGTTGCAGAGGGCGGTCCGGCGGACCTGCCAGCCGTGAGCTTGCCTGAACAACCCCTACGCCTCCTGGCCTCAATGCCAGCGCCGCAGTCGACAATCGTGTTTGGCGGTCCTGGCATCCGTCGCATTGATCCAGATTGGCGTGCCGCCACTGTGCTGATGCAGATTATGGGCGGCGGGTTTGGCGCGCGTTTGATGGAAGAAGTGCGCGAAAAACGCGGCCTCGTCTACGGTATTGGCGCGGACTTAAACGAGCTTGATGCTGTCCCAATTGTCATTGGCACTGCTGCGACAGCCAATAGCACCGTTGCTGAAACCGTTGCCGTGGTTGAGGCTGAATGGGCACGCATGGCCAAGGAAGGCCCAACTGCCGATGAACTCTCCGACGCTAAGGCCTATCTCACCGGTTCGCTGCCTTTAGCGCTCGATTCGACGACTGCGATTGCAGATACGCTGCTTGCAATGCGCCGCTTTGATTTGCCTAAAGACTATCTCGACCAACGCGCTAGCTTGATTGAGGCTGTCACTTTGCAGGACGTTCAACGCGTTTCTAAGCGCCTCTTTGATACTGGCCGCTTCATGGTAGCTGTCGCTGGTGCCCCTGAGAAATTGGAGGGCTGGAAGCCGACGACTGTGGCAGATGACAAGGAATGAAGCAGCCATGGACGCGGCCTATCCCACGCAAGGTCCGGTAGACACGGGCCAGAGCCCTCAACTGAGGCCCTTGAGCGATACTCTTCTGTACAGTTCAGACTTGGCAGCTGACTATGTAGAGACACGGATCAAGAGCGGTCGTCCGACGCGGCTTCTGAAGTTTGCCGCTTTCGACCGGCCTGCAGTTGAGGAAGGCAAGGAATTGGCTGGACGCTATCCTTCCGCCAAACAACGGCGATGAGCAAGAACGGTGTCCTGCTGCGCCGCCTGCCCTCTGGTCTGGTCAACCGGATCGCTGCTGGTGAGGTGGTTGAGCGGCCTGCCGCCGTCGTCAAAGAACTTGTTGAAAACGCGCTGGACGCAGGGGCCACCCGTATCGATGTAACGCTTGGCGAAGGTGGCCGAACACTCGTCAGCGTCGCTGACGACGGTATTGGCATGGGGCCAGATGAACTGGCCCTTGCCATTGAACGTCACGCAACGTCCAAATTGCCCGATGATGACCTTGTGCACATCGGAACGCTTGGTTTTCGCGGCGAGGCTCTGCCATCCATCGGCGCGGTCGCTCGCTTGACACTAACCAGTCGCCAACGTGATGGGGATGCGGCTTGGCGGATCCGTGTGGATGGTGGCGCTGTCACTGGCCCTGAACCGGCGTCCCGCGCCCCTGGCACAACTGCCGAAGCGCGCGATTTGTTTTTTGCTACCCCTGCCCGCCTGAAGTTCTTAAGAAGCGCCCGCAGCGAGTCCCAAGCCTCTGCAGACATCTTGCGCCGCCTTGCCCTTGCCCGCGCCGAGATTGCATTCCGGCTGGAAGACTCCGGCCGCCAGATGTTGAATCTACCTGCTGACAATGGCGATCTGTTTTCAGCCCGGCTAAACCGCGCGACCGCTGTGATCGGGCGGGAATTCGGTGCCCACGCCTTGCCGATAGACGCAGAGCGCGAAGGTATTCAACTGACGGGGCATGCCAGCGCGCCCGGATATGATCGTGGGAATGGACTGGCGCAGTATTTCTTTGTGAACGGCAGGCCGGTCCGTGATCCCGTCCTGCTCGGTGCGGCCCGCGCTGCCTATGCCGATATCCTGCCGCGCGGTCGGTTTCCTGGCCTAGCCTTGTTCCTAGACGTGCCGCCGGAAGCCGTAGACGTCAACGTCCATCCTGCCAAGACGGAGGTCCGCTTTCGGGAACCAGGCATGGTGCGGGGCATGGTGATTTCCGCCTTGAAACACGCGCTGGCCGCCGCTGGGTTCGCGACAAGCGCTACTGCCAGCGAGGCTGCTCTTGGCGCTTGGCGGGCACCTATGCCGGGACAGTCGGCGGGATATAGTGGCTACCGACCACAGCACCCTTCGGCTGGACTGGCAGAAAGTGCAGCACATTTTCAGCAGCCGCTGGATCAGACCGCCGCCTTCCCGCCAACCGCGCGCATGGATGAACCGTCCGTCGACGAACCAGTGGGTGATCATCCGCTTGGGGCTGCGCGTGCGCAATTGCACAGCGCCTATATCGTCGCCCAAACCTCACGCGGCATCGTGCTGGTGGATCAACATGCGGCGCATGGACGGTTGGTCTACGAGCGCCTGAAAGCCGCACGAGCCGCTGGTGGGGTTAACCGGCAGATGCTGTTGATCCCGGAAGTTGTTGAGCTGGATCAGGTGGCCGCAGCAGCTTTACTTGAAGAAGCGCCAGCATTGGCTGAACTTGGTCTTGTGCTTGAAGCCTTTGGTCCTGGCGCATTGCTTGTGCGCGAAACGCCTGCATTGCTGGGTGAGGTCGACGCCCAGGCGCTTGTCCGTAATCTGGCAGATGAAGTGCAATCGGCAGGCGGTGCGGAACCGTTGTTAGAGCGTCTGGACCATGTAGCGGCGACGATGGCGTGCCATGGTAGTGTGCGAGCAGGGCGCACGCTCAATCAGGCAGAAATGGACGCACTTCTTCGAGAAATGGAAGTGACGCCGAATGCCGGGCGATGCAATCATGGCCGACCGACCTATATTGAGCTAGACCTAGCCGATATTGAGCGCCTGTTTCACCGGCGCTAAAGCGTTGAATGGAGCGAGACATGCCGACAAACCTAGACGACCAAACCCGCCTCGAACTCGAAGCCGCCGCATTCCGCACACTCGTGGATCACATGCGTGAGCGGACCGATGTGCAAAACATTGACCTGATGAACCTAGCCGGGTTCTGCCGGAACTGCCTATCCAAATGGTACACGGCGGCAGCGAAGGAAAAGGGCCTTGATCTAGGCTACGAAGATGCCCGCGAAATTGTGTACGGCATGCCGTATCCCGAATGGAAAGCAAAGCACCAGACGGAAGCGAGCGCCGAACAAAAGGCTGCGTTCGATAAGAGCCATGGCTAAGGCGAGCGGCGGTCAGGTGACCGCCGCTCGCCTTAGCCGCCTGCGACGGTGCCGTAGATCATCCGCGGTAGCCAAAGCGTCAATTCTGGGAAGGCTGCCAGGATGCCGAGCATAATAAGCTGCAGCCCAACAAACGGGATGATGCCGCGATATATGTCCCGCGTCAGCACACTTGGTGGCGCCACACCGCGCAAGTAGAACAGCGCGAAGCCGAACGGCGGCGTCAAGAACGACGTTTGCAGGTTCACGGCGATCATGATGCCGAGCCAAACGGGGTTCAGGTCCATCAGCAGCAGAATGGGTGCCACGATCGGAACAACGACGAACGTGATTTCGATGAAGTCCAGGAAAAAGCCCATCACGAACATGATAAGCATCACAAAGAACATAGCCCCGGCAGCACCGCCAGGCAGGTCTTTCAGGAATTCATGCACCACGTCATCGCCATGCAGCCCCCGGAATACGAGGCTGAAAAGCTGTGCGCCTATGACGATACCGAACACCATCGCGCTGATCTTTGCGGTCTGCTGAGAGACTTCGCCAAGGGTGCCGTCTGAATTGATCCGAAGCAGCGCTGTACCGAGGCCCCAAATGATCCCGATACAGGCTATGGCCGCCAGAATAATGCCAATCTGCTCACCACTGCTGACTTCGTCCCGGCCGAGGCGCAGGTCAACGAATCCGGTCAGCACCAGCACTAGAATCAAGCACGCTGCAGCTGCATAGATCGGGCGACCTGACTTATTGGATATCCGAAGCCCACCTAGGAAAGCCGCGCCAACGGCGCCGACAGCGGCCGCTTCCGTCGGCGTCGCAACGCCTGCCAGGATAGATCCCAACACAGCGACGATCAGCACAACTGGCGCAACCAGCGCCTTCAACATTCGGCCAATCACAGGACCACTGCCACCAGAACCGGTGATTGCCTCACGCGGCACTGGTGGGGCACCTGCGGGATTCATAATCGCGCGGAACATGATGTAGGCGATATAGAGACCAACCAGCATCAAGCCCGGTATGAGCGCGCCCGCGAACAGATCACCGACAGACACAGGATCCGGCGCAAAGTTGCCGAGCTGGCGCTGCGCATCCTGGTATGCATTCGAAATCTGGTCACCCAACACCACGAGCACGATGGACGGCGGGATGATTTGGCCAAGGGTGCCTGATGCGCAGATGGCACCTGTCGCCAGTTTCGGATCATAGCCCCGGTTCAGCATCGTCGGCAGCGAAAGCAGCCCCATGGTGACAACCGTGGCCCCCACAATGCCCGTGGATGCCGCCAGCAATGCGCCGACGATACACACCGCAATGCCAAGCCCGCCGGGCAGCGAGGAAAATGCAGCACCCATGGCTTCCAGTAGCTCTTCCGCCACCTTTGAGCGTTCTAGCATCACGCCCATGAAGACGAAAAGCGGCACGGCGATCAGCACTTCATTGGTCATCACACCAAAAATGCGATTGGAAACGAAGCCTAAAAACGAGAGATCAAATGCACCGATGAAGGAGCCACCGATTGCAAATAACAGCGATACCCCGCCAAGGGTGAACGCAACGGGGAAGCCCGCCATCAGGGTTAGACAGACGGTTCCGAACAGCAGCAGGCCTAGGGTTTCATATAGGCTCATACGCCCTGCCCTCCGGCTTCTGCTTCATTCGGCGGCGGTGTCTTACCCGTTAGAACCATCCACGATTTCACTGCGAGAGAAAGACCCTGCAACGCCACCAGAAGAGCGAACGCCAGGATCATCGACTTCAATAGGAAAACGCCAGGAATACCGTTTTGCCCTTCAGGCGAGCCTTCAAGAACCCGCCATGAGGACATGACATAGGGAAACGCCAATACGAAAATCGCGGTAGACATGGGCAGTAGCAAGCAAAGCGACCCCAAAAGATCAACCCGCGCCCTGGCCCTTGGCGAGGCAGAGCCGTAATAAATATCAACGCGCACATGGCCATCATGACGAAGCGTATAGCCTGCCAAGCCTAAAAACACCGCAGCATGCATGTAAACAATCGCTTCCTGCGCCGCGATCCAACCAATCCCAAAAACATAGCGAAACAACACAATCGCGAACTGCAACAGCACCATGAGCAATGTCAGCCAGGAAACCCACCGGCCAACCCGCTCATTCAAACCATCGATCGCGCCTATCAACCCTTGCATCCACGCATACTCCAGCCGCAACAGGCCCAAAGAACAACGGCGCTGACCCCAGGGATGGAGCCAGCGCCGCGTTATTTACAAACGCCAGACTAGCTCAGCCAGATCGGGCATTCATGTAGCCTTGTTCCGCAACCTTCGCCCACTCCATCGTAGTCTTCTGGTACGCGGTATAGCTTTCGTAGATTTTCTTGGTGATGGCATCGGTATTGCCGACTTCATCAATCACGCCGCCCGCAACTTTGCGGACTTCGGCCAGAAGCTCATCACTATAGCGCTTCAGCTCAACCCCATGCTTGGCCACCAAAATATCCAGCGAGCCCTGGTTACGGGCCTGGAATTCGGCACCTTGGGTGTGGGCTTCGGCTTCGCAGACAATCCGGATCATCTCCTGATCTTCTTTGGACATGCCATCGAACAGCTTCTTGTTCATGCCGACAGAAGCCACTGTGCCTGGCTCATGGAAGCCTGGATAGTAGTATTTCTTAGTGACTTTGTAGAAGCCGAACGCCAAGTCATGCCAAGGACCAACCCATTCCGTCGCATCAATCGCGCCGGACTGAAGGGCTGGATAAATTTCACCAACCGGCAGGTTAATCGGGTTAGCGCCAAGTGCGCGCAACACTTCGCCGCCAAGGCCCGGCATGCGCATTTTCAGGCCTTTGAAATCATCGACCGTGTTCATGTCTTTGCGGAACCACCCGCCCATCTGCACGCCCGTGCTGGCAACCGGGAAGCCCTTGAGGCCAAAGCCCGCCGCCAGTTCATCCCAGAGCTCCTGACCACCGCCATAGCGGATCCAAGCATGGGTTTCAGGGCCGGTCATGCCATACGGCACGGCGGTCATAAAATTGTAGCCCTTAGACTTACCCTGCCAATAATATTCAGCAGCGTGGTAGATATCTGCGTCGCCAGCAGCGACAGCATCAAACGACTGGAAGGCTGGGACCAGCTCACCAGCGCCATAGAGCTTCACCGTCAGGCGGCCACCGGACAGCATCGTGATCCGGTCTGCGATCCGCTGGGCGGAGGTGCCGAGACCTGGCGAATTCTTCGGCCAGGTCATAACCATTTTCAGTTCCCGCTTGCCTGTAGCAATTGCGGGGGCGGCGAGCGTGCTGGCCGCTGTAGCGGCACCGACGATTGCAGCGCCCTTAATAAAGTCGCGACGTTCCATTGTGTAAGACTCCCTGAAAGAAGTTTGTTTCAGACATAGTTGGCCCGGACTCATGGCTAACGGACCGGGTTAACCTGAAGCCTAATACTGGTATCGCCTGCACCGCAAGCAGAGCGTACGAAATTTTGGGTACAATGCGTGGGGTAGATCGCAGTACTCCAGAGCGGTATCACCGCACTTCCCGCAGAATGAAAGCACCGTATCCATGAACCGCGCCCAACTCCTGGACGATCTCGCAATCTTGGCCGAGGAAGCCGGCGACGCGATCATGCCGTACTTCCATGCAGATGAAGTCGCGACCAGGCAAAAAGACGATGCCCGCCGCAGCCAGGTTTCAGACGCCGACGTGGCGGCGGAAGCTGTCATCCTAAAAGGCCTCGCGCGCCTCACCCCGGATATTCCGATCGTGGCTGAAGAAGAAGTCGCCGCAGGCCGCATCCCGGATGTTTCCGGCGGGCGGTTCTGGTTGGTTGATGCGCTGGACGGCACGAAAGAGTTCCTGAAGAAAATTCCTGAATTCACCGTCAACATCGGCTTGATTGAGGATGGTGTGCCGACGATGGGCGTCGTCTATGTCCCGGTTTCTGGTGATACCTATGCTGGTGCGGTTGGCGGCCCTACATGGATGCGCGAAAACAACGGTGAGCGAGAACCGTTGCAGGTCCGCGACTTCCCGGATGAAGGCATCATCGTCACCCTCAGCCGCACATATGGCCAATCCACAGACGTCCGCCGCTTCCTTGAACGCTACGATGTAACGAAGCAGCTGGATGCCGGGTCCTCCCTCAAATTCTGCTTGATTGCGAAGGGCGAAGCGGATGTTTACCCGCGCTATGGTGGCTCCATGGAATGGGACACAGCAGCGGCTCACGCGGTGCTGCGTGCCGCCGGCGGGGCTGTCAAAGAAATCAATGATGGTCCCGAACTCGCTTACGGTAAGAAGGATTTCCGCAACCCATATTTCATCGCCTGGGGCGGGGCACACCGCTGAGTGCTGCACCGGCACATGGCCCCCCAAAAAAACTTCGGCCCGCTTGATTTAGGTCAAACCGCTTACCTCCGCCCTGCCCCACCTATTGAGGACACAGGCAACCAGCGGAGGCCATTATGTCCCTATCCTCAATTCTCGCCCTCGTCGATCCGAAGCATGGTGCGGCGACCTTATCGACAGCCAGCCGCGCGGCAGAGAAGTTAGACGCACCCATAGATGTGCTGATCGCCCGGCGCGACCCGGCAGACGCTATTCCGATGGTCGGCGAAGGTTTGTCCGGCGCACTCGTTGATCAGATTATGAATGCGGCAGCCGCAGACGCCGCCACGGACGCCGCTGCCTGCCAAACGCTGATAGAAGCATGGCCCGGCAATGCAGGTGCCAACGTCCTCGATCTCATTGGCTCCAGGCGCAGTCTGATTGCCGAGACAGGCCGGACCTATGGCATGACGGTCCTGCCCTGCCCGAACGGCCCAGAAGGCGGCGGGTTTGATGGCATTGTCGATGCCGCACTCTTCGAAACCGGCAGGCCGATCCTGATCGCGCCTTTGCAGGAGGTGAAATCGCTTGGTGACAGGGTTGCGATCTTCTGGAATGACAGTGCGGAGTCAGCCCGGGCCGTATGGGGCGCAGTGCCGCTTCTGCG
>Ga0181601_10004275_pt1 | contig 11990 bp, 10 predicted proteins | sample 041ome_8_FD_133020 | JGI IMG/M metagenome (GOLD analysis project Ga0181601, IMG submission 133020) | Coastal salt marsh microbial communities from the Groves Creek Marsh, Skidaway Island, Georgia - 041407BS metaG (megahit assembly) | ecosystem: Environmental > Aquatic > Marine > Intertidal zone...
AAACGGAGTGTTTTCCGCCTGTTTCTGTTTATTTGCTTTGGCAGGGCTCTCTGGCTCCTGCGGTGCCAGGCGCATAAAGGCGACGCCCAAAAAAAGTGCCATGAGTCCTGGCAGTACAAAGGCAGCCCGCCAGCCTGCGAGGCTCACCGTGATGCCAGTAATAAGTGCAGCCAAGGCCACGCCAAGGTTGCCTGCTAGGTTATTCCAGCCAATTGCAGCGCCAGGTCGACTGGCATGGCGCAAAAGCATGGGAATCCCAACGGGGTGGTAAATGGAAGCGAAGATACCTAAAACAGTAAGGCTTACAGCCAGATGCCAGCTCTCGCTGCTAAGGGCGACTAAAAAGCATGAGGCTGCGGTTCCGAAGAAGAAGAGAAGCATGGACTTGCGTCGCCCCCACAAATCGCCAAGCCGGCCTGCTGGAATGGAGCCAAGACCAAACATAAGAAAGGCGCCTGTGGTGTACGGCATGAGGTCTTCCCATCGATCAACGCCAAGGTCGATGGCAATGAGTGAGACGGCAGAGGCAAAAATGAGAAGCACAAGGTGGTCCAGGGCATGGGCTGCGTTAAGCAGTAGCTGGACAGAACGACCTAATGCGCTTTGCGGTGGGGTGGGAAAGGGACCTGAAGCTGACACGCCGCCTATATTAACGGTTCTTCAGGCCCCGTGATTGACCTTGTGCTCTAGCCCCTAGCAGAGGGCTGAACAAACTGATGAGCCGGGTGACCGAAGAGTTGAGTCATCGACTGGCCCATCCATTGGCCGAGGCACTGCACCGATTCAGGAGCCAGGAGGCTAGCAAGCCCCACAAGTGCAAGCCCTAGTCCGAGGACAAAGGTTGAAAGACTCGCCCGAGAGAAGGATGGGCTGCGATAGAAAAGGGGGCGTGTTGCCATGGTGAGAGTTCTCCTTTTAAAAAGAAGAACTCTCTGTGCCTTGGCCTGAGACTCCTATCGGCCGTTAAGCCTAGCTGTTGAATTTACTGACGTGCAAGTGCTGCACGTATTTGTTCAAGCGCGGCGGGATCTTCAAGAGTTGTCATATCGCCAGGGTCACGCCCTTCCGCCATGGCCTGCATAGCCCTTCGCAGAAGCTTGCCCGAACGCGTTTTTGGAAGGAGGCTGACAAAGTGCACCCGCGATGGCCGGGCGATGGCACCGAGCTCTTTATCGACCGTCGCCATAATAACTTTCTCTTCGCTTGCGCGTCCCTCGGGGCTGTCACAGACACTGGTGTTCTTAAGCACAGCAAAGGCAAGGGGCATCTGACCTTTTAAAGAGTCGGCCACCCCAACCACCGCAACTTCAGCGACATTGGCGTGGGCCTGAATAGCCTCTTCAATCTCACGTGTACCAAGTCGATGGCCTGCCACATTAATGACATCGTCTGTACGTCCGAGAATGAAGTAATACCCGTCTTCATCACGGGTGGCGTAGTCGAAGGTGGAATAAAGAAGCTGACCAGGTACCGCAGAGAAATACGTTTTAACAAAGCGCTCGTCATCACCCCAGACCGTTTGAAGACAGCCCGGAGGCAGGGGCGGTGCAATACACAACATGCCTTTCTCGTTTGCGCCTACCTCTTCAAAGCTTGTTTCGTGAACGAGCTTGATGTCATAGCCATAGACAGGAAAGCTGGGACTGCCGTATTTGGTCTCGGTGTTCTCAATGCCGTGTTGGGCCGAGAGAATGGGCCAGCCGGTTTCGGTCTGCCAGTAGTTATCAATAATGCGTGCACCGCCCAAGGCCTCTGAAATCCATTTGGCCGTGGGTTCGTCCAAGGGCTCGCCAGCTAGGAAAAGGCGTCGAAGGGTTGAGGTGTCGCGCTCGGTCATGAACTTAGGGTCTTGTTTCTTAAGTACTCGAGCCGCGGTGGGTGAGGAAAACATAGTGCTGACCTTGTAGTCTTCAACAATCTTCCACCAAATGCCTGGGTCGGGACGAATAGGCAGGCCTTCGTAGACCACCGTAGTTGAGCCATTGATGAGTGGCGCATAGACGATATAAGAATGACCGACAACCCAGCCAATGTCGGAGGTGCAGAAGAAAACCTCGCCAGGTTTGCAGTCGTAGATATGCCGCATGGAAGCAGCAAGTGCAACCGCATAGCCACCGGTGTCACGCTGCACGCCCTTGGGTTTGCCTGTGGTGCCTGAGGTGTAAAGGATATAGCTCGGATCGGTCGCAAGCATGGGCTCGCAGGCGACGTCCACCTCCTTGTAGTCCTCGCGCAGGCTTGCATAGTCCAGGTCACGCCCGGGCTTGCTTACAAAAGGTACGAGGCCTCGATTCACCATGAGCACCTTAGCAGGGGGCGTTTGCGCGAGGTCACAGGCCGCATCAACCAGATTTTTATAGGGCACCTCTTTGCCGCCTCGCATGCCCGCGTCTGAAGAGATCATGAGTTTTGGGCGGGCGTCGTCAATGCGTGCGGCAAGCGATGGCGCTGCAAAGCCACCGAAGACCACGGAGTGAATGGCACCTATACGCGCACAAGCAAGCATTGCAAAAATAGACTCAGCAATCATGGGCATGTAAATAAGGACCCGGTCTCCTTTGCCCACCCCTAGTGATCTCATGATGGCGGCCATCGCTTGAACTTCTTGGTGAAGCTCGCGGTAGCTGAGCTCTCGCTTCTCGTTGGTCTCGGTGGAGAGGTAGACAAGGGCCAGCTGGCTGCCCCGCGTTGCAAGATGACGATCGACGGCATTGAAACAAAGGTTGGTCTCTCCACCCTCGTACCAATGTGTAAAAGGTGGACTGTCGTAGGAGAGAACGCGTTGAGCGGGTTTAAACCAGTCGATGAGTTGCGCCTGTTCAGACCAAAAGGCTTCTCGCTGCGCGAGTGAGCGCTGGTGAACGTCGGCGGTCTTCGTTTTGTTGTAAGCAGTGACCATATCTCTCTCCTCCACCCTCTAAATTATGAAAACCATGGGCTGCCGCGGGGGCAGTCGTCGTCAGCCCGATTCGAAGCTGCCTTAAGGTACGGTGACCCAGCCCTCCATAATGCGCCGAGCCGACCGGCTCATCATGGCCTTGGTGACCTGCCACTGCCCGTTGAGTTCCTTTGCCTCCGCTCCAACGCGAAGGGTTCCGGAAGGGTGTCCAAACCGAACTGCCTGGCGTGGACCTCCACCGGCTGCCTGGTTTACTAGCGTGCCTGGAATGGATGCCGCCACGCCAATGGCGACGGCGGCTGTACCCATCATGGCGTGATGCAGCTTCCCCATGGACACGGCGCGCACCAAGAGATCAACCGACGCTGCATCGATAAACCGACCGCTTGAGGCGGTGTAGCTTTGGGGCGGTGCCACAAAGGCGATTTTCGGCGTGTGCTGACGCTGGGCAGCCTCCTCAATGGTTTGAATCAGGCCCATCTGCAGGGCGCCGTAGGCTCTTAGCTTTTCAAGTCGTGCGAGTCGCTCGGGGTGGCCGTTGATGTCATCCTGAAGCTCAGTGCCGTTAAAGCCAAGGTCATGAGCACGCAGAAAGATAGTGGGGATGCCCGCATTAAGAAAGGTGGCGTCGAGCTCGGGTTCGCCGGGCGCCTTGAGCGTGTCGATAAGTTTCCCTATCGGAAACAAAGCTCCAGAGGACTCTTCGTCGGACTCTGCTGCCGGGTCCATAAACTCAAGCTGCACCTCTGCGGCAGGAAAGGTAACACCATCGAGCTCGAAGTCACCAAGCTCTTGAACCTCACCATTCAACATGGGGACATGGCCGATAATGGTTTTACCAATGTTAGCCTGCCAGATGCGAACGATAGCCAAACCGTTCTGGGGCACACGGCCAGGGTCAACAAGACCGTTGCGAATGGCAAAAGGTCCTACAGCGGCCGATAGGTTGCCGCAGTTTCCCGACCAGTCGACAAAAGGCTTATCGATCGAGACCTGACCAAAAAGGTAGTCCACATCATGGTTAGGCTGCTGACTTTTGGAAAGGATGACCGTCTTGCTTGTGCTGGAGGTTGCGCCCCCCATCCCGTCAATTTGTTTGCCGTAAGGGTCTGGGCTTCCAATAATCCTAAGAAGCAGGGCGTCTCGCAAGGGCCCAGGCTCCCGTGCTTCAGTGGGCAGATCTTGTTGAAGAAAGAACACGCCCTTGCTTGTGCCGCCCCGCATGTAAGTGGCGGGAATTCTTCGTTGTAGTGTGCTTGAGGTCATAGTGCTAGGCTGCCGCACGTTCTTGAAGAAAGTCTTGCGCAAAGCGTTGAAGAACTCCACCCGCTTCGTAAATGGAGACCTCCTCTGCCGTATCGAGTCGACAGCGCGCCTCAATGGTGTCTTCACGACCATCACGACGATGCACGATGACCTTCAGCATGGCCTGGGGCTGACGCTCGCCAATGACATCAAAGGTCTCGGTTCCATCAAGGCCAAGAACAACTCGATTCTCGCTGGGCTTGAACTCAAGCGGCAGAACACCCATACCGACGAGGTTGGTGCGGTGAATACGTTCGAATCCTTCGGCCAGAATGACTTCAACCCCTGCAAGCCGAACGCCTTTAGCGGCCCAGTCGCGAGAGGAGCCTTGTCCGTAGTCGGCGCCTGCCACGATGATTAATGGCTGCTCACGGCTCATGTAGGTTTCAATGGCTTCCCACATGCGCATGACTTTGCCTTCGGGCTCGACCCGTGCAAGCGAACCTTGCTTCGGCTTACCGTTCTCAAGAACCATTTCGTTGATGAGCTTAGGGTTTGCAAAGGTTGCTCTCTGTGCCGTAAGGTGGTCTCCCCTATGGGTTGCGTAGGAATTAAAATCCTCCTCGGGAAGACCCATCTTGGCAAGGTATGCACCTGCTGCGCTATCGAGAAGGATGGCGTTCGAGGGCGAGAGGTGATCGGTTGTAATGTTGTCGCCAAGCAGAGCAAGTGGCCGCATGCCTGCCAGTCTTCTTGGCTTTGCCAAGGCCCCCTCCCAGTAGGGGGGGCGACGAATGTAGGTACTTTGCGCGCGCCAGTCGTAGAGCGGCTTGACTGGCTCGTTTGTCTTTTCTCGCGGCTTAAACATAAGGTCGTAGACCTTGCGGAACTGTTCGGGCCGAACATGGGTTTTCACCATGGCGTCGATGTCTTCGTCCGAGGGCCAAAGGTCTGCAAGCCGAATAGGCTGACCTTGGGCATCAAGGCCAAAACTGTCTTTCTCGATGTCAAAGCGGATGGTTCCTGCAAGGGCATAGGCGACCACCAAGGGCGGAGAGGCAAGGAAGGCCTGCTTGGCATACGGATGAATGCGGCCATCGAAGTTGCGGTTGCCTGAGAGCACAGCAGTCGCGTAGAGATCGCGTTCAACAATTTCGTTCTGAATGCTTGGGTCGAGTGCACCGCTCATGCCATTGCAGGTGGTGCATGCAAAGGCAACCACACCAAAGCCAAGTTTCTCAAGTTCAGTAAGAAGGCCCGCCTCTTCAAGGTAAAGGGCGACCGTTTTTGACCCAGGTGCAAGCGATGTCTTAACCCATGGTTGTCGTTTCAGGCCGAGCTGGTTTGCCTTACGAGCAAGTAGGCCGGCTGCAACCATATGCCTTGGATTATTGGTGTTTGTGCAGCTAGTAATGGCCGCGATAATGACGGCGCCATCGGGCATACTGCCCTGTTTTGAACCATTTGCAGAGGTCGCTTCGCTGGCAATGCCCCGCTCTGCAAGATCGCGCGTGGCAAGCCGTCGATGAGGGTTTGAGGGCCCCGCCATATTTCGAACAACGCTGGAAAGGTCGAACGAAAGCGTGCGCTCGTATACGACCTTGCTTAAGGCGTCTGCCCACAGTCCTGCCGCCTTTGCATAGGCTTCGACCAACTTAATCTGGCTTTCTTCTCGGCCAGTCAGCCTTAGGTAATCGATGGTCTTGGCGTCGATGGCAAACATGGCAGCTGTTGCGCCATACTCAGGTGCCATATTGCTAATGGTGGCGCGGTCACTTAATGAGAGGCTTGCAGAGCCTTCGCCAAAAAACTCAAGGTAGGCCGAGACCACCTTGGACTGCCGTAAAAACTCCGTAAGAGCAAGCACAATATCGGTTGCCAGAATGCCGGGCTCTGCCTTGCCAGTAAGCTCGACACCCACGATATCCGGCAGGCGCATGTAGGAGGCTCGGCCGAGCATCACGCTTTCGGCCTCGAGCCCACCAACGCCAATGGCAATAACGCCCAAGGCATCGACCATAGGAGTGTGGCTATCGGTGCCCACCAGGGTGTCTGGGTAGGCAACGCCTTGCTCGACCTGAATAACAGGGGACATGCGCTCAAGGTTGATCTGGTGAAGAATGCCATTGCCTGGCGGTATGACATCGATATTTTTAAAGGCCTTGCGAGTCCACTCAATAAAATGAAAGCGATCTTCGTTGCGCCGTTCTTCTATAGTGCGATTCTTCTCGAAAGCGTCGGGCTCAAAGCCAGCATGCTCGACGGCAAGCGAATGATCAACCACGAGCTGGGTAGGCACAACTGGATTAACGAGCGAGGGGTCACCACCCTGAGACGCAATGGCATCGCGAAGGCCAGCAAGATCCACCAGTGCGGTCTGTCCAAGAATGTCGTGACAAACCACCCGGGCGGGAAACCAGGGAAAGTCCGTATCGCGTCGTCGCTCAATAAGCTGCAATAGACTTTCGCGAAGTGCTTCGGGGGGGCAGCGGCGCACCAGATTCTCGGCCAAGACACGCGATGTGTAGGGTAGGGAATCGTAGCTTTCTGGGGTAATGGCCTCAACAGCCTCACGCGCGTCAAAGTAATGCAGGCTTGTGCCTGGCAGGGGTTTACGGTGTGCGTAGTTCATGGCTTATTGACGGTCTTGGAGTTTCACAAACGGGCGGTCCTCGGGGCCGGTGTAGTTAGCGCTTGGCCGAATAATCTTGCCGTCGATACGTTGCTCAATAATGTGAGCGCTCCATCCGCTGGTTCGGGAAATAACAAAAATAGGGGTGAACATGGCAGTTGGGATGCGCATCATGTGGTAGCTGACTGCACTGAACCAGTCGAGGTTAGGGAACATCTTTTTGATATCCCACATCACCGACTCAAGGCGATCGGCAATGGAGAACATCTTCATGTCCCTCGCAGAGGCGGAGAGCGATCGAGCCACTTCTTTAATCACTTTATTACGTGGGTCGCTCACCGTGTAAACGGGGTGCCCAAAGCCAATGACAACCTCTTTGCTCTCCACCCGTCGACGGATATCGGCCTCGGCCTCATCCGCGCTGTCGTAACGCTTCTGAACCTCGAAGGCCACCTCGTTGGCGCCACCATGCTTGGGCCCACGTAGGGCGCCAATGGCTCCTGCAATTGCGGAATGGAAATCAGCGCCTGTGCCTGCAATAACCCGAGCGGCGAAGGTGGAGGCATTGAACTCGTGCTCGGCGTAAAGGTTCAGGGAGATATGCATGGCCTTGACCCATTCTGGCGGGGGGGTCTGACCGTGAAGGAGATTTAGGAAGTGACCACCGATGGAGTCGTCATCGGTTTCGACGTCAATGCATTTCCCGTTGTGGCTGTAGTGGTACCAGTAGAGCAGCATACTGCCGAGGCTTGCCATGAGTCGGTCGGCGATATCGCGCGCACCAGGTGCGTTGTGATCGTCTTTTTCGGGAAGGCTACAGCCTAGCGCAGAGACACCTGTGCGCATGACATCCATGGGGTGAGAGGAAGCAGGAAGCGCCTCAAGAACCGACTTAACAGATTCTGGAATTCCCCGCAAGGCTTTTAGCTTTGACTTGTAGCCTATAAGCTCTGCTTGAGTGGGGAGTTTCCCGTGAACCAGCAAGTACGCCACCTCTTCAAACTCACATGCCTCCGCAAGATCAAGAATGTCATAGCCTCTGTAGGCCAAGTCGTTTCCCGTGCGACCTACTGTGCACAGGGCCGTATTGCCGGCTTCAATGCCTGAGAGGGCAACGGATTTTTTAGGCTTGGGCTTTGTGATGCTTTCGACAACATTGGAGGACATGGGTTTGGGCTCCTTTGATTTTCTAAGTTTCGGGGAGGGGTTCGGCAGGGCTTTAGGCCTGTTGTTTAAAAAGTGCGTTAAGCCGGTTTTCGTAGTCCCAATAGTTAATGGAGTCGTAGAGCTCTTTCCGTGTCTGCATAAGGTTAACAACGCTCTGCTGAGTCCCTTCTTTACGAACGGTGCTGTATACGACTTCAGCTGCCTTGTTCATGGCACGAAAGGCCGACAAGGGATACAGCACCATAGCAACGTCAGCTGTTCGAAGCTCGTCGACGGTGTAAAGCGGTGTATCCCCAAACTCGGTAATGTTGGCAAGGACAGGGACCTTGACTGCAGCTGCAAACTCTTTGTACATCGAGAGCTCTGTCATGGCCTCAGGGAAGATCGCATCGGCACCGGCTTCTACACAACGACAGGCGCGGTCAATGGCAGCCTGTAGGCCCTCGACGGCCAAGGCATCGGTTCGCGCCATGATAAGAAAGTTTGGGTCTTGTCGCGCGTCAACGGATGCCTTCACACGGTCAACCATTTCTTGCGATGAGACGATGGCCTTACCAGGGCGATGGCCGCACCGCTTTGCCCCAACTTGGTCTTCAATATGCATGCCTGCTGCGCCAGCCTTTACCAGGGAGCGCACCGTGCGGCTGATATTAAAAGCAGAGGCCCCAAAGCCGGTGTCGACGTCCACCAATAGGGGTAGGTCGCAGACGTCGGTGATGCGACGAACATCAATCAGGACATCTTCAAGCCCGCTAATGCCGAGGTCGGGAAGCCCCAGAGAGCCTGCGGCGACCCCACCACCCGAGAGGTAGATAGCCCGAAAGCCTGCTCGCTTTGCCAGTAAGGCATGGTTAGCATTGATGGCGCCAATGATTTGTAAAGGCTGTTCGTCGCGAAGGGCTTGGCGCAGGCGGGCGCCTGCTGAGTTCTGCGTATCTGACATGTCCGACCCTTTATTCAAGTAATGAACCCCTGAGGGTATTTTTCTTATTGTGTTGGCCCAACTCTATAGCAGAGCGGGCTCTCTGGGAATTCCTGGATGCTGCAAAAGCCTTCGCAATAAACGAAGGCTTTCGTTATTTTGAGATGTGAGCCTGCTGTAAAAACTCCAGTAATTCCCTAGCCGCAGGAAGACTTGGTCCGCCAGGCGGGCAGGCAATGGAGACAGTTCGTTGAGTAGTCGCGCCCCGAATGGGAAGCATCTGAATGGGCGAGAGCTTGGCAAGTCGTAGAGCAACAACCTTGGGAAGCACCGTAATGCCAAGTCCAGCAGCAACTAGTTGGGCAAGGGCATCAAAGCCTTTGGCTCTTACACGCACTCGAAGCCTCAGCTTTTCTTGGCGTGCTAGATCGGCAAGCCAGTCCGAAATAGCGCCGCCCTCTTGTAAAAGAATAAGGTCTTGGCCAAGTAGTTCCTTGATGGCCACCGTCTTTCGCTTGAGCCAGACAGCCTGCGTAGGAACTGCGGCCACAACCTCATCCTTGTAGTATGGAAACAGGGTCAGTTCAGAGGATGAACGTGGGGTGGTAAGGATGCCGAGGTCGGCGCGGCCCTCAAGCAGAAGTTGTTCGACCTCTCGGCTTGTGTATTCCGCCATGTCAATGCGTACGCCAGAATGGGCCTTTAAGAAGCGTGCGAGGTCGTTTGGAAGCACAGCTGCAATGGAGCTCATATTGGCAATCAGGCGGACATGCCCAGAGCCCCCCTTTGAGAGGTCTTCTATTTCGACGCCCATTTGTGTCATTTCATGCTCGATAGCGTGGGCTCGAAGGGCTACAAGGCGACCAGCCTCTGTAAGCCGTGCTCCGCGGGCATGACGTTCCAGAAGACGAATACTCAGACGTTCCTCAAGTTCTTTGAGCCTTGCGCTTGCAGCCCCAAGGGCAAGGTGGGACTGGTGGGCTGCCTGGGTAATGGAGCCAGTTCGTGCGACTGCAAGAAAAAGGCGAAGGCTCTGAAGGTCAAGACGAAGTGGGTTCATGGGGCCTAGCCCGCTTGTCTCTGCAGGCACTCGAGGTAGGCCTGGGTATCGGGGGTTGTTGAGTGCCGCTGGGCGTTATAGAGCATCTCACCGAGACATTGCATGGCAAGGTGCATGGCCTCGTGCCTGTCGACCGATCGATCAATAAGCCTGTTGAGTGCCTCGCGAACCCCATGGGGCTGGTCAATGGACAGCTGCTCTTCAAGGGCTAGATGCATCGATAAATGAAGAAAGGGGTTGGTCTGTCCGTTCTCAACCGTGAATTCTTTCGTCAAGGCTTGGTCTTCATCCGAAAAAAGATTGTGGTATTCCGGATGCAGAAGGATCCATTCTTGGGCCATGAGCTCAATGGGGCTCATGGGTGCGTTACCTTGAGTCTTTCGCCAGACGTCCAGGAAGAATCGTCGGACATCGTCACGACTGGGGCTAAAGAGCATGTTTTGTTCCCGCTAGAGCTGTCTTTGGCTTGAAGTCGCAGAGATCGCTTAAGGCGCACTGAAAGCATTCGGGGCGCCTTGCCTTGCAGACATAGCGGCCATGAAGGATAAGCCAGTGATGGGCATTACGGCGGAACGCGGACGGCACATTTTTAAGAAGGCGCTTCTCGACTTCTAAAACCGTTTTCCCCTTGGCGAGCCCTGTTCGATTTGAGACTCGGAAAATGTGAGTGTCGACCGCTATGGTTTCCCAGCCAAAGGCGGTGTTCAAGACCACGTTTGCAGTCTTACGTCCCACACCAGGTAGGCTTTCTAAAGCCTCCCGATTCTCGGGCACCTGACTGTTGTGCTGGTCGATAAGAATCTGGCAGGTCTGTCTCAGGTGGCGAGCCTTCGTCTGATATAACCCAATGGTGCGAATGCAGGCGATAAGACGTTTTTCCCCTAGCGCGAGAATCGTCTCGGGGGTGTTTGCCAAGGCGAAGAGTTTCGATGTTGCGGCATTCACTGAAATGTCGGTGGCCTGCGCTGAGAGCAGCACAGCCGTCAGTAGTTCAAATGGGGACGAAAAGTTAAGCTCGGTCGTGGGGTTAGGGTTGGCTTTTGCAAGCCTTTCGAACATAACCTGCCGAGTGACCGGGTTCATTTGGGCTCGGCCTTCGAATGGGTTGGTTGCTGGCGGTCTTTGGCTCGAGCCAGTGCCGCCTTTAGCAACGCGTCTTTATCGACGGGTTGTTTTCGAAGCTTCGAGCCAGCCTTGCTTGCGTGTTCTTGCAGGCGACGTTCGCGTTGCTCGAAATGCCCTCGCGCTCGGCTAGCCTTGTCGTCGGTCCAGGGTACTGGCGTCTTAGGTAGAACCATCTGAATACAGTCCACCGGACAGCTTGGAAGGCAGAGTTCGCAGCCCGTGCAGTCGTTCTCAATAACGGCATGCATAAACTTAAAGGAGCCGGCAATGGCGTCGACCGGGCAGGCCTCAAGGCAGAGTGCACAGCCGATACACCGCTGCGCATCAATGGCGGCAAGTTTTAGCGGGCCCTCTGCCCCGCAGGCTTCATCAAGGGCCACAACGGGTCGCCCGGTTGCATGAGCGAGCTTCTTAATGCCTGGGGCGCCTCCAGGTGGGCACCGGTTAATGGCTTCGTCTTCAAGCACGATAGCCTGGGCATAAGGTAGGCAAGCCTTATAGCCACATCGCTGGCATTGGGTCTGCGGGAGCAGATTATTAATGAACTCAACTAGGCTTTGGTTCGCTACCGACATGCTTTTTAATGAACTGGGTGATGCGAGGCGCAACCACATTGCGCCACCGTCGGCCACTAAAAATACCGTAATGCCCTGCACCGGGAACCTCAAAATCTTGTTTCTTAGACTCAGGAATGCCGGAGCAAAGCTTATGTGCCGCCCGGGTCTGGCCGGGCCCGGAGATGTCGTCTAGCTCGCCTTCAATGGTAAAGAGGGCGGTCCTCTTAATATCTTGTGGGCGTACAAGCTGGCCACCGACCTTCCAGTGTCCGCAGGGCAGGGCATGCTCTTGAAAAACAATACGGATGGTGTCTAGGTAAAACTCACCGGCCAGGTCAAGCACCGCGTTGTACTCGTCGTAAAAGCGACGGTGCGCTTCGGCT
>Ga0181601_10004280_pt1 | contig 11987 bp, 11 predicted proteins | sample 041ome_8_FD_133020 | JGI IMG/M metagenome (GOLD analysis project Ga0181601, IMG submission 133020) | Coastal salt marsh microbial communities from the Groves Creek Marsh, Skidaway Island, Georgia - 041407BS metaG (megahit assembly) | ecosystem: Environmental > Aquatic > Marine > Intertidal zone...
AGAATTCCATATTGCCAGCATCATTTTCCCTTCTAAGCATATGGGTTCTGATGGCAATATTTCCCATTAATACCGTTTCAGTAAACGGCCCTGCATAGTCAAACGAAGAAGTAAGCGCTTTGTGTTTGTCTGAGTTAAAGCCTGCTTTGCAGGCCTCTGTCCAGGCGGCATTGTGCACGGCATCCAGGTTTCCTTGTACGCTAGTATCAAAGGGCTGTGGTTCCATTCCATTCTTGAACAGGATTGGATTGTTTCCGTAATCTGTACAAGTAATTATTCCCTCAGAACCCATCATCATTACGCCACTATTAGTCGCTGAGTAGTAATCACTGATTTCGTCGGGTATGGCAGGGGTGATTCCACCGTCTGTCCATTCAAGTTCGACACCTGCTTGCCCCGCAGTTTTACTGGGAAAATCAATGGTCACTTTTGAAGCGACCGGGCAACCATCTGGCACGTAATCCGGCGTCCACATTTCGGAGTAAATATTGGCAACACTACACTGCACTCCTGTGGGATAGTCCAGATTCAATACTTTATAAGGCACGTCGAATAAGTGGCAGCCCATATCCCCTAAGGCGCCCGTTCCGTATTCCCAGAAGCCTCTCCAATTAAATGGGTGCAGTCCCGGTGCGTAAGGCTTATCTGCTGCTGGCCCGAGCCATAAATCCCAATCCAGACCCTCAGGTTTTTCTGAGGGATTGGCTGCAGGAGCGCCCTTCCCTTGCGGCCAAACAGGTCTGTTAGTCCATATAAAAACTTTGTTTACTTCGCCAATAGCATTGCTGTCCATCCACTCTTTGATTTTGAACACACCAAGGGAGGTGCCCCCCTGGTTTCCCATTTGGGTCACTACTTTTTGTTTTCTCGCTAGATGGGTGAGGTGCCGCGCTTCTGCAATGGTGTGGGTAAGTGGTTTTTGAACATATACATGAAGATTTCGCATCATGGCTTCGTGTGCGATAACCGCATGGGTGTGGTCTGGCGTAGAAATAGTGACGGCATCCAAATCTTTTTGCTGATCCAGCATTTCTCTAAAGTCATAGTAGAACGAAGCATCGGGGTGCCTTTCCACGGCACTTTTGGCCATGGCTGGATCGACATCGCAAAGGGCTATTACCCTGTTTTTACCATTGTTATAAGCGTTGTTAATGTCAGAGTTCCCTTTTCCGCCAGCGCCAATGGCGCCGAGGACTAGCTGATCACTAGGCGCGGTATAACCCGTTCCCCCCAAAACATGCCTCGGAACAATTAAAAAGCTGGCACCTAGTAAAGCGCTTTTTTTAATAAAATCTCTTCTGTTTTTTTTTGTTTTCATGATTTTGATCCGTTTCTATGGCTCGACAAAAAGTGCCGCTATGCCTTCCACCCAAATAATTGAGCCGCGTTGCCTCCAAAAATAGCTGCTTGCTCCGCTTTGGATAACTGCGTCAGATGAGTAGCGATGTTCTCGCGATACTGGCGGTAGCTCTCGGGCGTTGCCCGGACATTAAACCCGCCACCATAAATGATTCTGTCGGGACCAAAAGCATCCACAATTTGGCGCATGACCGGACCTACATCACGGTGCGGATAACTGTTCTGACTAGGTATCGCCGCCAGTTTCATGATGGTATTTGGCAGTTTCGCCCAATCGAGAACCTTTGCGTGCTCCTCGGGAGTTCCCTGCATCGGGCGACCCAGGTGATCGATGATCACGGTCGTATCAGTGAATTCACGGATGTAAGGATCCAACTGTTCGGCATAACGAGGCGAAAAATGTAGCTGGGCGGCAACACCCGAATCGCTCACCATTTGCCACCAGCGTTTGAGTTCCGGTCGACCAAACGGAGGTAGTCTGCCGGGCGCATAGGCATGGAGCCGGGAGGCGATGATTTTCTCAGCATTAGCACTGAGAAACTCTGGCATGCGTTCCAGCGAATCGGGTCGATCGGAGAAAAACAGGCAGGTGCCTTTTAGTCGCCCGCCACCAACTTCCAGACAATGTTCCAGATAACGATGATCGTCCTGGTAGGGTTCAGGATGCACCACGATGGCATAATCAACGTCGGCACCATCCATGCAGTCCATCAGAAACTCCGGGGTGGCCGCTTCTGCCGGACGATAGGGTGCCCGCTCATGGTAGGGAAACTGCTGACTGTCTGCCCCGGCAAAACAATGCAAATGTGTGTCGACTACCGGCTCACTTGTTTCTTGGGACGCTTGTGCAGCCAGTCCCTGCCGCGCGGCCGGAATGCCTGCGGCGGCGATGACACCTGCCATCAGCTTCAGATATTTACGTCGATCAACTTTCATCATTTTTCTCGTAACAAATTAGATGGGTATTTGTGTCTTTCGTTTGTCTTGGCGTAGACACTAATATACTTTCTTGATTTAGTCGTCACCATTTCCTGCCTTCAATGCACTGCTTCAGGGTTTTAAAGAGGCAATATATGCCGCTAGCGCAATCATATCCTCGCCGCTTAGCGTTTTCGAAACAGCCGCCATGGCAACGCCATTAGGTCCCGAGCGAAAGCCAGTCTGGAAATCATACATCTGCCGAATGAGGTAAGTCGGGGAACGCCCCGCCAATCTGGGGATATCGCCCATGCCTCTTAGCCCTTGGCCATGACAAGATGCGCAAGCAAGTGGGCCAGAAGCTGCCACATGCCTGCCTTTTTCTACACTACCAAAGGGCACATAAGCGATAAATTCAACTCGCGAATCCCGATTAACAAATCGTTCCATATCCGCAGGAAATTCAATAATTCTTGCTCCAATCGGCTCAAACTCCTCATCGTCTAAAACAGCTAAATGCCAGCCTCTTTCATAGGTAAGTGGCACTTCTTCTGTTTCGATTACACGAATATTTGCCAATGGTTTTACACGGGAAAAATAATTTGCCGCGGCATCAATTTCTTCATCCGTTAAAGCATGTGACAGTGAAATCATGGCCTCGACCGGACGTCGAGACGGCACAGGATTTCTTCGATCACCGTTCTTAAAATCAGCTATCTGTTGCTTAAAATAGGCAACGGGAAGCCCATCGATACTGGCATTTTCGGGGCCACCTGTGCCGTTGGCCCGGTGACAGGTCCCACAGGCAAAAACATCTGGTTTGCGACCGACTGCCACAATTGGTGGCATTTCGGGATGATCCTGAGGGTGCCAATCAGGCGTGTTAAAAAGGTCGCGCATCCTAGAATAAGGGAATACCAGATCACTTCCCGGGACTTGCCGCTCACTGTCATCCGGTGGAGCAGGCATTTGAATATCTTCGGAAACACCCGCATAGGCCCAGCGCGGTGGTTGCTCCCAAAATTCGGCGCTGTTGGAGGGCTGCTGAACTGATTGGGGGGTGTTATCAGAAGCCACGTTGTTAACCCGGCTATCTGAACAAGAAGCACATGTAATTAGTATCGCTATAAATACCAGTGACTTTGTGAATTGTTTTTTTTCAAATTTGTTTATCATTGCCTAACCACTTTTATTATTGTCAGCAAGCCTTTCAGATCATTGGTTGATCGAGACTTACCCCCTATGTTTCCGCCAGGCTAGCTTAATGGCCTAGTCTTTTTTTATTTGGTTTCTCTACAGGACATGCGCCAGGTAAACCGAATTAGTGGAATTGTTGCCCGAGTAAGGGTTATCAAAAGCCACCACGTGCGTTTCTACATTATCAAAAACTGATTCCAATAAAGCAGTGAAATCATTGTCGGGAAGATCGTTGGACCAAAGTCCAAAGATGCCGCCTACAACGATCTTTTTCTTCATTTTTTCTAACGATTTTTCCGTATAAAAATTGCTATTTTCTTGATCCAGCCAATTGCTTGGCGAGTGGTCGATATCGAGAAAAATTCCATGAGGCTGTTGGTTCAATGGCGGAAATCCCATCTCGGAATTAGTGGCGAGTTCAAAAAAGTCACCAAGCTGAAGTGCGCATCTGGTATCCGTAGAGAGTACTTCTCCCAAGGGCACCAAATGTTTTTGATGCCATTCGATAACAGCAGGCATGATATCTATCACTAAAAGTGAACGAACCATTTCATCTTCCAAAGCGGCATTGGCGGTATAGCCCAACCCCAGACCACCAACGACTATATCCAGCGCTTCGACATGTCCATTATTCCTAAGTGCTTCAAGTCCCAGTCTGGATAATTGAATTTCAGCTTCGGGAAACAGGCTGGACATCAGGAACTCATCGCCCAGCTTCACTTCATACAGAATGCGGTTATCAAGGCGTGGTTCTGCCCTCTTTCTCAAGCTAATCAAGCCCAGAGGCGTTTCCTGACAATCGAGTTCTTCAAAAACAAAGGCCATAGTTTTCTTACTGGAGTCCTGAGAAAAATGGTTTAGACATGCTGCCGAGTGATGATCCGGGCAGAATACGAAAAAAGTAGCGGCCACTCACAATGTGGTTGCTAATCATCCATGGGAGCCTCTCGGGTTATTTAATAAGTTAGAGTTTTATTTTTATTTGTGCACTAGCATAGACGACAATTCAACATGGTCAACTTCTTGTGATTTTGTAAGCTTTACTGCCAAAATTTCTTGTTGAATAAACAGGCATTCCCAATTTGGCGGGTGGGTTAAAACCTTTAATGATCAGAAGTCTCAGTGACCGCCAGTAATATCTATAAAGCTGCCCGTGGAAAAAGCTGACTTGTCTGACGCCAGCCACAAAATGGCTTCGGCAACTTCTTCCGGCTGGCCGGCTCTCTGCATCGGCACCTTGACCCTAATTCGATCCACACGCCCGGGCTCACCGGTGTCATTGTGCATATCGGTATCTATAAGGCCCGGCCGAACAGCATTAACCCTGATTCCTTCATCGGCAACTTCCATGGAAAGACCTTTGGTAAGCGTATCAATCGCACCCTTGGACGCCGCGTAATCGGTAAATTCGTTGGGGGATCCGCTCCATGACGCACGGGAGGAAACGTTCACAATGGTGCCACCTTTGCCACCATGACGGGTAGACATCCTTTTAACCGCTTCTCGAGAACAGATAAAGCAGCTAGTTACGTTGTTAATCAGGGTTTCATTGATTCGCTCGGCAGTTAACCCTTCTACCCTACTCTGCTTTTTTAACAAACCGGCATTATTTACCAAAGAGGTCAGTACTCCTAATTCGCGGTCGACATAATCAAACAACCCTATGACTTCTTCATCCGAAGATACGTTGGCCCTAAAGGAGATACATCGCCCGCCCTTACTATTGATGTCGTCCACTATTTCGTTTGCTGCTTTCTCGTTAGAGCGGTAGTTGATACAAACAGCGTAGCCATTTAAAGCAAACAGCTTTGCGGTGGCGGCCCCAATGCCTCTGCTGCTTCCGGTGATAATCGCTATTTCGGAGTGTTTCTCTTTCTGCATTGATTAATTAATCCTTAGATTAGCTGAGATAATTTTCTAATAATCGTAAATACCACAGGCTGAACCTGAGTATTGAATTCGCATTTCTGAACGACAATTTCGATTCAACTCCGTCAATATATATCCGGCTAACGTCCGATCGCCAGTTTTGGCTGTCAAAATCTCAATTGCACTCTGAAAGTGCTCAGGTTTATTGATGCTGATCATGTAGGCATCGTTTTTATATTGAAGCAGATCCTGGGGAGTATTAAACAGGTGGGAGGGAATATCGACTTGAACAGGTTCACCATTAATCAGGTTGCGAGAATTAACGAAAACAGCATGCTCAATAAAGGTTTCGACTGTCTGTTCTGAATTCCCCAATGTCGCACATTTGGTTTTTAGCCCGGCGGCCATATGGAATGTGCGTACCTGGGAGTCTGCTTCCCAAGCTTGATCTGCTACCTCATGGAGATAAAAAAATACTGGTAGCCGTCTCCGGGTTAGCCCAGCAGGTTCGTCACAAAAAGAGCGATCAACGGAATGACAACAAATACCCCCAGTATATAAGCCAATACATATAGTTTGTTGGCCTGGGCTAGTTCAGAGAGTTTTTCCGCCAGTCTAATCGGTATTTCGCGCAGTACCGGGATGCTATATATGAAAGCTACTGAAATCACATTAAACGTCAGATGGATAATGGCAATTTCGAGTGCAAACACTGAATTGGGTCCACTGACGGCAGTCGCCGCCAATAAACCAGTAATACAGGTGCCAATATTTGCACCCAGCGTAAAAGGGAAAACCTGACGCAAGCTAAAAATACCGGTTCCGGCAAGAGGTACGATCAGGCTCGTTGTCGTAGAGGAAGACTGCACCAGTATTGTCATCAGTGCACCCGAGGTCACGCCAGCAACTGGCCCTCTGCCAACGGCATTGTGGAGAATGTCCTTGGCTTTGCCGACCATAAGCAATTTTAGCAGTTTGCCAATCATGGTAATTGATACAAAGATCATCACAATGCCCAGAAAGATCATCAAAATTCCGCTGGCTACATTGGGCAGGAAAGAGAGCAGACCATCCTGAATCAATGAAACCGGCGGGCTTACGGCCATTTTCACCACATTGAATCCAGACATAGACATGGACGTATCCGTTATCAGAAGTCCAGCCATAAACAGGCCGATCTTTTCTAACAAGTCGAAGGCAATCTCCAGCGGAAGGAAAATAAATACGGCCAGCAGATTAAAAAAATCATGGACCGTTGCCGCGGCAAACGCGCGGCGAAACTCTTCACCCTGCCGGATATGACCAATACTGACGATCGTATTGGTGATGGTGGTGCCTATATTGGCGCCCATCACCATAGGAACGGCAATACTTACTGGTAGCCCACCCGCAACCAGGCCGACAATAATTGACGTAACGGTACTGGAGGATTGAATTAAGGCCGTAGCCACCATACCAATTACCAGCCCTGCGACGGGGTTGCTGGCAAAACTGAATAGTTCTTTGGCTGTATCCGCCGCAGATAACTTAAAACCACTGCTGATCGTAGCGACGGCAACTAATAGAAGATAAACCAGTGCGGCTACTGCAAACCAATTTTTAGCACCGGAATACCGCGACTCTGAAGTTATGGTGGTATTAATAATAGTGGCCTCGATCAGGAGAAATGGTCATTTTTATGGGCGCCATCATGCTACAGAATTGTTACAGATATATGACATCCACAGATTATCCACCGAGCTCAACTGGATTTTTTCTCAAGCGCGGTCTCTTCTTCAAAAGGCAGTTCAACTTTTAAGCCATTACCCAACAATGTACCTATCCACCGGGTATCAGGAAAAACCTCAAGGGCGATTTTTATCATCATGGTAAGAGGCACTGACAGCAGCATACCCACGGGACCGAGCACCCACCCCCAGAATATCAACGACAACAGCACGACAAGGGGTGAGAGCCCCAATCCACGCCCCATCACCCTGGGCTCAATAATATTGCCCACAACGGTGTTGATGACAAGATAACCTACAGCCACACCTAATGATGCTACGGGGCCTGCCTGCACCAGGGCCAGCAATAACGGCGGTATGGCTGCAAGCAACGAACCAAAGGTAGGAATAAAGTTAAGCAGAAATGCCAGTGTTCCCCAGAGAACCGCATATTCAACGCCAAGAGCGACACATAGTCCCCAGGCAAGGAACCCTGTAAACGCACTGATTGCGGCCTTGATCGCCATGTACTGATTTACCAAATGCGTTACCGTGCGAATGGTGTCCGTGGCCTTGCTGGTTTCTGGCAACACGTCTTCCAGCTTTTGGTAAAGGCTTACTTCTTCCGTCAAAATAAAAATCACCGTCAGTAAAATAACCAGGGCATTGGTCATTAACGAACCAAACGAACTAAGCACTGACCCTGCAAGGGGGAATGCTTGCTCCGGCCTGATGAGCTCTGCAAGGGGCACGATATTCAGCTCAAGTCCGGCAGACTCCAGCCATTCAAAAAACCCGGCCTGCATTCTTGAGAGTCGCAACTGATAAATAGGCACATCTTCGGCGAACTGGGCCGCCGTAGAACCAAAAATTGCGCCCAGCGCCAGAGCTACAATAACGAGCAAAAGAACCACTATGGCCACTGCAAGGCCATTGGGGATACCTTTATCACGCAGCATTTTTATTGGCGGCATACAGATAACCGCGACAAAAATTGCTGTCATAAATGGGACCAGAAGTTCGGATGCGACCCGCATGCCAGCAATCACGACAACAAATGCGGCTGCCACAATCAAAAAGCGGGCGGCAGGCGAAACTGTGTTATACATAGTGATTAAATCAAGCCGTAGTAACGAGCATATCCCCAGGCAATCAGGCCAAGGCAGGATACGACGATCCAGAGAATAAATAACAGACGCAGTGGCCTGAAAGGCCGGCGTTCGGTGGAGTTATAACCACTGTTAAGAACCGAGTTGACTCGTTCCTGGTCTTCTGGTGATAGCTGATTATCTTGTTTCATACTTTTTTATTTGGCTCCTGTCAGCGCAAGACTATACCAATTGAGGGTGGCAACAACAGATACCTTTAACTAAGTTAATCCATAAAAAAGGCTGGAGGCCAACGAATAAAATGGATCTGTTTTCTTACATAGTTCATGCCATACCTACTTGTTGCCGCTTTTGCCAGCGACTCAAACGACATGGAACCGCAAATATCTGCGATACCTGTTTAACAGGTTTCGAGAGAATACAATACCAGTGCAGTCGCTGCGCCATGCCATTGGAAACCCAGTCCGCCCGGTGCGGCAACTGTTTAAGGCAACCCCCTGCGTTTGATGCCGCTTTCTCCGCCTTCGTGTATAAACCGCCAGTTAGCCAGATGATCACAAAAATAAAGCAAGGTCGTGACCAGTCAGCGCTCCCGGCACTTTCCAAATTATTTTGCAGCCACCTTCGCCGACAAACGTTCTACCCATCCCTAAAAGCGACTATCTTACCTATCCCCTTGCATTGGCGGCGTTATCTGGTTCGGGGGTTCAACCAAAGCCTATCTATCAGCCGACTGGTTGGAAGTGAATTAAATCTGCCTGTTTCACATGAACTTCTTAAACGAAACAAATACTCACATTCACAGCAGGGCTTAAATCGCTCTGTTCGACTCAAAAACCTTCACTGTGCATTTGAAGCATCAGTAAAAGTCAAAGACGGCACATATATTTTGATGGACGATGTAATGACAACAGGTGCAACGATGAATGCTGCGGCGATAGCCCTAAAAAAAGCAGGCGCAAAAAAAGTCTATGCCTGGAGTTTGGCCAGAACAGTCATGAGTTAAGTCTTTTTAGAGAGAACACCAAGGGAAAAGCAAAACCTCACCCAGATCTACCTGAGAGGATTTAACCAGTCTTTTCTCGCGGGCAATTAGCCAAAGTAGACGATCAAGCCCAATTGCAACGCCTGAGCAATAGGGCATTTGATCGAGCGCCTTCATAAACTTCTCATCAATTGGCATTGATTCCAAATCTGCCGATTGACGAGCAATATTGTCTTCCTGGCAACGTCTTCGCTGCTCATCAGCCGATGTGAGTTCCAGATAGCCGTTGCCAATTTCCAAACCATTGATATATAGCTCAAAGCGCCTGGCTACCAGGTGCATGTCTTCATTCTCTCCAGTTTGGGCCATGGCAGCCTGACAGACGGGGAAATCAAACAGGAAATAAGCCTGCCCCTCCCCTGCCAACTCTGGCTCAACGCATTCAGACATCAACAGGTCCAGACAGCTTGCTCGCCCCAAATCTCCCTGAAATTTTGTGTTGCTCTTCACTAAGTTCAGGAGATCCATGTCAGAGGCGCTATGAGGGTTCACGCCGAGGCAAGACTCAAACATCTCAGCATAGGAGTGACAAGAAAAGGTTAGGTGCGGTAAAAGCCTGCTAACCAGCGCTTCAACATCACTCATCAAGTCCGCAAGGCCAAAACCACACCGATACCATTCCAGCATGCTGAATTCGGGATTATGACGATGTCCGACTTCAGCATCCCTGAAACATCTGGAAATTGAGAATATATCCCCGCTATTTTCAGCGAGAAGGCGCTTCATAAAAAACTCAGGGGAGGTCTGCAAATAATACTGCGAACTACCGCTGGGCAAGCTCATGGAAGCCAAGTGTAGATCGGTTGGGCCTGAACGCCCAAGAACCGGCGTTTCAACCTCAAGAACTGACTGCTCTTGAAAATAGCTGCGGACTTGTAGATATAAGTCCGCACGCAACCGAATAAGAGTCTTTCTATCCAAGCAGGTTTTTACCTGACCCGGCCAATGTATTCCCCGGTACGGGTATCAACTTTTACTACCTCACCCTCTTCCAGAAACAATGGCACTTTTACCACGGCACCAGTAGCCAGCGTTGCAGGCTTTGTTCCGCCCGTAGCAGTATCCCCACGCAAACCGGGGTCTGTCTCAACAATTTCCAGTTCTACATGATTTGGGGGTGTCACACTCAGCGGCGCATCGTTATAAAGAGTGACGACACACATATCCTGTTCTTTTAACCATTGCGCAGCTTCGGACACTGCAGCCTGATCAGCTTGCTTTTGATCAAACGTCTCAGGGTGCATGAAATGCCAATATTCGCCATCGTTATAGAGATATTGCATATCTGTATCCATAACATCCGCTGATTCCAGGCTTTCACCAGACTTAAACGTACGTTCCCAGGTTCGACCCGTTTTCAGGTTTTTCAGCCTTACCCGGTTAAAAGCCTGCCCTTTACCCGGTTTTACGAATTCGTTTTCAACGATAGCGCAAGGGTCTCCATCAAGCATGACTTTCAGACCGCCACGGAATTCATTGGTAGAATAGGTCGCCATTCTTTCAATCCTAATTAGTTCAAAAGGGCGCAATGATACCTCAGAGCCAAGTCTCCTGTCAGACAGATTCCTCCGATCGAGGAACATGGCAATCGCAGCTAATCTCGGCAATACGTGATCCCGAAGTCTTATGCCAACGATTAAGGCTGAACACGTCAGATTTGAGCCTTTCGGCGCAAGCTCACAAAGACTTTCCGCTACTTGTTCCCATTGCTTTTGCAGAGCTAATGGAAACTGGAAATCCGGATGATCCCCTTCTGTTGCAGGTATTGAATCGTTCAGAGGAAGATACAAACCCTCCGGGGTATTCAGATGATCCCCTTCAAGAGCAGGGTTTTAATCCCTTACCAGGGCTGGTTCATAAATATCCAGGGCGGGTCTTGCTTATTGTGACAGGCAAATGTGCTATCAATTGCCGTTATTGTTTTCGTAGAAGTTTTGCCTACGGGGACAACAATCCGGGAAGGCAGGACTGGCAGGCAGCGATAAGCTATATTCGCGAAAGAAGTAACATAACTGAAGTTATTTACAGTGGCGGAGATCCGCTTTCTGCCCCTGACAAACATCTGGCTTGGCTAACTGAGCAGCTAGAAGAAATCCCACACTTAAAACGTTTGCGAATACATACCCGCTTGCCCGTGGTTATACCCGATCGCATCAATGATGATTTTTTAAGTTGGGTGACCAAGAGCCGACTTAGGACACAGGTAGTTCTACATATTAACCACCCAAACGAAATCGGAGAAGAGCTGATAAAGGCCGTTAAAAAACTAATTAATGCGGGAATACAGCCTCTTAACCAATCCGTACTGCTTCGAGGTATCAATGACAGCGTGGAGACATTGCAGGCATTACAAGAAGCAGGTTTTGACGCCGGGATAATGCCTTATTACTTGTTTTGCCTGGATCGGGTTCGAGGCGCATCACATTTTGAAGTTCCTCTAAACAAGGCCCATAAAATATGGACCGAACTGCAACAGAGGTTGCCAGGCTACCTGGTGCCCAGACTTGCCCTGGAAGAACCAGGAGAAAACAGCAAAACCCTTCTCTGAGGAAACCCAGGCGGTAAATTTAGCCAACGGGGGCCTTTCCGCCTCAAAAGCGTTGAACGACTAATGTGATCAACTATACACACAGATTTAATGCGATTATGATTGTTTTAGTTAAAAAAATCATATTTTCCGAACCATTTCCCACTATAAGGATAATGACTCCTAATGGCCGAAGTTAAAGATTTGTCGGTGATAATCACCAACGATTCGGTAGACATCTCTAGCCGTTTAGGTAG
>Ga0181601_10004286_pt1 | contig 11971 bp, 10 predicted proteins | sample 041ome_8_FD_133020 | JGI IMG/M metagenome (GOLD analysis project Ga0181601, IMG submission 133020) | Coastal salt marsh microbial communities from the Groves Creek Marsh, Skidaway Island, Georgia - 041407BS metaG (megahit assembly) | ecosystem: Environmental > Aquatic > Marine > Intertidal zone...
CGGTGATGACATCGCATTCGCAATCACGGCCTACGGTCGGACTGGCGTGAAAGTCATGCCAGGTCAGCTACTCGGCAAGAAGACAGGTAATGTTAACCCAGCTGTAGGCATGGTCCGAATTGCACTCATCCATAATCCGGGCGTTTGTGCCGCAGGGTTGCTTGAGCTTTGTAAGATGGTTAACCCAAAGCATCGCAGCCAGACGCAGGGACCTGCTTAAAGGTTTTACAGATTCTGAGGTTGCATCGCTCCAGTCGCGGCATCACAGATGCAGCCGCAGGGTGCTTAGCTAACTTCTCATAGAGACCGGGTAATCCTCCTGAGCTCTCAAGGTCAAAGCAGCCATCACGTGCTCTCCGCATTTAGAGTTTGATTGTGCGTCTACGTACTATCGCAAAGTATCCTCAACCACTGCTTGACCTAAACGACTCTCTTCCTTGATCAAATCGAGAGCTGTAGTGGTTCACTAAAACCAAACACCCCACTTAATAGGCGTCTCTTCGCTTGACTGCTCCGCTTTAGGTTTTTTTTCATACGAGTCAAGTAACCAAACCATAAGTAAGCGATTAAAAGTCTCTGGCATTAATTTTGCTTCGTTTGCACAAAGTGAGACTTTTCTGACATGAGGGCATTATGGATTTTAAAACAGCACAAGAGGCATTTTGGGCCGGTGAATTTGGTGATTGTTATATAGATCGGAACCGCTCTAGCGGTTTGCTTCACTCAAAAATCGCGATGTGGTCGCAAATGATTCGATGCGCTAACCGAGTTTTCTCAATCAAAGAATTAGGATGCAATATCGGCCTTAATCTTAAAGCACTCCACCATCTGAATCCAAACTATCGGCTTAGTGGTGTCGAGATCAACCAGTCAGCCGCCACCGAGGCACAGAAACTTGGTATAGCATCCATTGAATGTGGAACCATCACGGAGCCACTTGAACACGAAAAAGTCGATCTTACATTCACGGCTGCGGTCTTAATTCACATCAGCCCAGAAAAATTAGACGATGTCTATCGCAACTTGGTCAACCTTTCAAATCGCTACGTTCTGGTAGCCGAGTATTACAATCCGTCTCCAACCGAAATTCTTTACAGAGGCCATTCCGAAAGGTTATTTAAGCGTGACTTTGCGGGTGACTTAATTGAATCATACGATCTTAGCCTTGTAGATTATGGGTTCTGGTATAAGCGAGATAACGTGGCACAAGAGTTTGGTGATGTGTCATGGTTCCTTCTAGAAAAGTAATGATCAGCCTAAGCTGAACACTCATTGGATAAATCATGTTTAAAGATACATCTATCCTTGTAACCGGAGGCACTGGCTCTTTTGGGAAGGCATTTGTTAAACGCCTTCTCGAATTACCCAACGCCCCTAAGCGCATAGTGATCTTCTCGAGAGACGAGTTGAAACAGTACGAGATGAGCTGCGACCAGGCGTTCTCAGGCAACAATACGCTCCGCTACTTCTTGGGGGATGTTCGAGACAAAGACCGAGTAAAACGGGCGCTCGAGGGAATCGATTTTGTGGTACACGCCGCGGCATTGAAACAGGTCCCGGCAGCGGAATATAACCCTTTCGAGTTCATAAAAACCAACGTAATCGGGGGACAAAATCTGATCGAGGCCGCTCTTGATTCGGGTGTGACTCGGATCGTTGCGCTGTCAACCGATAAGGCTGCGGCACCCGCCAATCTTTATGGTGCTACCAAGCTGTGCAGCGATAAACTGTTTGTGGCAGCGAACGCGATCAAGGGAGAAAGAGACTTTAGGACCTCGGTGGTCAGGTACGGAAACGTCATGGGAAGCCGGGGATCTGTGATACCGTTCTTCAAGTCGATCAAGGCCACGGGCGTGCTACCGATAACACATCCAGAGATGACGCGATTCAATATCACCCTGAACGAAGGGGTGGATATGGTCCTTTGGGCCATGGAAAATATGTTGGGTGGAGAAGTTTTCGTACCAAAGATTCCTTCCTACCGAATTCTTGACGTGGCCGAGGCTGTATGTCCCGCGTGCGAGAAACCCGTGGTTGGGATCCGTCCAGGCGAAAAACTTCACGAAGAGATGATCACGCGATCGGACGCGCCCACCACCATTGACTTGGGTGACTACTATGCAATCACCCCAGCTACGGGTAACAAGTCGTTGGACCAGTTTTTAGATCATCACCGGGCGAAACCTGTACCCGAGGGCTTCCACTACGCGTCTGATAATAACGAGAATTTCTTAACGCCAGGACATATCGAACGCTTGATGCGAGAAATCTGAATGAAGTCCGGAGCCAAAAAAAGGTCGGCATTACTCATTGGCGCGGGTAAAATTGGTGCGGGATACGACAATATCGCAACATATGATGGACCAAGCTTGTCTCACCTCCGTGCGTTACAGCATTCTGTAAACGTGGAACATGTTGATATAGTGGACCCGGACGAGGATTGCCTCGCAGGTGTCAGAGGCCGACCAAAGGTCAGGAAGTGTTTTACTACTCTAGACAAACAGGTACTAGTCGATCCAGGCGTGATTGTGATCGCTTCCCCCACGCCAACTCATGCAGGCTTACTGAGCCTCATCTCGGAAATCAATACATCAGACTGCCCCATCATTTGTGAAAAGCCCGCAACCTCGTCTGCGACAGATCTGGAGATAATCGACCGTTTACCGCCATACTTTAAGCGCCGAATATTCGTCAATTACTCGAGGCAATGGAGCACAGACCACAAGCAGATCGGCGAACTTATCGCGGATCAGAAACTGGGGTCCCTCAACTTTGTAAGGTGCGTTTACGACAAGGGCATACTAAATAATGGTGTACACCTGATCGATTTTCTGAGGACGCTGTTAGGTGACCAGATTGATTTAGCTTGGGTTGGCGACCCAATTTTTGATAATGGCCCTGAAAATCCAACAGTTTCGTTAAAACTTAGGTTTGGTTCGGTACCGGTATTCATCATCGGAAACGACGCTCGAAATTACTCGATTTTTGAGATGAAGTTTTACTTCGACAGAGGAACCATTGAACTGTTGGATAGCGGAAGGGAACTAGTGGTGGAGAATCCAAAACGCCACAATATTTTTCACGATTATACCATTCTCAAGCAAACGATTCGTCGAACAACAGACCTTACCTCCGCGATGGATAAAATGTATCAGGAGATCCTAGTGGGGCAGGCGACCTCGAATCTCCAGGCAGCGATAGATACCGAGGCATTTTGTTTGCAATTAGTCCGGACACATAAGATGGGGCTGGAGCCACAATGAAGAAATTGATTGACAGGAACACCATGGGTCCTGAGGAATTAGTGGTCTCCCAGGAGGTTGTTGAATCCGGAAATCTGTCAGACTTCATAGGGGCCTGGCACGAACAAAAATTTTTCGGAGGAAAGCGGGTCCAGCAGTTCGAGCAAGATGTGTGTGAGCTGTTCGATATAGAACACGCCATCTCTGTCAACTCCTGGACAAGCGGATTAATCGCGATGATAGCCGCACTCGGGCTAGAGCCCGGCGATGAGATCATCACGACACCATGGACCATGAGCGCCACGGCGATGGCAATCCTCCACAATAATTGCATACCGGTCTTTGCGGACATCAACCCCCGAACCTATAACATCGACCCCCAGTGCGTCAGGAAACTCATCAACTCTAAAACGAAGGCCGTCCTTGCGGTCGATATTTTTGGTCTGTCGGCAGACATGGCCGCACTCAGGACTGTTTGTGATGAGTCTGGTCTTTTCTTACTATCGGACAGCGCACAGGCCCCGGGTGCCCGAATCGGCTCTCAGTATGCCGGCACCCTTGCTGATATCGGCGGCTTCTCCTTCAATTATCATAAGCACATCCATTGTGGTGAAGGCGGTGTAATCGTCACAAACGATGAACAACTAGCCACCCGCTGCAAATTGATCAGAAATCATGCTGAATCGGTGGTGGCTGATCTCGGCCTAGAGGATCAGCCATGCATGGTTGGCTATAATTTCAGAATGACCGAAATCGATGCCGCGATCGCTTGCGAGCAGTTGCCGAAACTAGAACCCGCCGTTATGGAGAAACAACACCAGGCGGATATCTTATTTTCTATTTTGGAGGGAACGCCGGGTCTAACACTACCAGCGGTCCCAGAAACGTTCGCACACGCTTATTATATCTTTGGGATTCAGCTTGACTGCAGTCGCTCCCCAGACGCTCGCGAGCAGTTAGTGCGGCAGCTAGGTCCAGAGTTTCCAATGGTCGTCGCCTATCAAAACATACACCGTCTTCCGATATTCCTTAAAAAACGAGTCTACAAGCACTCAGGGCTACCTTGGTCACTCAGCGCTAATGATCACATTTACGGGAAAGGCACATGCCCCAACGCCGAGGTACTATTTGATCAGACATTCGTTGGAATCCCTTTGTGCCAATATCAGTTAACCGACGGGGATATCGAGTTCATCGGTCGGAGACTCAGGGCGGAATGGGAGACGATCTATGGGCCCACCTGAGTTCACTTCGTTGTTGGCAAACAACACCCTAATAGTCGCCCACGATGCAGGATCGGCGGCAGTAATCGCCAATAACCTAGATAGTGAGAGTTCATCCGAGCTGGTTGCCGTCGCGGAGGGCCCGGCGTTAAAAATTCTCAAACCCAAGATAAGGGTCTTAAATCGAGAGCAGCTCGCCAGATTGTGCAGCGACTACGATCAGGTAATGCTAGCCACTGGGTGGCAATCAGACTTAGTAAGCTCTGCCCTTAGTAGCGCGAAAAAAGCAGGGCTAAAAACGATTGGTCTTATCGATCGAAACATAAATATCGAGCTTCGATTTAGGTGCCAAAACGAGCTCCTGATACCCGATCTAATCATCGTGCCCTCCCAAATGACACTGACGTTGCCATCCAGCCTTAGTCGTGTCCCGGTCCTGCATCTCGACGACGTCGGATTCGAGCGGCTAGTCAGTGAAGTCAAGGAACTGAAAATTTCAACGGAAAAGACATACGATTTCTTGTTTATCGGACAACCCGTTGTCGACGCATGCGGCTCGGTAGATTCCGAGGCACAATTTGCCGCCATCAGGACCCTCTGGCGAGCCAGTCGGGATCGTAAATGTATCGGATTTCGCCCCCACCCGTCTCAAACGGGCAACCTGCGTGGCTATCTCCCTGACGACGTACGAATCTGTGACACGCAAGAACCCGCCACCCTCCAGATAGCACGAGCGAAATCCGTGGTCGGATTCGATTCGATCCTACTCGATATCGCTGACGCGGCCGGGGTTCCCTGTACACGTATAGAGCACGAGGCCCACAGACATGTTCCCTAAGACAGTCGCTATCATACCTGCCCGGGGAGGCAGCAAAAGAATCCCCCGAAAAAATATCAAGGCGTTCCTAGGCAAGCCAATCCTCGGCCACGTCATCGAGATCCTAAAAAACTCACAGGATTTCGATGAGGTACTCGTCTCCACAGACGACACCGAGATCAAGACGATTGCGTCTGATTTCGGCGCGGACGGCGTGATTGAACGGCCAGAATTCCTAGCCGACGATCTGACCCCAACGCAACCAGTGATACAACATGCGATCCAGGAACGAGGCCTGCATGATTCTCTGGTCTGCTGCATCTATCCCTGTAACCCGCTACTGACAAAAACGACTATCACTGCCTGCCTTGATCAGGTCAGGGAGTCGCCGGAACGATTCTCTTTTCCTATATTGGAGTACCGTCACCCCATTCAGCGGGCATTTACGATGTCGGAAGACGGACAGCTAACCTTTCGGACGCCTGAACACGAACTGTCGCGCACCCAGGATCTTACGAAACACTTTCACGACGCGGGCTCAATCTATTGCGCGCTCGCCAGTGTTTGGCTCTCTGATATGCGTATCCACAGCAACGCAAATGGGATACCTGTCGATCATACGGAGGCCATAGATATCGATCACGAACAGGACTGGTTACTGGCAGAACAAATTTTCTTAGCACGGTCGCTCAGTGATGACTAGCCGCGTGCTGCTTATCGGAGCATCGAGCATGTTGGGTAACCAATTTCGATACGCGTCATCCTATAGAGACAGGCTCATTTGTCAGTTCAATCGCCCAAATCCCAGTGGATTGAATTTCTCTGTAACGGACAATGATGAATGCCTCGGGTCGTTATCAAAAATTAAACCTGACCTTATTCTCAATTTTGCGGCCGCGACAAATGTTGACTGGTGCGAGTCTCACGAGGATGAGGCCTTTGTCGCGAACGCCTCAATCCCACAAAATATCCAGAACTGGATCGATGACTCCAGTGCTCGGACCTTTGTGGTTCACATATCCACTGATCAAGTCTACAACGGTCAGGGTTCAGAGGCATCAGGAGAGAACGATACCGCCCCAGTCAATGCCTATGGTCGATCAAAGCTTTCCGGCGAACGAACCCTGAACGTCAAAAACACGTGTGTACTAAGAACAAACTTCGTCGGCAAAAGCCTCACCCCAAAAAAATCAATGACAGACTGGATCATTGATAAGGCAGACAGTGGCGAGGGGATAACCGGATTTTCAGATGTCTATTTTTCGCCCGTCACCATCAACACACTGGTCTCAATGATAGACCGTTGCATAGACGAGCGCCCGCTGGGTGTTATGAATCTGGGTAGCGATCAGGGCATCTCAAAAGATCATTTTATCCGCGAATTCCTTGCACGGACTAACCGTGACACCGGAGCAGTCTCAAGCGACTCGATCGACACCTCCGCGGGACTCGCCAGGAGACCGAAAAATATGATCATGGACAGCCACAGATTTTGCTCGTCCCTCGGTATAGATCCGATCGACTTGGACAGAGAGATACAATACGTAGCAGAGGAGTACTAACATGAGGCGTTGTGAGTTGATCAACAATATTAACGGCGAAGCTTCCTCACCATATTTCATCGCCGATGTAGGCGCGAACCACGACGGAGATCTCCAGAAGGCGCTTGATCTGATAAACCTGATTGCGGACGCGGGCGGGCACGCTGCGAAATTTCAACATTTTTCTGCCGATACGATCGTGAGTGACACAGGATTCAAGTCACTCGGCGCAAAGATGGCTCATCAATCCAAGTGGAAAAAGTCGGTGTTCGAAATTTACCAAGACGCATCGATCAACCTCGAGTGGACCGAGGCACTCAGGGACGAGTGCAAAAAGAGACATCTAGACTTCTTCACAAGCGCCTACAGCTTAGAGCTTGTTGATTTCATTGACCCCTTCGTTGACGTGTACAAGATCGGATCTGGCGACATCACCTGGACTCAAATCCTTGAGCACACAGCCAAAAAGGAAAAACCAATCCTTCTAGCCACGGGCGCCTCAACATTGGATGACGTGAGCCGAGCCATGACCGCGATCCAGCGACACAACAGTCAGGTCTGCTTAATGCAATGCAACACCAACTACACCGGCAGCCTGGAAAACTTCAAGTACTGTAACCTCAACGTGCTCCGGAACTTTAAGGAGCTATACCCGGGCGTGACGCTAGGGCTCAGTGATCATACCCCCGGCCACGCCACGGTCCTCGGAGCGCTTGCCCTCGGCGCGACAGTTTTTGAGAAACACTTCACCGACGACAACGACCGAGAGGGCCCGGACCACTCGTTCGCAATGAACCCCCATTCGTGGTCCGAGATGGTCGAGAGGAGTTCAGAGCTCTGGCAGGCGCTTGGGGATGGTCGGAAGATAATAGAGGGGAACGAGACCGACAGCGCGGTCGTTCAGCGTCGGTCACTACACACTACCCGGGACCTCCCAGAGGGAAGTATTCTAGGCGAATCCGACCTGGTTCCGTTAAGACCCTGCCCTCCTGGAGGGATCGCCCCCTACCAGTTAACAGACGTAATCGGCAAAAAACTAACGAAACCTGTCGCAAGTGGATCCCCATTATCGTGGATAGATGTAGAGCACTAATATTTATACCCGCACTAGACGAGGCTAAAACTATCGCCAGTGTCGTGACGGAGTGTCTCGCTATCTGCGAAGTACTTGTCCTCGATGATGGTTCAAGCGACGCCACGTCACTCGAAGCGAAAAATGCTGGCGCCAGTGTTATAAGTAACAAGAGCCCCAGGGGCTATGACAAGGCGATACGTACAGGGTTTGAGTACGCGGTGGAGCACGAATTCGATATCCTGATCACGGCCGACGCCGATGGCCAACACTCGGGCTCAGACATCCAACACGCACTGGATACAATGATATCGGACGAGGAGACCGCGCTGGTGGTTGGTACCCGGGATAAGCTCAATAGAATATCCGAGCATCTCTTTTCAGGAGCCTCAAAACGAGTCTTTGGGGTCGTTGACCCGCTCAGCGGTCTCAAGGCATACCGTGTCAAAGAACTCAGGAGGCTGTCAGAATACGTGGGCACAAACGTTGGTACGTTAATCGTCGCCGCGAGCGTTAAACTGAAAAAGAAAATAAAAATGATTGGTATCACGGTAGAGCCACGAACCGCTGGCCATTCTCGGTTCGGTCACTCGTTATCTGGGGAGCTGAAAATACTTCGCGCGCTTATAACCTTCTTGTATGCGAGGCTTGGGAATATTGGAACCGAGATAGGGCCAAAGATATCCATGAACAAAAAAGAACAACCGGACCATTGAGCAACCGACCATGACGGAATTACATATATGTACCTAACCTCCCCCGACGGCTTATTACATATACGTTCCTTCATTGACGACGACATCACACCAAATTATATCAGCTGGTTAAATGATCAATCGCTCATGCGATATAGTAACCAGAGATTCATCAAACACAGCCGCGCGACAAGTCAATCCTACCTCGCCTCTTTTGCAAAGACCGATAACTTATTTTTAGGCATCGTCGACCGGCAAAATCAATTGGTAGGCACCATGACTGCCTACAGGAATATGAACCACCGAACAGTCGATCTCGGGATACTGATAGGAAGGGAGTTTTTGGGGAAAGGTCTCGGCAAATCTGCTTGGGACACCATGGTTCTGCACTTCACGAATGACGGATTGACTCGAAAAATCACAGCAGGTTGCGTCAGCCCCAATCTGGCTATGATCAAGCTTGCGGAAGGGAGCGGGATGACACTGGAGGGTCGCCGAGTAGGCCAAGAAGTTTATGAAAACGTTCCGGTTGATATCCTGTTATTCGGAAAAATCGTCAGACAATAATCAGGTCGACCACAACGCGATCCGATACCGGCAACGTTTTATTAAAGAACGGTAATTTCTTGCCGATTATCTTCTTGACGGGAAATTGAGTGACTCCCGGGAAGACATATGCAAGTTTCAGATACGACAGCTTTAGTTCTTGACCGTTATCTCCTAGGCGGGGCCACCACAGGCCCCAGTGATGGGTCAAACGGCGCTGATGCTACGAAACCACTTTCCCAATGGACCGAAGCCGAGATTAGTGAGTTCGCCCCTCGATTAGCAATCGCTGATCGACTGACCGAAACTTCATCGTCAATATCGATCATCGAGCTTCGGAAGGGAACGTTGGACGAGCTCTCGGGGCATATTTATCAGATGCTGACACAAGTCGAGATGGCGGAGCAGGCCGCTATTGATGGTGATCTAAGCACTGTTGCAGCAGCCGAGGCTGAGCTCGCACGATTAGAAAAAGAGCTGTCAAAATTCATCGGACAGAATGTAAATGGTCAGATCGTGAATACAGTCGCGACTGACGAAGCAACACAACTCGATGATCAGGTCATAAGAATCCTCGACACAAAGTCGCCGTCGGTAAGTTCGCAGTACCTAGCCGCAATCGAGGTTGACATGTCCACAGTCATCACTCACGCGCACTCGGCAGCAGGTTGTCCGATATGCGCGGCGCTGGCTTCCGAGCAGCAATTTGATTCTGACTTAGTTCCCGCGGCAGCTACGACAACTGCTGCAGAATTTGGATCAGCGAGCGTATCGGACACAGGGACGAACTACATTGATTCGCTAGTATCCGGCTACAAGTGGGACATCGATCCCGACGAGACCTTAACCTACTCAATGTACGATTCGACCGTAGGCCTCTCTTACTCGGGATGGCTACCTTACGAACTGGGTTCAGAGGAATCCAACATGAAGGTCGCATTTGAAACGTGGGATACGTACCTGCCGTTTAATCTGGAAGAAGTAGATGAGTCAGGAACCACAGTCGGTGACCTCCGCGCGATGTATAACGACATCACTGCGGCAAATGCGGCGTCGGGCTCCGCAGCGCAAGGTGCGTACCCCTACGGAACCGCGAGCGCAGGCGACTCCTACTATCATTTGAATTATACAAATGGTGTCGCTGACGCGTCTCAAGGGTCGCTGGCGTCCAACCTTGACTTCAGTGTTGGGACCTATGGATTCCTGACTGCGATCCACGAGATCGGCCACAACCTCGGACTGAAGCACCCATTCGGTTCGGGTACCGTGCTGCCGACAGCGGATGAGGACATTCGCAACTCGGTCATGGCCTACTCGAGTATCAACGATATCAACTTAAACTTCAGCTGGACGAACAGCAGTTACAGCTGGTCAACCGAGTCTCTAGTACCGATCACCCCGATGGTCTATGACATCGCGGCCGTGGAAAACTGGTACGGATCAGTGACTGACGCCAACACTGGAAACACTACTTATACGTTCACCGACGGGACAGAAATCCAAGCAATTTTGGATTCCGATGGGACGGATACCATCGACGTATCGGGGATGGATCAGTATTCAATAATAGACCTAAGTCCTGGTTCATATTCGTCCCTAGGCTATTGGGCTACGGCCGATCAAGTTTCATACTACGCCGGAGAAATCGGTGTCAGTGAGTCGACTATCCAGGCCATTTATGATACCTATTCTCCGGTCACCGAGGCGAATAACATTAGCGGCGGGGTCACCCGAAGCGGGGGTATTTTCCAACGGCAAGACAACCTCGGTATCGCTTACAGCTCAACGATCGAGAACATAATCGGTAGCGCCGGCGATGACCAATTCACCGGTAACAGTGCTGCGAATGTCATCCGGGGTAACGCAGGCAACGACTCAATAGTCGGTGGCGGCGGAGATGACTACGCGGTGTTCAATGGCAACTATGCCGACTACTCGATAACGGGATCTTACGCCAGCAGTTACCAGGTCGTGGATAATGACACCTCCGACGGCGACGACGGTACAGACACCTTATCGGGCGTCGAGTTTTTCGAGTTCGCTGACATGACCTACAACACTGTCAACGGCAACCTTAGCACCACGAACTCGGGCGGTGCTTTAGCTGGCTCCGCCTCTGGTGCAACGGCCACGGTTACGCCCACTGCTATATCCGTCGCGATTGGTGGCGGTGGCGGTGGCGGTGGCGCGCCGCCAAAAGTTCAGGCGGCGACGGTATCTATTGGCGACAGCTCTAGCAGCACCTCCGCCAAAATGGCCGCCGCACATGGCCTTAGAGGGCTCGACCTGACGACCCAGGAGGGTCGAGAGGAAGCGCTTATCATTCTCAGCATTAGTATGGCGACCACAACCAGCCAAAGCTCAGGTTTTGCAAACTCCCTCGCAGCAATGAATAATGCTCTAACGGATGCAGTGGATAGCTTGGCAAACCTCAGAGGTGCCACAAGTGGCGCGATGTCAACTAACTTAGCCAGGAGCGTCACTCAAAATCTGGTGAAAGATGCTGGCGCAATTCTGCTTTCCACAAACCTCAGCGACAGGCAGTCACTGGTGGCTCTAGTTGAATCGACGGCCTAATCTCAAAGACTCGCAACGTTAAGTTGGAAAATCCGGGAATTGCTGAAATATCTACTCAGTTTAAGATCTATAAAAGATTTGCAACGTTTTTTTGATTTGCAATACCAACGATCCTAAATCCCAGTTCACATCACACCGAATTAGGTGAACAAGTGGGAACCAAGGATATTTTACCGAGCCCAGCATAGTCCAATTGCGCTTAGGACCCCAAGTAATGCAGGGGGTGCTGCAAATCCCTGCAAGAGCCAGACAAACCGA
>Ga0181601_10004288_pt1 | contig 11967 bp, 10 predicted proteins | sample 041ome_8_FD_133020 | JGI IMG/M metagenome (GOLD analysis project Ga0181601, IMG submission 133020) | Coastal salt marsh microbial communities from the Groves Creek Marsh, Skidaway Island, Georgia - 041407BS metaG (megahit assembly) | ecosystem: Environmental > Aquatic > Marine > Intertidal zone...
GAACTCTGCCTGGGCGATAGCGTTCAGAGAACTGGTAAGTTCGGTCATCAGGGAATCCCTTTCACCTGAGACAACCTCGTGAACGGTACGCGTACCAAACTGGTTACGCAGGCCGGTGTTGATACGCTGAGCCAGAAGATTATTGGCGCGGCTTTCGTCACCGGATGTGGCGCGGTAATAGTCTGCGGTGTTATGAACCCGCCACTTGGCGTACGAGTCCACTTCCAGATATTCTTTCTCTGCCGTCAGATAGCTTTGAGTAGCGGCGTCAAGAGTCTGAATGCGACCATCAAATTTCAGAACGGTATGCATTGCAGGGACTTTGAAATGCAGTCCCGGTGGTACATCAAAATTCGTGACTTCGCCAAAAGTTAACAAGACGGCGCGGTCAATTTCCCTGACAACGTAAAGACAGTTGTAGGCAATGATCAGGCCCAGTGCCAGGCCAACAAGGGTGAAAAGTATTGAATTTTTCATCGGCCAGATCCTCTTACGGGTGCGGTACGTGTGGGTACCTGGTTGTTCGGGTTGCGCAGCTGGAAATCGGAACCGCCTTCAAAAGAGCCGTTCACTTCCGGAATGCGACGCGACTGCATGATCTGATCCAGTGGCAGCACCATCATATTGTTGCCGCCGCCTTCCACATCAATCATGACCTTGGTCGCATTTGCCATGACTTCCTGAAGCGCATCGAGATAAAGCCTCTCGCGGGTGACCTCAGGGGCTTTCTGGTATTCCACCAGTAGTGCTTCAAAGCGTTGAGCTTCACCTTCGGCCCTGGCAATAACCTGTTCCTTGTAGGCGTTGGCATCGGCCAGCTGTCTAAGCGCATTACCACGGGATTCGGGAACCACCTGGTTTGCATAGGCACGGGCCTGGTTTTGAAAGGATTCACTGTCTTCATCTGCCTTGATGACATCATCAAAGGCGTCGCGTACCTGTTGTGGGGGCAGGGATTGGTCAATATTAACCTGGCTCACGGTAATGCCCGTGCCATAGAGATTCAGGTAATCCTGAAGGCGAAACATGGTGTCCTGGGCGATTTGCTCACGACCGGTAGTAATGGCATTATCCATTGTGGAACTACCGACTACATGACGAATGGCTGATTCGGCGGCATGTTGCAGCGACATTTCCGGATCTTCGACTTCGAGAAAATAACTGCGTGCATCCGTAATCACGTACTGCACGGACATGGTGATATCAATGATATTGTCATCTTCGGTCAGCATGGTGTTACTGAAGTCGCGGTCATAGACACGGGTGACATTGATCAGGGTGACTTCATCTATCAGGGGGGGGTTCCAGTGCAGACCGGGCAGTACCACAGCTTCCTGAGCGACACCGAAACGCAGTACGACACCGCGTTCCTGCTCATCAACAGTATAGAAACCGGCACCAACCCATATAATGGCAAGTATCACCAGGACGCCCACAACAAGGCCGCCGGAAATGGCTTCGCCACCATTGTTACCACGGCCTCCCGTGCCGCCGCCGCTGCGGCCACCAAACAGTCCGGAAAGTTTTTTCACGAAATTATTGACCAGCTCCTCTATATCCGGAGGACCCTGATCTTTACCACCAGGACCATTACTCCAGGGGTCATCCTTGCGGTCATCGTTGTCTGGTTCATTCCAGGCCATCAAATACTCCTGATTCTTTGAATTCAAAATCTTTTTTTTAATATTAATTACATACTTCACTAAAAAGCGAAGCGGGATTTTACCGAATTTTCGGGTCTATTGACACTGATTTCGCCTGACATCTTGCAGCGTTGAGCCGGCCAGAACGCAGTAATTACCGGGATAAAGGCCTATTAGTTTACTGTTTCCGTCTCTTCAGTAGTTTCAGTTGCACACGGGAATTTTTCAAGATAGGGCGCAGGGTTCATTCCTTCTTCGCGCATCAGCCGGGTGAAATCCTGTTTTGGCAATCTCAGGGACAGGCAGAATTGTCCGTTTTCTTCTACTCTTTCATTTTTCACCACGCCCTCATGGTACAAACGTGCACGGAATTTTCCCTGTGCAGGCTCCAGAGTCAGCTCGGGTTCAAACAGGTCTTCACCCAACAGATCACTTATGGCCTGGAACAGTTCCGCAATTCCCTGTCCGGTTTTCGCCGAAACCCAGACGCGCCAGGGTTTACCCTGTTCATCGAGGTCAACACCGGGTGTTTGCTTACCCAGTAAGTCAATTTTGTTGTACACCAGCAGGGTGGGAATTTCTCCGGCTCCGATATCAGCTAGTACATGATCTACCTGATCTTTCAGAAGCGCCCGTTCATCATTATTGCTGTCAATAACATGCAGCAGCAGTGAAGCTTCGATTGTTTCTTCAAGGGTAGCGCGAAAGGCGTCTACCAGTTGATGGGGCAATTTGCGAATAAAGCCAACGGTGTCAGCCAGAATGGCATTGCCGACATCCGGTAATTCGATCTTTCGCAGCGTTGAATCAAGCGTCGCAAACAACTGGTCGGCTACATAGATGTGCGACTGTGTCATGCGATTGAAGAGGGAAGATTTACCGGCATTGGTATAACCCACCAGTGATACCGTGGGAATTTCAGCGCGTTTGCGAGAACGCCTTCCCTGATCTCGTTGTTTGCGTACCTTCTCCAGGCTCTTGTGGACAGCCTTTATGCGGACGTTAACCAGTCGTTGGTCAATTTCAAGCTGGGTCTCACCGACACCGCGCATACCGATACCGCCTTTTTGGCGATCAAGGTGGGTCCAGCCTCTTACCAGTCGGGTAATAGAGTGTTCCAGTTGTGCCAGTTCAACCTGTAACTTACCCTCATAGGATCTGGCCCTTTGGGCAAAGATATCAAGAATCAGACCGGTTCGATCCAGAACCCGGCATTTCAGTGCCTTTTCCAGATTACGTTCCTGACTTGGTGTCAGGGGGTGGTCAAATAATATGACTTCTGCCTGATGCAACTGGATAAGTTGCTCAATTTCTTCCAGTTTGCCGGATCCAATAAAATAACGCGAATTGACCTGTTTCAGGCGTCCGCTGACAATTTCGACCGGACAGGCGCCAGCGGAGAGTGCAAGCTCTTCAAATTCCCGTGGGTCGGGAATATCAGCTTCGTTAGCCGGGTGCAGTTGCACCAGGATGGCAATTTCGCCACTTTCGGGACGTTCGAAAAAAATAGCAGAACCTCATCGGAACCCCACAGGGTTCCTTCAGCGAGTACCAGTGGCAGACTAAACTAATCTAATCCTGATTGACTAGATAGTATTGCCTGGAGAATCGTTGTCAGCACTGTCAGGCAAACCTTCACCCTGCATTGGGACGCGAATCTGGCGACCAGGGACAACAGTGGAAATGGCATGTTTGTAAACCATCTGGTTTACCGTGTTCTTCAACACTATAACAAATTGATCGAACGATTCGATCTGTCCCTGAAGTTTAATGCCGCTAACAAGGTAGATTGCAACAGGTACCTTTTCCTTGCGCAGTACATTCAGGAAAGGGTCTTGTAGAGAGTGCCCTTTTGACATGGTGATTCTCCATAAAATTATTGTTGTTAATTCTTAAGCCTAAATAAGCCTGAAACTGAATCGATATACGCCGATAATAGTGCTTGTGGATTACCGGCCTCTACTTAATGGTGCTGGGTTGAAGAGTTTTCAAGCACTTATTCACAATATTTTCACTTTCAGCATGCATACCAACATCAAAGCGATGCAATCGTGGCCAACTTCTAAGCCAGGTCAATTGTCGTTTCGCCAATTGCCGGGTAGCAGCAAGCCCCTTGTTCACCATGGTGTCGTAGTCATACTGGCCATCAAGGTAATCCCATATTTGCCGGTAGCCTACCGATCGAATAGCGGGTAAGTTACGATGTAGATCGGTTCTTTCATATAAAACTTTCACTTCTTCGACAAAACCTTGCTCGAGCATCTGCCTGAAGCGCACGGCAATGTGTTCATGCAGTGTGCTGCGTTTTTCCGGGTGAATAGCAACAAACACAAGATTAGACATGAAGTCAGGTAAATCGTTCTGTTTTAATTTTTCATCACGATGATGTGCGCTTAATGCCTTGCCGGTGCTTTCAAAAACTTCCAGCGCACGCATCAGGCGTTGCGGATCATTGGGGTGTATCCTTGCAGCAGCTTGTGGATCCACCTCAGCCAGTCGCTTATGGACTGCTTCCCAGCCGCTTTCGTCGGCCAGCGCCTGTATCTTGAGACGGGCTTGCGGGTTGGCTGCCGGCATCTGCGCCAAGCCATCTCGCAATACCTTGAAGTAAAGCATGGTGCCGCCAACCAGCAGTGGTTTTTTACCAGCATGCAGAATTTTTTCCACAGCCTGTATGGCATCATGGCGAAACTCTGCGGCGGAATAGGGCTGGGCCGGGTCGCGAATATCCACCAGATGATGGGGAAACTGTGCCAATATTTTCTTGTCGGGTTTGCCCGAGCCAATATCAAGCCCGCGGTAAACCAGCGCAGAATCCACGCTGATAATTTCAAAACCATGGTCCCGGGCAAGTTCCAGTGCAATAGCGGTTTTACCCGCTGCAGTAGGGCCTGTCAGGCAGAGTATTGGCGCCGGGGATATTGGTTTACTGTTTTGTTGCAAGGGGGCCTTCGATTTTCGGGGAACTGAAAAAGAGGATAAAGGATAAAGGAAAAAGGAAAAAAGGGCTAAACTTTCAGGCTTCACTGCACCCGCCCACCTTTATCCTTTTTCTTTTATCCGTTTTTATCCCCTCATTGTTTGCCTGCGCTACAATGCAACCATTGTTTTTTTCGGTACTAGCCAATGACCTCTGCTTTACCTATAGGTGTATTTGATTCCGGAGTTGGCGGCCTGTCGATTCTTGAAAGAATTCATCAGTTACTGCCGCGCGAATCGCTTCTGTATGTGGCTGATTCTGCCTTTGCCCCCTACGGACCAAAAGGGGATGAATTTATCATTCAGCGTAGTCGCCACATGATGGAATTTTTTCTTTCGCAACAGGTAAAAGCTGTTGTGGTTGCCTGCAATACGGCGACGGCGGCGGCAGTAGCACAATTGCGGAAAGAGTATAGGCTTCCCATTATTGGCATGGAGCCTGCACTTAAACCGGCCGCCTCAGTCACTACTACAGGGGTTATTGGCGTGCTGGCCACTGAGGGCACGCTGGCCAGTGACAAGTTTGTTGACCTGAAAAGTCGCTTTGAAGGTGATATCGAGATTATCACCATGCCCTGTCCGGGGCTGGTTGAACATATTGAACAGGTCGTTCCAGATGAAGAGGCTATTGCTCAATTGCTGAAAATATATATGTCACCTTTGCTGGAAAAGTGTGTGGATACTATTGTACTGGGGTGCACACATTATTCTTTTCTTGCTGAGCAGATTAAAAAAATAGCTGGCGATGATATTGCCATTATCGATACAGATGATGCCGTTGCCCGACGTTTGCACAGTGTGCTGGCGCAAGCGGATCTTTTGAAAGCCTCTGATGCTTCGGGAGAGATATTTTTTTATTCCAGTGGTAATCCTGGTACCCAGAAGGAAGTAATTTCAAGGTGCTGGGGTGAAGAGGTTGAGGTTTTGTTTTTTTGAGAAATATATTTTTACAGTTTGTAGCTTGCCGGTTTTGAAATAGTCACTACTGTCCTCTCATAAAAAGTTTGTCCAGATCACTCAGGCTCATCTGGGTCCAGGTCGGACGGCCATGATTACACTGTCCTGATCGCTCGGTTCTCTCCATATCTCTCAATAATGAGTTCATTTCAGGAAGCGTAAGCTGTCGATTGGCGCGTACTGAACCATGGCATGCCATGGTGGAAAGAATTTCGTCGCGGTGCGTCTCAATTCGATCACTGCTGCCATGTTCGAGAAAGTCTGACAGGACATCCCGGACCAGTTGCTCCAGATCGGCATTTTTGAGAATTACGGGGACCTGTCGAATGCTGATGCTTTCCGGGCCAATACGATCCAGTAACAGGCCCAGCTTTTCCAGCGCGTCGCGGTTTTCATCAGCGCAGTCCGCTTCGCCTTCACTGACGGCCAGAGACACCGGTACTAGTAGTGGTTGAGCCTTGATGCCGGCTTCACTGATGGCATTTTTCATGTGCTCGTAGGTGATGCGTTCATGGGCAGCATGCATATCCACTACCACCAGGCCATGGGCATTCTGGGCCAGAATATAAATGCCATGTAACTGGGCAACGGCAAAGCCAAGAGGTGGAATATCCTCATTCTCGCCAGGCTGGGTTAAGTCCGGCTGGGGAGATAAGGGAATGGCGCCACTCATATCACCGTAGGCATTCAGTTGCGACTGTATCGTGTTTCTGCCAAGGGGCCTGTGATCAAAATTCCCGGAATAGTGTCCAGTGCTATTACTACCAAAGCCACTATAGCGAATATTGCTTTGCTGATAGTCGCCCTGGGACTCCTGAACTTCATGACTGTCCTGAGTGGAGAACTGATCTGCCGGACGCACAGCCGCAAGTGAGCGGTGCAGAGCGCTAAAGAGAAAATCATGAACCAGGCGATTGTCACGAAAACGTACTTCATGCTTGGTGGGATGAACATTCACATCCACCAGGGCTGGATTGACTTCAAGGTAAAGTACAAAGGCTGGATGACGACCGTGGTAAAGGACATCGCGATAGGCCTGCTTGATGGCATGGCTGACCAGCTTGTCACGAATGGCTCTGCCATTGACGTAAAAATACTGTAGGTCGGCCTGGGATCGTGAGAAGGTTGGCAGACTTACCCAGCCGGAAAGGCGCAGGCCGCTGGACTCCATGTCGATAGTGACAGAGTTGTCCATGAATGCGGGGCCAGTTATCTGGGATACCCGACGCTTTATCTCGGTTTCATTGGTGGCGCGCTCAAAGCGATGCACGACACGCTGGTTATGCTGCACATTAAAACCAACATCGAAGCGACTCAAGGCCAGACGTTTGACCATTTCATCAATGCGCTTGTATTCGGTTTGTTCTGTGCGCATGAATTTGCGACGCGCCGGGGTATTGAAAAACAGATCGCGCACTTCCACGTTGGTGCCCGGAGGGTGTGCTGCCGGGCTCACCCTGGCGTCCATATTGCGGCCTTCCGATTCCACCTTCCAGGCTTCACCGGCTTCAGGCGTTCTGGAAATCATCTGCAAGCGTGAGACTGAACTGATACTGGCCAGCGCTTCACCCCGAAAGCCCAGTGAACTCACACATTCCAGATCGTCCAGTTGTTCAATTTTGCTGGTGGCATGGCGGTTTAGCGCCAGGGGCAGGTCATCTTTTTCCACGCCCATGCCGTTATCGCGAATACGGATAAGTTTGATGCCGCCTTTTTCAAGTTCGATATCAATGCGATCTGCTCCGGCATCCAGACTGTTTTCCAGTAACTCCTTGACCACGGAAGCAGGCCTTTCAACGACCTCGCCGGCGGCGATCTGGTTGCTCAGGCGTTGACTGAGAAGATGTATGCGGGGCCTGATTTTAGGAGCAGGCGTTGATTCGGGCATAGGCTATTCAGGATGATGGAATTTTTATGACTTGTCCTATCCGAATAATATCACTATTTAGCTGATTAGTTTCGCGGATGCGTGCCAGTGGAATGGAATAATTTGAGGCAATTTCTGACAGGGTTTCGCCCCTAGCAATGGTGTGTTCAACATAACTGATAGTCGAGGGACTGATCAGGCCAGTGGGAAGAGTGAGTTTCTGGCCGACCCGAATAGTATTGGAATTCATGTTATTGGCCTGTTTTATCGCACTCATGGAGACATTGAAGCGATCAGCGATTTCTGACAGGGTATCCCCGCGACTCACGGTATAGCTGGCAGGCCCTCCGCCGTTTTCCTTATGCCAGGCGATATAGGTTCCCCGTGGCGGAGTGTCGTAAAAATACCCGGTAATACCGTTGACGATGGCATTGGCAAAACGCTGACGCCAGGCGCTGGAGTCCAGGTTGCTGGCGTCCGTAGGATTGGTAATATAACCAGACTCCACCAGTAATGATGGAATATCCGCGCTACGCAGTACCACAAAATTGGCTTGTTCAACATTGGTTCGACGCATGCGCGTAACATTACCCAGAGATGAAATTATTTTATTACCTGCTTCCAGGCTGGCCGCAATACTGGCTGTCATACTCAGATCAATCAGCACGCTACGCAGGTCTTCATCCATGTCTGCCAGTTTGACTGTACCGACACCGCCAATCAGGTCTGCGGCATTTTCTTTTTCCGCCAGCAAACGCGCCTGTTGACTGGTAGCACCACGTTGGGACAAGGCGTAAACCGTGGTGCCGCGCGCTGAACTGCTTTTGTAGGAGTCGGCATGAATGGCAATAAAAAAGTCGGCGTTGTTCTCATGCGCAATGCGGGTACGTTGACCGAGGGTCATGCCGTAGTCGCCGTCACGCACCATGATCGCCCGGTAACCCGGTCTGCTGTTTATCTGCTTTTCAATTTCCCGGGAAATGGCCAGCGTGACTTTCTTTTCCTGCAGACGTTTGACGCCGATGGCGCCGGGGTCCTCACCGCCGTGACCGGCAGAAATAGCCACGACGATATCGCGTTTGTTATTGTCTATTTCTTCACTGGACCGACGCACTACCGGTTTGACAGTGCTGATGCCCGGATCATAAAAATCTATCACCAGGCGGTTGCCGTACTGATCGTTAGGCTCAAGAAGGAAGGAGCGGGGCTGGACCTTGTTTTTCAGATCGAATACCACGCGGGCGTCATTGGTATTGCGAGGTGCGCTGCGAATACTTGTAATTGGAGTGTTGGCGATATCCAGGGTGGAAAAGTCCGCCTTCAGGCTAACATCAGACAGATCAACGACGATGCGCTCAGGATTGTCGAGAGTGAAAATCTCGTGTTTCACGTCCGCGCTGAGGTCAAACACCAGGCGGGTATACTCAGGGGCGCGGTAGGAACGGACACTTTCTACCACGGCTGCCTGTGCCAGGCTGGCGACAGCACAGCAGAATAAAGCAATGAATACGGTTTTGAAGTACCTCATCCGCCTTATTGTCCGCCATAAATATTATAAAGTCTATAATTTACAGCTATTTACACTATATATCTACAATAATTTCTAGAAACCGTGAGGCAGGTTCAACTTATCTAGAAAGGGTTGTGACGAAGGGGTATAACGGGTAAGCACTTTATTCTAGTGCTGGTCTGCAGCAGCGATTTTCATAAGCATGGTTTCACCCAGTGATGTGTCTGCACTACAGGTGATTTTGCGGCCTTGTTCCTGTTTATCCAATTGTAAGACCAGGTCAGCAGTTGGCAGGACTCCAGAGGCTTTTTCCGGCCACTCGATAATGATCAGGGCTTCCTCTGCCAGGTAGTCCCATAGTCCAATAAATTCCAGTTCTTCCGGATCTTCCATACGGTAGAGGTCAAAATGATAAATACGCTTGTCGCCAATTTCGTAGGGCTCTACCAGGGTGTAGGTAGGGCTTTTTACCGCGCCGATATGGCCATGGCTTTGGATGATCCCGCGGCTTAATGTGGTTTTACCGCTGCCCAGGTTGCCGCTCAGGGTTAGTAAGCTCTTACTATGCAATACGTTGGCAAGACGTTGGCCAAAAGCAAGGGTGGCAGCCTCGTCAGCAAGGAAAGTGGAATAGTTCATACCTGTTCTGGCTCCAGCGGCTATGGAAAGTCAGGGGTTCACCAGCTGGCGTACTGAGCCCAGCAGGTCTGTCGCCAGTAAGCCACGCTCGCCAGACTCTTTGGCCTGCAGGTCGCCAGCTTTACTGTGTATGCACACGCCAAGCCTGGCGCTGTCTATTGCAGAGAAGCCCTGAGCCAGTATGCCGCCCAGTATCCCGCTAAGTACGTCGCCCATACCGCCGCTGGCCATGCCAGGATTGCCGTGGGCACATTGATCAACCTGCTGGCGTTCGCCCAGGGTATAGCAGATCAGGGTACCGGCTCCCTTGAGGATACTGATGCCGGCATGGCTGTGCTGGAGTTTGCGCACAGCGCTGACGCGATCTGATTGAATGTCAGCATTGTTCATGTTCAGCAAACGTGCTGCCTCACCGGGGTGGGGAGTCAGAATGACATCATCCACATGGCTCAGCTCGGCTTTTCCCACGCCTTGTGAAAGCAGGTTTAATGCATCAGCATCCATGATAAGGGGGACAGGTTGCCTTGAGAGTGTCTCAAGCGTGAGCTTCATGCATATACGTGACCAGTCGCTTTGCCCGAGACCAGGGCCCAGAACAACAACGCTTGCTGCACAAACAAGACTGGCCAGATCTTCACTTTGCTCAATGCCCTTCACCATCAATTCCGGGCAGCGCGCCAGAAAAGCGGCACTGTGGTAAGGATGGGTGGCTACAGAAACCAGACCGGCGCCGCTACGGGCAGCACTCATCCCTGCCATCAGGGCTGCACCGCCAAAGCCTTTATCTCCCCCGATGACCAGGGCATGGCCAAAATCGCCTTTGTGGACATCGGCAGAGCGCCGCGCCAGCAAATGCTTGATAGCATCGTATTCGATTTTTCGGGGAGTGATAATCATGGGTTGATTTTAATCCGCTCAGTAAATGAAGGTTGGGGCGCGGTTGTTCGCCGTTATTTTTTTTAAAGGCAGTTCATGAAATATGGTTCATAACTGTTGTTGATCACTATTGTTCTAGTAATCCGGTCCGCAACAGCAGATCCCTGGTCCGTCTAGATTATAGTGATTTCTGGCCGATGTCAGAAATGAAAAAGGGAATAAACAACATGAAAAATCATCGCAAAAAATTAGGCCCGTGTTCAACGGGCCTTTTTCTTGTCAAGAGAGTGTCTTGCGGTCCTGTGTTCACAGGAAAATTTTGAAAGGCTGGCTACCGGGTAAAGCAACTGCCCTGAACATAATAGTGGAAATATTTTCAGTGTTAACCGCTGTGGCGTTTGCCAAGGGTAATGTGCCGGGGACCTGAAGTCGCAACCTGGCCGCTAACACCTAAAGGAATCTGCTGTATTTCGCCACCTGAGGCTAAGAATTCCTCAATGTGGTTATCAATTTTAGCGCTGGTTACATCGTCTGTAAGGTCTTTAACGGGTTTGCTTTTAGAGGTTTTTACAGTTTTTGCAGCTTTTGGAGCTTTTGCAGCTTTTACACTAGCCATATTTATCCTTGTTGTATCTCTTGTTTATTACTGGTTTCTATCTTGCTTCTTTCTGTGTTGCTTTTCTTTGTTGCTTTTTTCTGGAGGTTTTTTCTTTCGTTTGAAAGCGACCCAGGGTCGTCTGATTAACGCGCTGTTTTCCCCTCAGAAATATCGCGCGGGCACACATTATAGAGAAAACTGCGTATTAATTCATGTTGAAGTGAATAATTGAGCGCTCCTCGTGCAGAGACACAGCTATAACGGGTTGATTTAATGGAGATAACATCGGAAAGGCTAAAATAATAAAAGCGGTAAAAACGCGCTAAAAAGGGCTATATCAGCGTGAGACAAAAGCCAGACGAATTGCCAGACCGGCAAAAACCAGCGCCGAGATTCTACTTAATAGGATCTGGGCTTTGGCTGACTGCTTGAAGAGATCCGCAATCAATCCCGCCAGACAGGCTATGGCAGAAAAAACGACCAGGGCTACCAGAATGAATACGATCCCCAGCAAAAACAGCTGGAGTGTCATATCGCCGGTGTCAGGATTGGTAAATTGCGGCAGAAAGGCGAGAAAAAAAATGGCGACTTTAGGATTGGTGAGATTCATCACAATGCCGCGCCGATAAAGTGCCAGGTGTCCCGGAAGGCCGCTTGCGCCCTCGCTGGAAAGTGGTCGAGCTGATGCCTTGAGTGCCTGCCAGGCCAGGTAGAGCAGGTAAGCTGCCCCGACAAGCTTGAGAATGGTAAAAGCCACAGTACTGACCATGAAGATCGCGGCCACACCTAGTGCAACAGCGCTGGTGTGTACGATCAGGCCTGTACAAAGTCCGAGGGTGATAATGATTCCGGATTTTCTGTCATACAGTGCTGACTGAGTCAGAACAAAGATGTTGTC